>Ga0193962_1000340_pt1 | contig 21533 bp, 20 predicted proteins | sample FB_5_MG_FD_140335 | JGI IMG/M metagenome (GOLD analysis project Ga0193962, IMG submission 140335) | Microbial mat bacterial communities from the Broadkill River, Lewes, Delaware, United States - FB_5_MG | ecosystem: Environmental > Aquatic > Freshwater > River > Microbial mats | place: USA... | reverse complement strand
GAAAAAATATTAAATTGGACTATATTTTTGCTGATGCACCATATTCTTTGGAATGTGGAAATCAGATTATTGAGTACGTTGCCAATAATGATATTTTAAGTGAAAAGGGCAAATTAATCATTGAGTGTGAAAAAAATGAAAAAGTGATTGAAAACACTTATGATAATGTGATAGAATATAAAGAGAAAATTTATGGAATTACAAAAGTGATATTTGTATATTTCAAATAAATAAGAGGTTATATGAGAGTTTTATATACAGGGAGTTTTGACCCTATTACATGTGGACATTTAGATCTAATAAAAAGAGCGTCAAAAAAATTTGATGAAGTAGTAGTTGCTGTATTTGATAATAATGCAAAAAAACATTTTTTTACAGCAAGTGAGAGATATCAATTGATAAAAGAAGCAGTAGCGGGTATTCCTAATGTTACTGTGGATTTAGCAGAAGGAATGACAGTAGATTATGCAAGAAGTAATAACATTGATCTTATAGTTAGAGGTTTAAGAGCTGTTTCAGATTATGAATATGAATTGAAAGTTGCATCTATAAATAAACATTTATACCCAGAACTGGAGACATTTTTTATGATAGCAACTGCAGAATTTTCATTTATTAGTTCAAGTATAGTAAAAGAGGTTGCTTTGTATGGTGGAAATATATCGGATTTAGTTCCTCCAAATGTAGAAAAAGCTATTAAGAAGAAATTAGGAGAATAGTATTATGGAAATTAACGAGTTATTAGAACAACTAGATGAATTAATAGAAGAAGGTGGACGTGTTCCATTATCATCAAAAATAATGATAGAAAAAGATGAAATTGAAAGTATTCTTAATCAGATTAGATTGAGTTTGCCAGAAGAAATTAAAAGAGCAAAATGGGTAGCAAAAGAGAGACAAAGAATAATAAACGAAGCTGAGCTAGAATCAGAACAAATATTAGAAAATGCTAAAAAAATGCAAGAAGGTCTTTTAGATGAAGAAGAACTTATGAAAATCGCTAAAAAAAGAGCGAATGAAATAGTTGCTAAAGCACAAGAAAAAGCAGATCAAATGAAACAAAATGCCTATGAATACAGTGATAAATTGATGTGTAGCGTAGAACAAAATTTGAATAAAATAGAAGCGATAGTTAAAGAAAATAGAGATGAATTAAGAGAAATTAGTAATTAAGGGGTGATGGTTTGAAAAAAAAATATGTAGCATTTGTAATAATTATTATGAGTGTAGCTATTGTTTTCAATCTTATCACAACTCAAGAATTTTTCAAAGATAAATTCAATATTCATTTTGATAAGAAAGGAAATACAAATAGTTTTATAAACATAAATTCTGAAGATGGATATTACTATTCAAAGTATTTCAAAGTAAATTCTTCAAATTGGAATAATTTAAAACTAGATAATTCTAGTTTTGATGGTATTGAAGAATTTTTAATCTACATCGATGATTTAGTTGATAGAATAACAGATTATTCAAAATTTGATGAATTAGATTACAATAGAAAAACTCAAATCAATTTTAATGATTCTGAGTTTAATTCTCTTGCAATGAATATTCCAAAAAATAATTTGCTTAGTATCGAAAAAAACTTATTTGAGAATAATACATATTGTTTTGAGAAAGATATATATTTACTATTTTTAACAAATGAAGTTAATGGATTAGATATTGGTTATGGATATTATCTAAATGCTTATTTTAAAAATAATATTGTATATCCTAATTATGGTGTTGATATTGATGTATACGTTGCTAATAAAATTGTTAATCATAATGGTTATGATATAAAAAAATACAATGAAATTATTTCTTCTCCAAATATTTTGGATGCGGAATCTATAGAAAATTATATTTCTGTAAATTGTTCGTTTGTTAAATTTATGATTGATAATTATGGATTTGATAATTTTCAAATGTTATTAAAATCAGATAACAGAGAAAGAGCAATGTACGAGATATATGGTAAGGAAAGTTTTGAATTAATGGCTATATATGTTGAAAGTTTAAAAAACACTAGTGATTATATACATATGTGTAAAGAGTTAATAATAGATATAGATGAAGAAAATATAGAAGAAATAGGTTCTAAAGATTTTAAAAGCAAATATAATGGAGATTATTATAATAAGGATTTATATACTTTGAATTTTTCTTTTAATGCTTATATCTTTAAAGAGTATGGGGCTAGAAAATTTTCAGCTTTAGAAAAATATAATTATGATTATTACTTGATATATGATAAATCATTAGAAAATTTGAAAAATGATTGGGTAAATGAAATAGAAAATTATATAGATATAGTAAAAAAATAAAGTCGAAATATTTGACTTTATTTTTTTATTAAAAATTGTGTATTCATTTCTTTAGGTATGTTAATAGCATAACCTAATTTTTTCATTTCATTTATTTTTATTAAAAGTAAATCTACATTAGTTTCTAATTCTTGAGCTATTCTATATAAGGTCATTTCTTCAGATATTAAGTTTTCTATTCTAGATGAGTCTAGTAAAAGATGTGAAGCGAAGGCGTTAGCTTCATATTCAGTAGGGTTTTTAGTGTTGAGTAGAATAAATTCTTTCAATAAAGTATCTTGCATTAATTTTCTATGGAATATATCATGTCCTAATTCATGAGCTAAAACAATTTTTTCAGTATGTTCATCTAAAGAGTCATTGATAAAAATAGCTCTATGTTTCCATTTGTAAGTATACATTCCTAGTAATTCCTTGAAATAATCTACATAAAAAAGTTCTATTCCAATTTCGTTAATTATTTGTTTAGGGTTACGGGTATTAAAAATTTTAATAAGTTCATTTGCTTTTTCGTATATGACAATAGAATCTTTCATTTTATCACATCCTACTTATTTTTTTTTACAGAAAATTTTTGTATATTATCTTCTTTAGATTTCCAATATAATTCTTGTAATGCTTTCATAACGCCATCTTTATCTTTATCAGATAATTTTCCACCTGAAAATAAGGCATCAAATTCGTCTACTAATTTTACAGCTTGTTTTTTACCATTGTATCCATATTTGGATTCAACATCTTTTATAAAATGGTCTGTATTGTCCGTATCTTCGTTGTAGAGATATGTATCTTCAGTTTCTAATACATTTGCTAGCCTTGTGTATATTTCTCTATTCTGGGGCATTGTAATCCCTTTTTCATAATTAATTATAGTTCTCAGTGAAATATTGCTTAAAGTTGCTAATTCAGCTTGTGTTAAATTCTTCGATTTTCGCGCTGATTTCAATTTATCTTTGAATTTCATATATTTTCTCCTTTATGTGCAAAACATATGCGCATTTGCTTGACTTGTGCAATAATATTGCGTATAATGTAAATATGCAATATAATTACATATTTATTATAATATATATTGCATATTTTGTAAAGAGAAAGTAGGTAAAAAATGGCTAGAACAATTTTACATGTGGATATGAATAGTTGTTATGCATCTATAGAAATGGCATTGAATCCTGAATTGAGAGGTAAAGCTGTTGCAGTTGGAGGCAGTAGAAAAACTAGACATGGAATCATATTGGCTAAATCACAAGAGGCTAAAAAATATGGTGTTAAAACGGCTGAACCCATTTGGAAATCTCTGAATAAATGTCCTCATTTAATAATCGTACCTCCTCATTATAACGAATATTTAAAATATTCAAAGATGGCGAAAAAAATATATTATGAGTATACAAATCAAGTGGAACCATTTGGAATAGATGAGTGTTGGCTTGATATTACAAATAGTTTAACTATAAAAGGGGATGCTAAAAGCATAGCAGAAGAAATAAGAAAAAGAATAAAAGATGAACTGAAAATAACTGTATCTATAGGTGTTTCATTTAATAAAATATTTGCTAAATTAGGTTCTGACATGAAAAAACCAGATGCCATAACTTATATACCATTAGATGGATACAGGGATAAGATTTGGGGTCTACCTGTTTCAGATTTGTTATATGTGGGATATGCGACAACAAAAAAATTAAATAGATTTGGAATATCTACAATAGGAGATTTAGCGAGATTTCCTAAAGATATGCTCAGGTCTATATTGGGGATAAATGGAGAAGTTTTGTGGAAATATGCTAATGGCTTAGATAATTCTAGAGTAAAGCCAGAAGAACATAGTGTAAACATTAAAAGTATAGGAAACGGAACAACATGTACTAGAGATTTGATTAATAATCAAGATGTATATAATGTTTTCTTGAAATTAGCACAAACAATATCAAGACGACTTATAGAGAGAGATTTTAGTTGTAATACTATTCAAATATCTGTAAAAGATAATAATTTTAAAGTTAAACAATATCAAATTGGTATTAGTTACCCAACTCAATCAACATTTGTTTTGGCTAGCGAAGCTATGAAACTGTTTAATAAACATTATGATTGGAAAAATAATATCAGAGCTTTAGGAATAAGAGCATTAAAATTAACATCTTCTCATAGTAGAGTTCAAATAGATATGTTTAATGATTATGATAAACAAGATAAATTAGAAAAAGTAGATAATACTTTATATGAAATAAGAGAGAAATATGGTAAAAATGTAATTACTGTAGCGACTCTAATGGAAGATGCAAGAGTAGCTAATAATACAGATCACATGAATACTTTGCCGGGTATGATGTATGTATAACAATACTATAAAATGCAGCTGTATTTTATTAAAATAGTTTACAAATTCTTATATTTATTATAAAATAATATTAGTATTTTATAGTGAGGAGTATTATGAATAAAATAGGAATAATAGCTGAGTATAATCCATTTCATAATGGACACGAATATCAAATAAGTAGGGCCAAAGAATTAGCAGGAAGTGAATATGTTATAGTTTGTATGAGCGGAAACTTTGTACAAAGAGGAGGACCTGCTATTGTTGATAAAAATATAAGAGCTAGGATGGCTATAGAAAATGGTGCATCTATAGTTATAGAACTGCCTATGCCTTTTTCCTGCCAAAGTGCAGAGGATTTTGCATATGCATCTATAATGGAGCTGAAAAAGATGGAAGTTTCACATCTCAGTTTTGGAGCAGAAACAGATAATGTGAATTTGCTGTATGATATTGCTAATATGCAGTTAGATGAAAATTCAATATATAATATACATGTGAAAAAATATTTAGATGATGGTTTGTCATATGCAAATGCTTGTATGAATGCTGTTATGGATTGTTATAAAAATTCTGACTTTGCAGATGAAATAAATCAAGTATTTAAGGCTAACAATATATTGGGTATTGAATATATAAAAGCTTGTATAAAGTTGGATTATGAACCTGAAATTATTATAGTGAAAAGAACGGGTAATGATCATAATGAAATTAATGATAGGCAAGGAAAATATTCTTCGGCTATGAGTATTAGAAGGAATATACTAGCTGGAGATTTAAATATTGAAAATAAAATGCCAGAAGCTGCATTTGCTTTGTTAAGAGGAGAATATGAGAATAATCATATGCACATAGGATTATATTTTGATTATATCAAGTTTCTCATTCTGCAAAAAACAGCTGAGGAGTTAAATCAAATCTATGGAATGGAAGAGGGGATTGAAAATAGAATCAGACAAACTATTTTGAATGCTGAAAACATGGATGATTTTTTTGATAGAGTTATAAGCAAAAGATACAATAGGGCAAAAATTAGTAGATTGATAAATAATATTTTACTTAATATAAGAAAAAAAGATATTGTTCAAATTAAAAACGACACATCTTCATATGTAAAAATTCTAGCTATGAATTCTCATGGAGGAGAAATTTTATCTGAGCTTAGAGATAAACTGATATATATAAGTAAATTTTCAGATTTCAAAAGAAATGGCATAGATGCTGAAAAAGACCTTAGATTTAGTCTTACTGCTAGAACAACAAATATATATAACCACTTGTATTTAAAGGATTACAAAGATAATTTAGAGTACAAAACGCCCTGTCAATACATCAAATAAAAAAATGCCATACACTAAAAAGTGTATGGCTTAGCATAAAAAATATAATAAATAGAGGGGGAATTTTTACATTATATATATACACGGATTTTTAATTTCTAAACACATTTATTGAGAATATTTTATTTTTTTTATACCTTGCATTTATAGTTATATATAAGGTATATATTTTTTTGCTTAAATAAGTAGATTTTTAATTTGTTTTGGCAAATGTATATAGGTATTTTTGATATATTTAAAATGTAGATAGTTTTTCTTGAAATCAATATTAAAAATGTCTGCTCAACGATTGCGTTCGCAGAATTGTACGTTCATTCGTCTTTCACGGTGCCCAAACTCGCGGAAAAATACAATCCATGTTCTAACTGTCTTTTTCCGCTCAAACACGTGGGCACATTGCTCTTTCCTTATTTCACACAATTCTATGCTCTCTCCATCATGTTTCTCAGCCATTTTTAATATTGATTTCTTGTTACATATAAAATGTATATGTGAAAAAATAATCTTTATATACAAATAAATTTTTATGATAGTTGATATTATTGACAAGTGAAAAAATAAAATATATAATTGTAGTTGTTATCAAGTATATTTTATGAACAAGATTTAAAGGAGAAAATGAATGGAAATACACTGAAAACATTTGATAAAGGATGGTGATTTTTAAAAATGAATGATAATAAAATGATGCAATATATAGATGAAATAAATAAATCTTCAAGACGCGGGAAACTTGTATTTTTTGTAGGAGCAGGAGTTTCCTCTTTATCTGGTTATCCTAAATGGTCAAAACTTGTAGATGTGTTTTATAAAGAATTATATGGAGAAGAAAAAGGAGAAGAAAACGAATTTACTTCAGATGAATACTTGAAAATACCACAGATGTATTACGATGTATTGGAGAAAAGTGAAAAAAATAAGTATGATGATATATTAAAAAATGTATTTGATGTAGATAGTGAGCCGAATGAAATTCATTACAAATTATTATCTTTAAATCCAGCACATATAATTACAACAAATTATGATGATTTATTAGAAAAGACATGCTGTCAAAGGGGAAAATATTATACAAAAATCAGTAGAGAAAAAGATGTTTCAGCAAAACTGTTACTGAAAGTTCATGGAGATTTTAGTGATGGCTTTAAGGGCGATAATATTGTCTTAAAGGAAAGTGATTATATGAGTTATGAGCAAAATCATCCTTTAATAAGTAATTTGATGAAGTCAATAATGTCAACTTACACAATAGTATTTATTGGTTATGGATTAGGTGATTATAATATAAATTTATTGCTTAATTGGGTAAAGCAACTACAAAAAAGTGATTTCAAAAGACCTTTTTTTATACGAACGGATGAAGAAGCTATAAAAAAAATTGACGAAAAGTATTTTTATAATAAAGGACTAAGAATAATTGATTCAGCATCTTTGATAGAATCCCAAAAAAATGAATATTTAAAAAGATACAATGCTGTTATGGATAGACTGATTGATTATAGAAATAATAAGATAATAAAAGATGATGAAATTATAGAACTCATTTATAGCAAAATTCAACCCCTATTTGCATTAAAAAGCATAAGGAAAACTGATTTGAATTATGTTTTTGATAATGATTATATTTTTAATGTAGATGGAAAAATTTATAGTAATAATTGGACTAAAGATAATGGATATTTAGAAAGATTTTATAATATCAAAATTGAATCGGTCGAAACTAGTATAGAAAACATAAATGAAAAATACAACACTATTTTAGATTTTTTTAAAAAATATAATATATTAGGAATGTTTAATAAAGTTGAATCTAAAGGTATTTCAATAAATATCAAAGTAACAAATCTTATTTTTGATTCAAATTTTGAAGAAATTGAGCAATTAATAAACTCAGAAAATGATGCTGCTGAAGTTCTTTATAAGAAAGCCTTTTATTTAGCGAATATGGGCAATATGGAAGAAGCTTATGATTTGTATACACAGATAATAAATGATAGCATGAAAAATAAAAATTTTTTAATTTATTATTTATCGCAAATTAATCGATATTATTTATATAAGATAATAAAAAATATAAAAACTAATTTAGACACATTTGATAGGTTAAACTATAGAGAACATTACCAACCATTTTCTCAAGAGTTTATAGACAAGATATATAATGAGCTAAATAATTTTAATCTAAATAATTTGTTTTCAAGTATGCCTAGTGAATTTCAAGAAGACTATAAAATATTAGAAATTTTGAGTGACAATAGATTTTTATATGATGATATTGTTAAATTGTTTGAATTAACAAACAGAGTTGAAGATTCAATAAGTAAAAGAGCTACATCAGCTAGGTTAAAATCTGAAGTTAAAGTTATGTTAAGCATGTACGAAACCACGAAATTTCTATTTGATAATCACATGCTGAGTATATATATTACTGAATTTAAAAGTTATGTTAAAAATTCTATAATATTGCAATTTAAAAAAGCTGCATTTGATTATGATCGTAACATAAAAGAAAGCAAATTTATAGAATTAGCTAGTTTGTTTAATTTTCACATGAATTATTTTGTTTTTGTAAGTATATCAAAAAATTTTAATATAGAAGATATAAAATATGTAGAAAAAATTTGTGATATTAGCAAAATACCATTCAAGGAAGAAAATAAAATTGAAGAATACATATTGAGACTAGTTTCAATATTTAAAAAACATTATAAGAATGGTCAATCTAATAAGGATATAGTTTTCTATAAATTATTTATTGATGAAATTAAAACAGCCATTTATCTTGCGAGATATGTGTCATTATCCCAACAATGCATAAGAAAATTGATAGAAGCAATCCTTTATTTTATTTCTATTAATAAATTTGATAATGGTAAAAAATATATTTTGATTAATAGATTAATTGAGGTTAATGGATTATCTGAAGATTCATTGAAAGTAATTGATGATTTTTTGTTGAAAGAATCTCAAAGGCTTAAAACTTCGAATTATCATGAATTATCAGCTTATAAGATATTTTTGAATAAGTTTACTTTTCTAATTAGTAATTATTATCCTAAGTATGTTTCAGATAAACTATCACAATATGTTCTTTCTCTAAAAAATTCATCAGAAAAAGAAATTAATCATTTTTATAAGCTATCAAAAATTTTATCAGCAAAAGCAAAGAAATACTTGAAAGATAAAAAAAATATCAAAAATATATATGATATATATGATGGTCTTGATGTTGGAAATATTGATAATATAGGAGAATATGATGAACTAATAATCAAATATGTATCAGATAGAATGATTCAAATAAAAGAGAAAAATTTGATGAGTGACAATGAATACTTAATAGATATAGCAAGACAGTTTTTCATGGGAAATTTTAAAAATGATAAATTAAAAGATTATACAGGTATTGTAGATGAATATGATATGTTTGTTGATCCTAATAGTTTTGATTATTCTAAGTTTAAACTGTATTGGTTAAAAAAATATCCAGATGAGTTGTTTATGAAAATATATGAAAATAAATATATGCATGATAGTATATCAAAATGCATTAAGCAAAATGCAGATAATTTAAAAGATGCAAGATATATTAGTATATTGTGCAAATATTTCTTATAAATGTTTTATCATATGGTAATTATTTTTTCATGTATAATTAATAAGTTTAAATTCTACGTTTTTAATATTGATTTCAAGAAAACCTATCTACATTTCTATAAAGTCACCATAAAATAACTTTGACGTTATCTTTTTTTATACTTTCTTGCAAACAGTTATTATATATGATAAAATATCCTTGACTGAAAAAAATAAGAGGTGCGAATATGTCAATTACATTAGTTATTGGTGGTGCAAGAAGCGGTAAAAGTGAGTATGCTGAAGAAATTGCAGTAAAACAAAGCGATAAAGTTGCATATATAGCTACAGCTATACCTTTTGATGATGGTATGAAAGATAGAATAAAAAAGCATCAAATGAGAAGACCAGATACATGGTATACTATAGAAAAATATAAAGAATTTTCCGAACTAAAAACAGATGAAAGATTTTTGAATTCAGAGTGCATACTTTTAGATTGCTTAACAGTATTATCTACTAATTGGATGTTTGATAGTGATATAGATTTTGATAAAGTAGATTATGAAAAAGTAGATCTTTTAGATGAAAGATTAAAAAAAGGATTAGCTCAATTAATCAACCTATGTAGACAGGAAAATAAAAAGTTAATAATGGTAACAAATGAAATAGGTCTAGGAGTTATTCCAGCAAATAAGATGGCGAGCATTTTCAGAGATATAGCAGGAAATGTAAATAAATTTGTAGCATCGGAAGCGGATGATGTTTATTATGTAGTAGCAGGAATACCTATGAAAATAAAAGATAAGGGTGTAAATACGAGATGCTAAAAGGATTTATTATATTACTTTCTTTTTTCACTAGAATACCAGTAGCAAATTTGGTTGAATATGATGAAGAGAAGTTAAAAAAATCTATATATCTTTATTCACTTATGGGAGCTATCATAGGTGGGATTTTATATGGTATAGCTATGTTACTTCAAAATGTAGATCAAAAAATATTTGTAGGATTAATATTAACTATAGCATACATAATTATTACAGGTGGTATACATCTAGATGGATATTCTGATAGTATAGATGGTTTATATTCAGGTAGAGAAAAGAAAAGAATTTTAGAAATTATGAAAGATTCTAGAGTTGGTGCATTTGGAGTTATAGGACTTATAATATTGATTTTATCATATGTTATATGTTTCTCATCTGTACCATATTCAGTTATTTTCATGACACCAGTTATAGGCAGATTATCAGTAGTAGTTAGTTGTTATAGAAAAAAATATGCTAGAGAATCTCAAGGAATGGGAACATTTTTTGTTGAGGGTATGTCTATAAAAGTATTGTTAGTTAATTTAGTGTTATCACTAAGCTTTATATTTTTATTTCAAGAAAAAATAAAATTAGCTATAACTGTTTTATTAACGATTATATTAAGCAGAATAATATCAAAAACAATTGAAAACAAAATAGATGGTATGACTGGAGATACTTGCGGTTTCATAACTGAAATTTGTCAATTGATTTTTTTATCAATATACATTATAATTTAGGAGCGAGTATGAAATTTTATTTAGTTAGACACGGTGAGTCTAAAGGTAACATTAGAAAAGAATTTAGTGGTATTAAAAATGTGGATTTGACTGATAAAGGTCTAGAACAAGCAGAAATCATGGCGGAAAAATTTGACGATATAGATATTAATAAAATATTTGCAAGCCCTTTGATTAGAGCACAAAAAACAGCTAAAGCAATAGCAAAACGTCAAAACCATGAAATTATAACGATAGATAAGTTACATGAAAGAAATTTTGGACTTATCGAAGGTATGAACTGGGATGAGATAGAAAAGAAATATCCTGAAGAAGCTATTAAATTAATAAATGATAGAGAAGACTATACTTTTCCAGAGGGAGAGAGTGTAGAAGATGTAGCTATGAGAGGTAAAGACTTTTATAATTTGCATCAAAAGGATTTAGATGGAAGTGTTATAGTAGCGCATGCATGTTTTATATTATGTTTCTTGTTTGGAATAGAAGTATTAGATAAGTATGAATTATTAAACACTAAAATAAATAATTGCGATGTTATTTGTCTAGAAGACGGCAAATTGACATATATATAAAGAAAATTTGGAGGAAAAAATGAAAATTTTAGTAATTAACTGTGGAAGTTCTTCATTGAAATATCAATTGATTGATATGAGCACTGAAGAAGTAATGGCAATAGGTTTAGCTGAAAGAATCGGCATCGAGGGAAGTAGAGTAAAACACAAAGCAAACGGAAAAGAAAAAGTATATTCTGATTATTTAGCTACTCATAAAGAAGCTATAAATACTGTTTTATCTGCATTGATTGATCCAGAAGTTGGAGCTATCAAGTCATTAGAAGAAGTAGATGCAATAGGACATAGAGTTGTACATGGCGGAGAAAAATTCGCTACATCAGTTATCATAACTGATGAGGTAGTAAAAGCTATAGATGATTGTGCTGAATTAGCTCCATTACATAACCCACCAAACATCATTGGTATTAACGCTTGTAAAGAGTTGTTACCAAATGTTCCAATGGTAGGTGTATTTGATACAGCTTTCCATCAAACAATGCCTGAAGAATCTTTTGTATATCCATTACCATATGAAATGTACGAAGAATTAGGTGTTAGAAGATATGGATTCCACGGAACAAGTCATAAATTTGTATCTGAAAGATTAGCAGAATTAACTGGTAAAGATTTAAAAGATATGAAAGTAATCACTTGTCACTTAGGAAACGGAGCATCTTTAGCTGCTATAAAAGATGGTAAAGTGTTAGACACTTCAATGGGTCTTACTCCTCTTGAAGGATTAGTAATGGGAACAAGATGTGGAGATATAGATCCAGCTATTGTTACTTTCTTAATGGATAAAAAAGGTCTTTCTACAGCAGAAATGAATAACATTATGAATAAAAAATCAGGAGTTCTTGGAATTTCAGGTTTAAGTTCAGATTTCAGAGATTTAGAAAATGCTGCTAACGACGGAAACAAAAGAGCTAAATTAGCTTTAGACAAATTTACTTTTATAGTTAAAAAATACATTGGAGCATACACAGCTGTTATGGATGGTGTAGACGCTATGGTATTTACAGCTGGTTTAGGTGAAAACTCAGGCGTAGCTAGAAAAGATATTTGTGATGGATTGAAATTCTTAGGAATTGAAATTGATGATGAGAAAAATGGTAAAAGAGGAGAAGAAATAGAAATTTCTACTCCAAATTCAAAAGTAAAAGTATTTGTAATACCTACAAATGAAGAATTAATGATTGCAAGAGATACTAAAGAATTAATTAAATAATATATCAAATATTGTTTAAATTTTACTTTTAAGGACAGCTGAGCAAATCTCAGCTGTCTTATTAAAATTTGTGTAAAAAAAGTTTCTATAATATATGGATAATTTGCTTTTATATGAATAGTATAATATTTTATGAGTTATTTTGAAAATTTTGCTTGACATTGTAATAATTTTTCAGTATAATAACTTAGTAAGTCTGGAAGGGTGATAGTATGTTAATTAGTTTAAAGGAATTTATTCGTACTGATGATATAGCCATGGACTTGAACGAATCTTTTAAAGCGAATAGCGAAATTTTTGGAGATATTGATTTTAGCGGAGAATGTACACTTATAGGTAGAATATACCGACTAGGTGAAGGTTTTTCACTTGATTCAAAATTTGTTTATTCGTATATGGAGAAATGTTCTAGATGCATGAAGGAATTCGAAAACACTATAGAAACTGACATAAAGGTTGAAATAGTAGAATCTTTATCAGAGGATACGTTAGATGATGAGATAGCAGAAGTTCTTATCGATAAGGAAAAAAATGTTGATATAACGGAGGCTATTAAACAAGCAATCTATTTATCTTTACCAATGAAACCATTGTGCAAAGAAGATTGTAATGGTTTATGTCCAAAATGTGGTAAAGATTTGAATATCGGAGACTGTGATTGTGATCGAGAAGATTGTGATCCGAGATTTGAAAAACTTAAATCACTATTAAAATAATAAGGAGGTGTCGAAATGGCAGTACCTAAGAGAAAAACTTCTCAAGCGAGAAGAGATAAAAGAAGAACAGCTAAATGTAGAATGACTATTCCTACTACAATGGAATGCCCACAATGTCATGCTCAAAAGAGACCACACGCTGTTTGTCCTGAATGTGGATATTACAACGGAAAAGAAGTTATGACTGTTGAATAAAAAAAATAGTGCGTATGCACTATTTTTTTTACGCTTTTTCTTGCAATTGTAAATGTTATAATGTATACTAAAAGTTAGTTGAAATAGGAGATGATTATGAAAATATTAGTAGATGTATTTGGAGGCGATAATGCACCAGATGCTATAATTGAAGGCTGTATTATGGCTAGAGATGAGTATGGTGTGAATCTTGTATTGTCTGGCAAAGAAGATGAAATAAAGAGATGTTTGGAAAAATATACTAAAGATTTTTCTAATTTGGAAATATTAAATGCAGAAGAAGTTATAACTAATGAAGATAAACCAGTTAATGCTATAAGAAGAAAAAAAGATTCTTCTATGGTAAAAGGTTTGTATGCAGTTAAAAACGGTGAAGCGGATGCAATAGTTTCAGCTGGTAATACTGGAGCCTTGCTAACTGGGGGAACACTTATAATCGGAAGAATAGGTGGTATCGAAAGACCTGCACTAGCACCGTTTATGCCTACGAATAATGGCTTTTCTTTGTTGTTAGATGCAGGAGCAAATGCTGACTGCAAGGCAGAATATTTGAGAGATTTTGCTATAATGGGTGAAATTTACACTTCTTGTGTTCTTGGAATTGAAAGACCGAAAATCGGATTATTAAATGTCGGAGCAGAGGCTGGAAAAGGTAGTAAACTTACTAAAGAAGCATTTGAATTATTAGAAAATACTAATTTGAGTTTTACAGGTAATATAGAAGCAAGATATGTTTTAAATGGTGATGTAGATGTTGTAGTTGCAGATGGTTTTAGTGGAAATATTTTACTTAAATCAATTGAGGGAACTGCTTCATTTATAATGAAAGGATTGAAAGAGGAATTAACTTCATCTTTTATATCCAAATTAGGTGCAGCTATTGTTAAGCCATCACTTAAAAAATTTAAAAAGCGTTTAGACTATGGTGAAGTCGGAGGAGCTATGCTTTTAGGAGTTAATGCCCCTGTTGTAAAGGCTCATGGTAGTTCAGATAAAATAGCGATAAAAAATGCTATTAAACAAACGAAATTAATCTTAGACAACTCAGTTGTCGAAAAAATCAAAGAAAGGATATAGGAGGTACTTATGTTTGAAAAAGTTAGATCTATTTTAGTAGATAAATTAAATATTGATGAAAAAGACATCAATATGGAAACAACATTCAAAAAAGATTTAGATATTGATTCTTTGACCTTGTTTGAATTAGTAATGACATTTGAAGATCAATTCAATGTTGAAATGGATGATGATATTGCTGAAACAATAAATAGCGTAGGTGATGTTGTAAAATATTTAGAAAAAAATGCAAAATAGTATATTATGTAGCCAGCATTAGCTGGTTAAATGATTGATATGGGGAGAATATATGAAAGAGCACAGTGGTTGGTTTATAGGTTTAGGTATATTATCATCAATAGCGATGTTTGCTTTTGGATTGATGCTATTACTAGAACCTGTTGGTTTGAAAATACTCTGCATAGAAATTTTTGTAGTGTGTTTAGGTTTATTTTTAAGATATCATACTAAAGATGAGTATGATTATTATAAGTTGCTTCAAAAAGAAGGAGATTCTAGATTCGGTGAAAAACGTTTAAATAGAAAAATATTTAAGTATACGTTTTTTAGATATGCTGGATTGATAATTTTTATAGGCGGATTAGTGATTTTTGGATTTGATTTACACTCAGAATTAGAAAAAAGAGATGAAGCTATAGAAATTGCGAAAACGAATATATGTCCTGTTTTTCACTATAAAATGGATGAAGAAAAATGTCCTGTTTGTGGGCTTGAAGGATATCCACTTTATATTTTGAAAAGAATGCCATACTGGGAATATCAATATTCATTCAATCATACAAATTTTAATGATTTGACTGAATGTAAAGTTGATCATATGCAAATGGCAGCTAGAGTTTGTGGCGAATGCGGTCAAGTAAAATCAGAAATCTATGAATTTTTTGATGAAAATTTTAGATGTGTTTGCGGCAATAGTCTGTTTCCTAAAGGGGCTACAAAATGCCCAATGTGTGGTAGAGATTTGAAACGTTCAGTGGTTAAAATTACATATTTAGATAAACCTATAAGTGAATTTAATTATGGAATAAAATCATGGGCGGACTTATTTAAAAATGAATCTGAATTAGAGGATTAATCTAAAGAAGATAAATCTGGTAAAAATAATTAATCGAGGACAATATGGGAAATGTAAATAAAATAGATGAGTTTGAGGAAGTCATACAGTATAAATTTAAGGAAGAAAAATTTATTCAAATAGCACTTACTCATACTTCATATGCAAATGAATCAAAATTTAGAAAAAAGAAAAATAATGAGAGATTAGAATTTTTAGGTGACTCTGTATTAAGTGTTGTTATAAGTAATTATATATTTGAGAAATTGCCTAATTATCCAGAAGGAAAATTATCTAAGCTTAGAGCTTTAGTAGTTTGTGAAGAAAGTTTAGCGATAGTTGCTGATAATTTAAATATAGGTAAATACATTTTACTTGGAAAAGGCGAAGAGCAAACTGGCGGAAGAAATAGAAAATCTATTTTGGCAGATTGTGTAGAAGCAATTATAGCTGCTATTTATTTAGATGGTGGAATAGATGAAGCTAAAGTTTTTATTTTAAATAATTTGATGGATAAGATACATGAAATAGTTGAAGAAAAGAATTTTACTGACTATAAAACGCAGATACAGGAATATTATCAAGCTAAAACAACTAGACAGAAAATTAGATATAGAATTTATAACGAAAAGGGACCAGATCATTCTAAAACTTTTTATGTTGAATTATTAATAAATAATAAACAGATTTCAAAAGGAATTGGTGGAAGTAAAAAAGCAGCAGAACAAGATGCAGCTAAAAAAGCTTTAATTAGTTTAGGAGAAATTAATGAGTAAAAATACTATAATTCCTATTTTTGTACCACATATTGGTTGTCCTAATGCATGTGTTTTTTGTAATCAGAAAATTATTACTGGTAAAGATGATGCAGAAGTAAACAGAAATTATGTGATATCAATTGTAGAACAATATATGAAGACTAGGAATAAGTATACTGAATTAGCATTTTTCGGTGGCAGTTTTACTGCCATCGATTTAAAATTACAAACAGAATTATTGGAGATAGCCTATTTTTATAAAAAGAAAGGTTATTTTGACAAGATACACATGTCAACACGTCCAGATGCTATAAATGAAGATATACTTGAGTTGCAAAAAAAATATTCAGTAGATGTAATAGAATTAGGGATTCAAAGTTTAGATGAAAAAGTGCTAAAGGCATCAAACAGGGGACATACAGTAGCAGATTCTATAAATGCTAGTAAACTTATTAAAAGTCATGGTTTTATTTTAGGACACCAAGTTATGCCTGGATTACCTGCAAGTACATATGAATCAGATATGATGACTTGTAAAAAATCTATTGAATTAGAACCAGATATTGTTAGAATATATCCTACTCTTACGATAAAACAAACAAAATTAGCAGAAATGTTAGAAAATGAAGAATACAGGCCTTTAAATTTAGAGGAAGCGTTAAATTTAAGTACTAAAATTTATGCTAATTATAGAAGAGCTGGCATAAATGTCATTCGAATAGGTTTGCAAAATACGGATACAATAAATGATGATGAAGATGTTGTTGGTGGTCCTTTTCATCCGGCTTTTAGATCACTCGTAGAAGATAGAATATATTATGATTCAATAAAACAAAATTTGGATAAAAATAATATTAGAAATGTAAATGAAATTGAAATTGCAGCTAATTCTAAATGCTTTAATAATATCTATGGATTAAAAAAGGCAAATATAATTAAACTTCAAGAGGAATTCAAAATAGATAAAATAAAAGTAAGTAAGATGAATATAGAAAATGGATATGAGCTGATAAATGATGGTCAGAGTATAAAAATTACTGATAAAGATTTGTATTAATTGATTTAGAATAAGTCAGAGAGGATTTTTATGTATTTAAAGAAAATTATTGCTAATGGATTCAAATCCTTTGCAGATAAAACTGAGATAATAGTTGAAGATGGTATGACAGCAATTGTTGGACCTAATGGTAGTGGAAAAAGTAATATTTCAGATTCTATTAAGTGGGTTTTAGGTGAACAAAGTCCAAAATCTTTACGTGGAACAAAAATGGAAGATGTTATTTTTGCTGGAACTCAAAAAAGATTACCTTTAGGCTACGCTGATGTTGAACTTATATTTGATAATACTAGAGGTAAAAAATTATCTGTTGAGTATAAAGATGTTAGTGTAAAAAGACGACTTTACAGAACTGGAGAAAGTGAATACTCTATAAATGGTAAATCTTGTAGGTTAAAAGATATAAAAGAACTATTCATGGATACTGGAATAGGAAAAGATGGATATTCTGTTATAGGTCAAGGTAAAGTTGAAGAAATTTTAAGCCCAAATTCACAAATTAGAAGAGGTGTATTTGAAGAAGCCGCAGGTATAGTTAAATTTAAAGTTCGTAAAGATGAAGCGCTGAGAAAGATAGCTAAAACAGATGATAATATTGATCGTGTAGATGATATTATTTTAGAGTTGAAAGATAGAGTAAAACCATTAGAAAATCAAAGTAAAAAAGCTAATAAATATTTACAATTGAAAGAAGAATTAAAATTAGTAGAATTGAATATGTTTGTTAGAGAATATGAGAAGAATAATGAAGCACTATCTTTATTAAAGGAGCAAAAATCTTCTATTGATGAAGAAAAGAATACTAGAGTTGCAAAAAGAAATAGGCTAGAAGGCTTAATTAAAGAAGAAAAAGGTAGTTTGGATTTATTAAAAACTAATATAGATTATTTGACTGAAGAAAAATCAAAGTTAGAGAATAATAGAAATGCTGCTGAAAATATGATAAATGTGTATAATGAAAAAATAAATTTACACACTTCTAATTTAAGTAATATAGAAGAAGAAATAAAAGATTTACAGTTGAATACAAAGAATATTGAAAAAGAGAAAGAAAATTATTTGGCTGAAAAAAGTGAAAAAAATAATGATTTGGAAAAAATAGAAGAAGATTATAAAAAATTCAACATGGAAGTTGTGGATTTCAAAATAAGGCTTGAAGCATCTGATAGTGCATCAGAAGAAAAGAAAAACAATTTGTTGAATTTGCATACGAAACTTTCAGAAGTGAATAGTAATTTAAATTCAACAGAATCAATAAATGAAAATTTTAAAAATAGACTGGTGGATTTAGGATCAGAGATAGAAGATGAAAAATCGAGTTGTAGTAAATTTTCTGAGGAACTAAAGCAGTATGAATATGATTATGAAGATTCAAATAAGCAAATAGATTATTTGAAAAAGGTTAAAGAAGATAATATAGTAAATCATGAAAATTTATTGCAAGATAAAAGAGAAATTCAGAATAGAAAACAACAGTACCTTAATGAATTATCAAATTTGAAATCAAAGAAGAAATTTTTAGATGGATTAGAAAATGATTATGAAGGATATTATCGTTCGGTTCAAACTTTGATGTCTAAATATAAAAATGAAGGCAAATTTAAAGGTTCAATATTTGGAACAGTGGCGGATATTATAAAAACAGAAGAAAAATATGAGAGAGCTATTGAAATAGCATTAGGAGGAGCAATACAGAATGTTATTGTAAATTCTAATCAGGATGCATCTTTTATTATTAATTATTTGAAAGAAAATAAAATTGGTAGAGTAACATTTTTACCCATAACTTCTGTAACTGAACGCTCGTTGAGAAATAATGAATACCAATATCTAGATGAATTAGGAGTTATTGGAACAGCAGATGAACTCATAGAAAATGATGCTTTATTTGATCCAGTAGTGAAAAATTTATTGGGAAGAACAATTATAGTAGAAGATATAAAAGATGGATTTAGAGTAGCAAAAAGAAGCAATAATTCTATTAAAATAGTCAGCCTAGATGGAGATATAATAAATCCAGGTGGAGCTGTTACAGGTGGTCATATCAAAGCAAAAAATCATGGATTGCTTAGTAGAAAAAGAGAAATAGAAGAAATTACGAATAAACACGATTTGATGAGCCGAAAATGTACTGATGTAGAAGAAGATATAAAAAATATTGAAAGAGAATTAGCTTCATCTCAAAGAACAGTTAATAATAGCAGTAAAGAACTAGATGAATTTAATAAACTTTTATTGCAATTAGAAAATGCAATAGTTTTGAAGAAACAGGAAATTCAAAAATCTGATATAGTTGTTGAGAAATATGAACGTGATTACGAATTTTTAAAATCTGAAAATGAGATAAGAGATAATAAATTATTAGAGTTAGCGGATGATAAAATTCATATAGAAAAAAATATAAGTGATTTAAGATTAGAGATAAATGATATCAAGGCTTCAACTGATTCTGAAAAAATAAAGCTTGATGATATGAATCAAAAGCTTGCAGAAAAAACTGATATAATGAATCAAATAAATCAAGATATTAGAATATTGTTTGAAAAAATATCTCAATGCGACAGAAAAGTTTCAGAAAATAATATTTTATTAAATAAAAAATCTGAGAATTTAAATATATCTGATTCTGAAATAGAAAATGCAAAAAAAGAAGTTAAGAATTTAGAACTTAAATTTGAAGATTTAGTAAAAGAGCTAGCTATTTATAATGATAAATATGCTAATTATAATAGTGATTTAATTGAAAAAGAAAAATATGTTGATGAAACGCAAAAACATCTAAATGAATTAAATATTAAATTATCTGAAAGCACTGATGATGAATATGATTTAAGATTGAAAATTGAAAGAATAAGCTCAAAATTAGAAAGTTTAACTTCTAAAATATGGGAAGATTATGAAATGAATTATGCTATGTCACTAGAATATAAAAACGAAGAATTAAGTTTATCTAGAGTAACAAAAGATGTTAATCAATATAAAAAAGATATTAAACTTTTAGGAGATATAAATATTGCTTCTATAGAAGAATATAAGGAAGTAAAAAAGCGATATGATTTTTTATTGAAGCAAAAAGAAGATTTAGAAAATGCTAAAGAGCAGCTTAATCAGGTTATAGAGACTTTAGAACATGATATGGAAATAATGTTTATTGATGAGTTTAGAAAAATAAGAAGTGAATTTCAAACAGTGTTTTCAAATCTTTTTAATGGTGGAAATGCAGATGTGTTTTTAGTTGATGAAAATGATGTTTTAAATAGTGATATTGAAATAGAAGCTCAACCACCAGGAAAAAAATTCACTAAAATATCTTTATTATCAGGTGGAGAAAAATCATTGACTGCTATAGCATTGTTATTTTCAATTCTTAAAACTAAACCTACATCATTTTGTATTTTGGATGAGATTGATTCAGCTTTAGATGATGTAAATGTTAATAGATTTGCTAGATATTTACAGGAATTTGCTATGCATACTCAATTTTTATGTATTTCGCATAGAAAAGGAACTATGGAATCAGCAGATACTTTGTATGGTACTACTATGGAAGAAAAAGGTGTTACAAAATTAGTGTCGTTGAAATTGAGCGATTTAAAAAGAGAAAATAAATTTGTAAGTTAAATAACGGAGGAATATATGGCTAATTTTTTTAGTAAATTATTTGGAAAAAATAAAAAAGAAGATATTGAACTGATAGAAAAAGAAGCGGAAGAGAAGGCAGAAAGAGAAGCAGAGGAAGCTAGAAAAGAAGCGGAAGAGAAGGCAGAAAGAGAAGCAGAAGAAGCTAG
>Ga0193962_1000339_pt1 | contig 21562 bp, 16 predicted proteins | sample FB_5_MG_FD_140335 | JGI IMG/M metagenome (GOLD analysis project Ga0193962, IMG submission 140335) | Microbial mat bacterial communities from the Broadkill River, Lewes, Delaware, United States - FB_5_MG | ecosystem: Environmental > Aquatic > Freshwater > River > Microbial mats | place: USA... | reverse complement strand
CGTTAAAATTAAGTAAGAAAACTATCGATGCAGAGCCTAATAATCCTACCTATCTTGATACATACGCTTGGATACTATATAAATTAGAACGATATAGCGATGCTTTATTGTTTATTCAAAAAGCTATTTCTTTATCAACAGAGGCTAGTTCTGAGCTTTATTATCATCAGGGAATGATTATGTTAAAGTTGAATAAGCAAATGGAGGCAGAAAAATCTCTTTTAAAAGCTAAAGAGCTTGGTAAAGATCATGTTGATGAACTTTTAAAGCAGTTTGGTTTATGAGAAAAGTATTCTTAGTCTTTCTTTTAAGTTTGTTTATTGTCGGTTGTTCAACAGTTAAATATGTTCCACGTGAAAAAGTTCCTGTAATAAAGGAATTATCAGCTAAAAAGGTCTTTTCTAAGGCTTCAAAAAATCGTTTAAAGGGCGATTATTTTACTATTAAGAAGGCTAATGTTAAGCTTATTCTCGATAAGGATACAGACTTCTCTTTTAAAGGACAGATAAAAATTGTTAGAGATAGTATTATTTACGGTTCTTTTCAGGTTGCTCTTGGAATAGAGGCTCTGCGGTTTGTAATTACACCTGATTCTGTTGTTGTTTTAAACCGTATTCAAAAACAATATTATTCGTTGCCAATTGATCAGTTATCATCTAAATTGAATGTTTATATCGATTATTACGATATTCAGGATATACTTCTTGGTGAGCTATTTATTTATGGTCCTCGCAAAGGTAAGCGTCGTTTTTTTAGAAAATCGGATATTATTTACGATAATGGTTACCATTTCTCTAGCTCCGATTTTGACACATTTAGTTTTGACAAGAAAGAGGATAATGATATGTCTGTCTATAATCAGACGTTTGATATTGATGGACTTTTTAATACTGTTAAAAATAGTGTTCAGTTTAGTGCATATAATCGTAGATTCGACATTGCTTATTTACCGACAGATAATCCCTATTTTAAATATTCGGAGCTCGATTTGTCTGTTGGTGATTTAGTAAACCAGATTATTTTAAATATGAAAATTGTCTCTGTTAATTCAGAGCGTTCAACTATAAGATTTTCTATTCCTTCTAACTATAAAAAGATGAACTTGTAATATGTTTAGGTTAAATAGGTTTTTTTTAATAGTTTTTCTTTCGATAGGTTTTAGTGCCGTATTTGGCCAAAAAACAGTCTCAAAAATACAGTCTGAAATACTTTCTCTTAAGAAAGATATTGCCTATACCGATTCTTTAATTAAAGTAAATAGTAACAATGTTTCACAGTTGAGTTTTGTTATAAAATTATTGGATGCTAAGATTGATAAACAAAATCAATTGGTGTCAAGTATAGTTCTTGAAATTAATAGATTAGGTAAAATAGAGAGAGGTTATACTAAAAACATTAATACTCTAAAAAAGGATATTGAAAATTTAAAGATTGAATATGCTAAGCTTATTAAATACAGTTATCGAAATAGAGATAAGTATCAAATGTTAATGTTTGTTTTTGCTTCTTCTGATTTTGATCAGGCATATAAGCGTATTAAATACATTCAAAATATTTCTGAATATCAAAGAAATAAAGTTACAGAGGTAAAAAGTAAACAGAATGATTATATAAGATTACGAAAAGATTTAAAAAGCCTAAAGGCTCAAAAGAAGTCTGTTTTGTTAGAGCAAAAAACACAGTTAGCTAATATCTCTAAAGATAAGATTAAGCAAGAGGAACTTATTAAGGAGGCTTCTTTAAATATTAAAAGTTTACAGCAAACACTCAATAATCAATTAAAAAGAGAAAAGGAGCTTACCGATGTTCTTAATAAGCTAATTGAAGATGAGCGTATTGCTGCATTGGAGCGTGCTCGTTCAAAAGTTATTTCTGAAGAAGATATAAACCTAGCTAAATATTTTAAAAAGAATAAAGGTAAATTACCATGGCCAGGTAGGGAATGTGTATTAGTATCTAATTTTGGTGTACATAATCACTTCTTAATAAAATCGGTTATGGTTAAAGAGGATGGTATTAAAATATCTATTCCTAAAGATGGTGATGTTTTAGCCATTTTCGATGGTGTTGTTACAAAGGTTATGTATATGCCAGGATCAAATATGACTATATTAATAAAGCATGGTGATTATTTTTCTGTTTATAATAATGTTATTAATGTAACTGTTAACCCTGGCGATAAAGTTACAACCCGTCAAAAAATTGGTACTATTTACTCTGGAAATGGCGACAATAGTAATATTCTAGGGTTTAGAATTAACGAAGAAGGTTCTTGGGTTAACCCAATTATTTGGTTGCGCAAGAAAAAGTAATTAAAAAGGTTGTTATTTTGCAACTTTTTATTCTTCAAAGTAGTATACATTGGTAAATTATTATCTGATGGAGAAAAAGATTAAAATATCATCTAAACCCGAAAACATTTGGTTTATAGAAAGGTTAGTTGATAATTTGTGTGACGAGGGGAACATCAGCAACGAGTTGTATGGTAAAATCTTAATGGCTACCATTGAAGGAGTTAATAATTCTATTTTTCATGGGAATAAGCTTGATGAATCCAAAAAAGTAGTTGTTAAAATTATGAATGACAACGATTGTATTGATGTGGTTATTGAAGATGAAGGTGAGGGGTTTGATGTAAATGTTATTCCTGATCCTACTTCCCCTGATAATATCGAAGAGATGCATGGAAGGGGTATCTTTTTAATGAATAACTTGGCTGATGAAATTTTCTACTACAATTCTGGTAAGCAAATTGAAATGCGGTTTTTAATAATGAAATAATGGAGTTTTTATGCGAGGATATAGAGTTTAATTTAACAGACTCTGTAAAAATTGAAAATTGGATTAATGAGTGTATTGAATTAGAAGGAAAAGAGGCTGGTGAAATTACCTATATCTTTTGTTCCGATCCATATATTTTAGAGATAAATAAAGAGCATTTACAGCACGATTACTTTACAGATATTATCACCTTTGATTACTGTTTCGACGATATAATCAATGGTGATATGTTTATTAGTATTGATACTGTTAAAGATAATGCTGAGCGTTTTAATCAGTCTTTTGAACAAGAGCTTTGCCGTGTTGTTATACATGGTATATTGCATTTAATAGGGTATAACGACTCTAACGACGAGGAGCAGAGGATTATGAGTTTAAAAGAAGATTTTTATTTAGGAAGGCTTTAATTTTATGTTATATGATGTAATAGTAGTAGGTGCTGGTCACGCTGGTTGTGAGGCTGCGCATGCTGCTGCAAAAATGGGTTCCAAAGTTCTTTTGGTTACTATGGATATGCAACGAATTGCACAAATGAGTTGCAATCCTGCTATTGGAGGTATTGCTAAAGGACAAATTGTTCGTGAGATTGATGCTCTTGGAGGTATGACAGCTGTTGTAACCGATAAAAGTAGTATTCAATTTCGTATGCTTAATAGGTCTAAAGGACCTGCTATGTGGAGCCCTAGGTCGCAATGCGACAGGTTTGTGTTTAGTAATGTTTGGCGTGAGTTAATTGAGAAGAATATAAATATTGATCTTTGGCAAGATTCTGTTGTCTCGCTTATTTTTGATGGAGATAAAGTTGTTGGAGTAAATACAAAATTTGGCGCTTCTTTTAATTCTAAAGCTGTTGTTTTAACTACGGGTACTTTCGAAAATGGACTTATGCATGTTGGCGATGTTCAGATTGCTGGTGGTAGGGTTAGTGAAATGGCTTCTGTTGGGATTTCTGCACAATTAAAGTCAAAAGGTTTTGTTGTTGGTAGAATGAAAACAGGCACTCCAGCTCGAATTGATGCACGTTCTGTTGACTTTTCTGTTATGAGTGAGCAGTTTGGTGATGAGGGAAATGGTGGTTTTTCTTTTACTAAGAATAAGGTTGAAAACAACCTTAAACAGCGTCCTTGTTATGTTACTTATACTAATACTGATGCTCACGATGTTTTACGTGAAGGGTTCGAAAAATCGCCTCTTTTTAATGGTTCTATACAGGGTGTTGGGCCTAGGTATTGTCCAAGTATTGAAGATAAGATTGTAACCTTTGCAGCAAAAGATAAGCATCAGCTTTTTCTTGAGCCTGAAGGTGAAAATACAATTGAATATTATATAAATGGTTTTTCTAGTAGTTTACCGCTCGATGTTCAGTATAGAGCTTTACGAAAAGTAAAGGGATTAGAGAATGTGAAGATTTTCCGTCCTGGTTATGCTATAGAATATGACTATTATCCACCTACTCAGTTAAAGTCTACTCTTGAAACTAAAACTGTTGAAAATCTGTATTTTGCAGGTCAGATAAATGGTACTACTGGGTACGAAGAAGCGGCTGCGCAAGGCCTTATGGCTGGCATAAATGCGCATCGCAAGATAAACTCCCTTAACGAGCTTGTTCTAGGGCGTAATCAAGCTTACATTGGTGTGCTTATTGACGATCTTGTTACAAAGGGTGTCGATGAACCTTATAGAATGTTTACATCGAGAGCTGAATACCGAATACTTCTTCGACAAGATAATGCTGACGAACGTCTTTCAGGTATAGGTAAAGAGGTTGGTCTTTTAGATGTTTCTCGTTACGATGAATATCTTCAGAAAAAAGAGAATATTGAAAAGGTTCGTCTTTTTTTAGATAAAGTAAAAATTACGATTGCAGAGGCGAATCCTTTGTTAAAACAGCTTGGCACTAGTGAAATTGTTGAGAGTAAACGATTGAGTGTTCTTTTAGGACGTCCTCAGGTTTCTGTTAAGCATTTGGTAGAGGCAAGTGTTAAGTTTTCAAAGTTTGTTGCTGATAATAATATATCGGAGGTTGAGCTCGAAAACGCCGAGATTTTTGTTAAGTACAATGGGTATATTGAAAGAGAGAAGACGTTGGCTGAAAAAATCAATCGTCTGGAGTACTTAAAAATTCCTGAGAATGTTGATTATTTAAAGTTTCCTTCAATTTCAACAGAAGGTCGTCAGAAGCTTGCTAAAATTCGTCCAGCTACAATAGGTCAGGCGTCTCGTATTACAGGAATCAGCCCTGCAGATATTAGTGTTTTATTAATCTTTTTAGGGAGGTAGTTCCACGTGAAACAATTTAGCATAAAAGCAAATATTTTCTCATTTAAAAACCGCTGTTTTGAAAAGTCGGAGATTTTTGTTGATAACGGTGTTATTTCGAAAATAGTTCCACGTGAAACAGTGGATGATTTGTTTATTGTTCCAGGTTTTGTCGATTCTCATGTTCATATCGAGAGTTCAATGCTTAGTCCAGTTGAATTTGCTAAGGCTGCAGTGGAGAATGGTGTTCTTGGTGCGGTGTGTGATCCTCATGAAATAGCTAATGTTTGTGGGGTTTCGGGTGTTAAATTCATGAAGGAGTTGGGTGATAGTGTTCCTTTTTCGTTTTTGTTTGGTGCTCCGTCGTGTGTTCCTGCAACAAATTTGGAGTCGTCGGGAGCTGTTCTTTCTTCTAAAGATTTGGAGATTCTTTTTAATGATAAAGTAGTCTCGTTTATTGGCGAGATGATGAATTTTCCGGGGGTGATTTATGGTGATAAGGATGTGTTAGATATTGTTGTTCTTGGGGAAAGATATAATGTTCCTGTCGATGGTCATGCGCCAGGTTTGTCGGGTGATGATCTTAGTAGGTATGTTAATGCTGGTGTTCAGACCGATCATGAATGTGTTTCGGTAGAGGAGGCGTTAGAGAAAATTTCGCTTGGGATGAAGGTTCTTGTTAGAGAGGGTAGTGCAGCGAAAGATTTTGATGCGCTTTGTTCTTTGATAAAGACAAATAACGCTGATGTAATGGCGTGCACCGACGATATGCATCCAGATACTTTGTTGTCGGGCTATCTTAAAAATACCTATCTGAAGGCTGTTGCTAAAGGATTTGATTTTGCTGATATTTTTCAGGTAATGTCAAAAAATCCTGTCGATTTTTATGGCGTTGATTTAGGAATGTTAGAGGTAGGTGACAGGGCTGATTTTGTTGTTCTGGATAATCTTGAAAAGTATTCTGTGCGCTCTGTTTATTATGGTGGGGTGGATTTGTTAAAAGATAAAATTGATGTAAAGACAGATTGTATAATCAATAATTTTAATGTTGATTTTATTTCTGAAGCCGATATAAAGGTAGAGAATGAGCTGGGTTTGTTAAAAGTTATTGAGTGTACAGATGGTTCGCTTGTGACATCTGTTCTTAAGGTAGAGCCAAAAGTAGATGGTGGTTTTGTTGTGTCTGATGCAGATAATGATATTCTTAAAATAGTTGTTGTAAACAGATATAGTAATAGTAAGCCTGCTGTTGGTTTTATTAAGGGAATAGGGTTGAAAAAAGGGGCGATGGTGTCGAGTGTTTCGCACGACTCTCATAATATTATTGCTTGTGGTGTTGACGATAAGTTGATTGCTAAAGCTGTTAATTTGGTAATTGAAAACAAGGGAGGAGTAGGGTTTGTTGATGATGATTATGAATCTATTTTACCTCTTCCAATTGCTGGGTTAATGTCTGATTTACCATGTGTCGATGTTGCTAGAAAGTATGTCGAGGTTGATTCTTTGGCAAAGAAAGCAGGTTCTTCTCTTGGCGCTCCTTATATGACATTGGCCTTTATGTCGCTTTTGGTTATACCCGAAATTAAGCTTGGCGATCGTGGTTTGTTTGATTTTAAAACGTTTAATTTTACCTCTCTATTTGAATAATGGCTATTTCTGATTACCCTGAACGAATATCTTCGTATGTGAAGACTCTGCCTGATAAACCTGGTGTTTATCAGTTTTTGAATGTTAGGGGTGATGTAATTTATATAGGAAAGGCTAAGAGTTTAAAGAAACGTGTTCTGTCGTATTTTACTGCAAAAACCGACGTTCATTTTAAGACTAAAATTATGGTTCGTCAGATTCATAGTTTGTCTGTTGTTCTTGTAGAAACAGAGAGTGATGCTCTTTTGCTCGAAAATAATCTTATAAAAAAGTATAAACCTAAATATAATATTCTTCTAAAAGACGATAAAACCTTTCCCTGGATTGTTGTTTCTAAAGAAGATTATCCACGTGTTTTTGTTACTCGAAATATCGATAAGTCGTCGGGATTTTATTTTGGTCCATATACGAATAAGAAGATAGTTTATGTTTTAATCGATCTTTTTAGACAGTTGTATAAATATCGTACCTGCAAATTTTCGATGACAAAGAAATCGATAGAGGAGGGGAGACACAAAATTTGTCTGGAATATCATATTGGAAATTGCAAAGGTTGTTGCGAAAATCTTCAGTCAATTCACGAATATAATTCCAATATCGACGAGATAAAGTCTATTCTAAAAGGCGATATCTCACGATTAATTGCCGATCTAAAGGCTAAAATGCAAGTTTTTGCTGCCGAATATAATTTCGAGAAGGCTCAACTTATTAAAGATCGATTAGAAATTTTACAGCAGTATCAGGCAAAATCTACTATTGTGAGCACATCAATTCATAATGTAGATGTGTTTGGATTTATTGAAGATAAAAACTTGATGTTTGTAAATTATCTTCGAGTTGTTAATGGTTGTGTTATTCAGTCGTACACTGTAGAGGTTGTTCGACAGATTGACGAGGCTATAGAGGATACTCTTTCGTCTGTTATTTTCGATATTAGAAATAAATTTGAGAGTAATTCAAAAGAGATTATTGTTGATATTGCTATTGATGTAGCCGATGCAGGTGTTAGTTTTATTAATCCCAAAATTGGCGAAAAGCGTAAGCTTTTAGATTTATCTGTGCGAAACGCTAAGTATTATAAATTGCAAAAAAGTAAGATTATTGAGGATAAACAATTCTCAAAATCGGAACTTTTGCTTGAGCGTGTTAAAAAAGATTTACAACTTGATGTGTTGCCTTTTCATATTGAGTGTTTCGATAACTCAAATATTCAAGGAGCATATCCTGTGGCTGCTTGTGTTGTTTTTAAAAATGGTAAGCCTGCAAAAAAGGATTATCGTCATTTTAATATTAAAACTGTTGAAGGACCCGATGATTTTGCCTCTATGCGTGAAATATTGTACCGTCGATACTCGAGATTAAAAGAGGAAGGGTCGCCATTACCACAATTGGTAATTGTTGATGGGGGTAAAGGACAGCTTAGCTCGGCTGTTGAAATATTAAAAGAGCTTCAATTGCTCGATAAAATTACTGTTATTGGGATTGCAAAACGTCTTGAAGAGATATTTTTCCCTGGTGATTCAACGCCTCTTTATCTCGATAAAAACACCCCTTCACTTAAACTTATTCAACATTTGCGCAACGAAGCGCACAGGTTTGGAATCACATTTCACCGCAATCAGCGATCGAAAGGTTTTGTTGTTTCGGAGTTAGATTCAATAAAAGGAATTGGACCAAAAACAAAAGAGGCTCTTCTTACAAACTTTAAATCGGTTTCAGAAATAAAAAAAGCTTTGCTCCCCGATTTAGAATTATGTGTCGGTACTGCGAAGGCAAAAATAATCTTTGACCATTTTCACTAACACTCGAATAGTTTTTTTTCATAACTTATGTTAGCTTAAAATTATAAACTGAATATTACATCAGTTTATAATTTTTTTAATCTAACATATCAAATAATATGAAAAAACTATTCATTCTTTTTTTTATCTCTGTTTTATGTTCTTGTGCATCGCAAAAACAGGGTAATAATACATCAAAGGTTGGCCCACAACCACCAAAACCAGCATTAATTGAAAAGGCAAGGTATCAAATTGTTGTAAATCAAATTGATGGGGTTGGTTTCTATGTGGTACAGATTGTTGACATTCTAGAAGTTGGAAGGGGTGTTCCTCTGTTATCGAATAATGATTCTATAAAAATTCAATCAAAATTCCCGCTTGAGCTGCAGAAATTGTATAAAGTACTTGTTTCGCCTCCTCGACCGGTTATTAATGGAGAAAATGACGTTTGGAGGGTAATTGAAATTCTTTAGCCTCTTTTCAATTAATATTTTTTTTCGAAAGGCTAAGTTTTATAAAAGTTAAATTCTTTGAAGCGGCCTTTCTTTAATTTCGAATTAAAAAAAAACTGTATGAAACGAAGCATGAGAAAGAATTTCATACACGCGAGAATCGATAGATCGACGAAGTCAATAACTATTAAATGCGAGTTCCATAAAATAAATGAATAATCAATTATAGACGTATGAAAAAGTTAATTATAGTTGCAGCTGCTCTTTTTTTTATTGCAATAATAGCAAGTCTATTATTAGTTAATAATCCTTCCAATACAGGAAATGATATTTTTCCCAATCCGCCGAATAAGAGATCGGCTTTTTCGCCTAAAGCTTCTAGCGAAGATATTGACTCTAGAAATAGTTTTTTCTTTAATTTATTACGCGATCCTGCTTCAAATTCAATTCCTCGTAATATAAGAGCCAAGGAGCTTGCTTTTGCCTCTAAAAACGATGTTTCGTACAATACTAAGCGCTCTGGTTACACATATAGTTGGTCAGAGGTTGGTCCAACCGATGTGGGAGGAAGAACTCGTGCAATTGGTATAGATGTTAGGAATTCGAATGTTATTTTGGCAGGAGGTGTTTCTGGTGGTTTATATCGTTCTACAAACAAAGGCTCTTCGTGGACATTGGTTAATAATCCCGACGAGTATAATGGTATAACTTGGATTGCACAAGATGTTCGTTCGGGTCATCAAGATACTTGGTATTATGTTACTGGAGAGTTTGCTGGTAATTCTGCTTCAGCACAAGGATGGTCGGCTTTTTATTATGGTAATGGTATTTATAAAAGTACCGATAATGGCTTAAATTGGACTCTTATTACTGGATCTGAAAGTAGCTCGATAAGTTGGGATAGTAAGTACGATTTTATGTCGAAAGTTATGGTTAACCCACAAACAGGATCGGTTTATGTTTGCTGTAATGGTTATGGTATTGTTAAATTTTCTCCAGGAGCTGTTTTCTCTTCTGCTCAATTAGTGTTAGGAAATAGTAAAGCTTATGCTTGGTCCGATATTGATATACATGCCGATGGTACTATTCTAGCATTTCTTTCGCAGAATAATTATTTAGGAGGGACACAAACTAAAACACCTGGACTTTATGTGTCAAAAGACGATGGTGTAAGTTTTTCGCCTATTAATTCAACAACAACATTGCCTACTTATTACGATCGTGGTGTTGTTCGTATAGCTCCTTCTAATAGTAATATTGCTTATATATTTTTAGTGAATGACACTACGCCCTATTTTTATAAGATAGATTTATTAAATAGCATTCTTACCGATAGGTCGGCAAATATTATTGAGTATTCGGCTAAGACTAAAGAAAAGCTCGGAGAGCAGGGCGATTATAATATGACTCTGGCTATTCATCCCGATGACGAAAACTTTGTTATTGTTGGTTCTACTTCTCTTTTTAGAAGTTCCGATGGTTTAGCTACTACTCCAGCAATCGATTATACTTGGATTGGTGGTTATGGTAATCCTGCTACCGCTTCGTTTATGTATCCTAATCACCATCCCGATTGTCACATTACTATTTTCGATCCTAATAACCATAATTCTGTTTGGAGTGGGCACGATGGTGGACTTAGTTACTGTTCCGATATTACTGCTAATTCTACATCATCGTCGTATTTAACTTGGGTTGATAAAAATTCGGGGTATAATGTAACGCAGTTTTACGATATAGCCTTAAATAAAGAGGCAAACAGTGGTGTTTATATGGGAGGATCGCAAGATAATGGAACACCATATTTTTCAGTTGATAATGGTGGTACAGTATCGGCTTCTGAAGATATTAGCTCGGGCGATGGTGCTTTTTGTGCCTTTACAAATGATTGTATTTTGGCATCGTCGCAAAACGGTTTTGTTAACCGATACACCTACAATTCTACAACTCATAACTGGGAGTGGACTTCGGTACATCCAAGTGCTGTTTCTGAAGGCGACAAGCTTTTTATACATCCTTTTGTGATGGATAAAACCGATGATAGAGTTATGTATTTCCCTGCGGTTAATAAAATGTGGTATAATACCAATATTAAGGAGATAGAAAATAATTTAGATGAGGGTACTACTAAAAACTGGAACTCGTACAGTGTCACCGACGAGGGTTATATTATTACAACCCTTGCTGTTTCGGTAAATCCTGCTTATACATTATATGCTGGGGCGTATGATAATAGTGGAGTGCCAAAAATTTATAAAATAGATAATGCAAATACGGCCTCAAAAACAATTAACAATATTTCTATTGCAGGAGTTCCTTCGGGATCGTATCCGCACCATATTTCGGTTAATCCGCAAAATGGAAACGAGATTATTGTTGTCTTCTCAAATTATAACATTATTGGTACTTACCATTCAACAGATGGAGGTACCACATTTACCGCTATAGAAGGTAATTTAACAGGAACAACATCTGCACCGGGTCCATCTATACGTAGCTCGGCTATTGTTGATTATGGTGGACAAAAGTTTTATCTGCTTGGCACTAGCACTGGACTTTATCGTACCGATGCTCTTAATGGAGCTAGTACACAGTGGCAAAAGGTTGAGTCAACAAAAATTGGAAGTGTTATTGTTAACGATATTGAGTTTAATCCTTTAGATGGTAAAGTAGGTATTGGAACACATGGTCGTGGTATTTTTATTGGTAAAACATCGTCGCCTTTATATGTTAGCAACCCAATAAGTTCGGTTTCTTATGCACTTAACGAAAAGGAGTCGGTTGATGTTGGATTATCTAATGTTTTTGGTGGTGCTTCAAGTTTTACCTATTCAATTACATCAAATTCAAACAGTGATCTTTTAACACCTACTTTGTCGGGAAGTACCATTAGTGTAGCCATAACACAAGATCTTCAGCAAACAGGTACTGTTGTAGTACGTGCTACTTCGGGAAGTGATTATGTTGAGACAAGCTTTACCATTAAGGTGGGGGAATCGGCTATTTATGTTAAAAACCCTATTTCTTCGGTTACTTATGGTGTTAACGAGAAAGAGTCGGTTGATGTTAGTTTAGTCGATGTTTTTGGTGGTGCTTCAAGTTTTACCTATTCAATTACATCAAATTCAAATACTGCTCTATTAACACCAATAATATCTGGAAGTACCCTTTCTGTTGCTATTGCTAAAGATTTAGAAGGAACAGGTGCAATTGTTGTTCGTGGGACATCGAATGGTAGTTATGCCGAGACAACTTTCACTGTTACTGTCAGTGCTTCGTCGGCTATTGAAGAGATTCCTACGTCAAACTTCACTGTTTATCCAAATCCAACAGATGGAATTTGCTATGCTAAGCTTACAGATATTAATTACTCGGGAATGACTATACGTGTTATTAATACAAAAGGGGGTGTTTTAGCCACTGTAAAGGTAAAAGATGGGAATACCAAGGTTGATATGACCGGTTACCCAAAGGGTCTTTATTTTATTAAAATAAGCGGTAATAATAAGCAGGCAACAAGAAGAGTTGTTTTAAAGTAACAAAGTAAATTTATTTAAAATAATATTTACCTAACCTGTTGGTGTAGTTCGCTACATCGACAGGTTTTTTTTGTTTTGTGATTTGAATAAATATTTACGAATTGCGAATGAAAATTTTAAAGTTCCTCTGTATCTGTATACTCACAAAAAGTGTGAATTTTTGTGTCATTTGCATTAAAGTGATATTGAATTCGTGTTTATAGGTGTTAAAAAACGTTAGTGATTTTTGTTGTAGTGAAATTTTATATGTATATTAACATCAGTGTATTATGAATATGCGCCTTGTTTTTGCTTGTTAAAAAAGGAGACTTAAGAGAACTTAGCAATAGTTAGTATGAATTATAAATGGTAAAATCAAAAGATATGTTATGAGCTTGAAATACTTGTAGCTATTTATTAATTATTAACCTTTAAATGTTTAATTATGAATCTAGAAAATGCAGTTGACAAGATTAAGGCGGACAATGATTTAGCAAAAAAGTTCGAGAAAGACCCTAAAGCGGTTTTAGCTGATATGGGAGTTGATGTTTCGAAAGTTGTTTTTGGTGAAGAAGCTGATGCTATCAGAGATCAGTCTGCTCAAAGAGATAGCTGGTCTGTTTGCGGATCTGTTGGAGTAGTGGCTTGTGTTAGTGTTGGCTACAATTCATAAGTCTTTAATAAAGGGTCGAAACTTTATTTCCACCCTTTATTTATTTAAAAAATTTAAGGCTTGATATGAATACAGAAAGAATAGGTGATTGTTACTATTTAAGTGATGCTAAAATAGGAGCTTGTGGTTTGTTTTCACAGATAGAGTATCTTGTTTTTACTTTTTTTGATGATCCTATAAATAAGGAAAATCAGATAATCGAGTTTTTAATTAATTTAGGGTACAGTAAAACACAAGCAAATATAAAATATCACCAACTTATTATTAAACTAAAAAAACAGGGGTGGTTAAACAGCCTATCAGATAATTTTTTACCTGAGCCTATAACAACTTTATACTTTACTATTACAACAAATTGTAATTTAAATTGTCCTTACTGTTATCAGGGAAGTTTAAAAGAAAAATGTTATATCTCGGTAGAAAATGCCAAGAGAGCTATTGAGGGATTAAAAGCTGTAAACTATAAAAGTCATATTGTTTTAACAGGTGGTGAAACGTTTATGCATCCAAAAGTTTTTGATATTATTGATATTATTGAGCTTAATGGTTTTTCATTTTCTATTCTTACAAATGGTACTTTGGTTAATAGTAGTATCGCAAAAAAACTATCGAAATATAAGTTATTACAATCAATACAGATTAGTATAGATGGTATTGATAGCAATACACACAAAATAACTCGAGGTAATAGTTTTGAGGCTACAATGAGAGGGATAGAGATTATTAGTAATTATCATCTACCTTTTTCATTAGGACCTACTATCCACGAAGGAAATGCAAATCAAATTAATGATATCGCCAAACTAGCTTTAGAAAAAGGTGGTTGGCTTACTCCAAACAATCTTATTGTTACTTCACATAACACAAATAGTTCTTTGTCTTTAACTAATTTAACTCTTGAAAGAGTGATGAAACAGGTGGGTGAATATATTAGTGTTCATGAGGAGAAATATGCGATAAATAAGGTATTTAGAAAAAAAGCCTTCGATGTTTCGTGTCACAAACAAAAAGATAATTTATGTGGAATAGCATTTCAGACTTTGGATTTAAACTGGAATGGAGATGTTTATCCTTGTAATCTTTTACGGAATGATAAATATATATTAGGCAACTTGTTCTCATCGGGATGGGAGTTTATTTTACAAAACGGAATAAAATTTCGCAATAAGATAAAATGCAGTAATATTAATAAGTGTAGTTCTTGCGATATCTTAAATATTTGCAATGGAGGCTGCCGCGCATCGGCTTTTTATAAATATGGAACATTTGATAAAGAAGATCCCTTATGTGATTTACGATATAGTAATATTAAATTACAAATATTAAAAGAGAGTGAAACATATAAGTAAAATGACTTCAGTAGAATAAAAAAATTAATTGTAGATTAAATACTATAAACTATGAAAAGATTTGATTGTCATTGTCATGTTTTTAATATTGTTAATGTAGGAGTTAGGGCAATTTATGAACAGTTGCATTCTTCTTCTGAATTGTTTTATTCCAATCTAGATCAAAATGATTTTAGAGGGAAACTTGTTCTTGAACAAAAAGACAAGCTTGGTTTGTTAGGTAGGATTAAAAAGATTGCGGAGCTTATCCGAATTTTTAAAAATGATGATGAGAAGATATTTGGCATGCTAGATAAACATTATCATCATCAATATGTTTTGCTTCCGTTGATGTTTGATGGAGATTTTTTGCTAGAGAGTTATAATGACAAAGATTTATCTTATATGCGAGAACTTGTTGAAAATGCTTGTGTGTCAACAGATGAAGAAACTTATAGTAGACTAGAAGCTTTTTCCGATGAACAACATAAAGATTGTAGCCTAGACAATGATAGTCAGGTTATTTTTGATTTTATTGATGAAATATCAGAACAGGCTAGCCATTCTCGTAATTTAAGATCAATTAAGAGTAGTGGTTTTCAGAAGCAATATGAACAAATTCAGCTAATTGTAAAAGACCCTAAATATAAGAATCGTATACTTCCATTTTTAGGTGTCGATCCTAGACGTAGCAATATTAAATCGTATTTAAATCAGGTTGGTAAGGGTAAATTATTTGCAGGAATAAAAGTGTATCCGCCAAATGGTTTTTCTCCAATGGATAAAGTTTTGGTAGGTAACGACTCTATTTTTGAATATTGTACAAACAATAGAATACCTGTTGTTTCACATTGTTCTTATGGTGGGTTTGCTACTCCTGCTATGGATATTTTTGTAAACGGAGTGATTATTCCCGAAAGCAAATCAGAGCTACAGTCAATTAATGGAGAGTATAAATTTAATATTGGATTACGTGATGGTTTTACACAAATGGTTTGCGAAAGAGCTAGAGTTTTAAATAGTCCTCTTATCTGGGAAAAGGTTTTAGAAATGTATCCTAACTTAATTCTTGTACTTGCTCACTTTGGTAGTGGTAATACTCAGTGGCAAGCTGATATTCTTAGAATGATGAAAATATATCCTAATCTTTATACAGATGTTTCTTGTATGAGTGATTCAGCAATTATTGCTAATGTTAAAAAAGTTTATATTGATAATCCAGATATTCAACATAAGATATTATATGGATCGGATTATTTTTTAGATATGTTTTTTAACGATTCGTTTGATCAGTACTTAAACAGAATGAAAGAGATATTTGGAAGTGAAATCTTTGACAAGATATCATCTGAAAATCCTATTAAATATATATCAAAGTGGTATGATTAGTTCTTATAAATGAAATAATCTGTTGAAGGCTAAAAGAGGAGGCTAGCATATATTATGCATTCTATACTCACAACTTTATCCATAACCAACCAATATTTTTGTTATGTTTGGTGGTGTAAATATTAACCTCAATGAACGAGATACCTTCAGTAAAGTTTAAATCAAGTTATCAGCATATCGAAGGTGTCGAGATTATCTCTTTAGATACAATAAAAGAAAAAACGGGAGGTTTGTATCATAATTCAGAAAAGCCACATCAGCTTCAGTTTTATAATATTATTTTCTATACAGGTGGCCAAAGCGATCAATTGGTCGATTTTAAATGGTATCCTGTTAAAAGGAATACTGTAGTTTATTTGGCCAAAGATCAGGTTACTTCGTTTAAATTTACCCCTGGTTTGCAGGGTTATTGTATTCTGTTTACTCAAAAATATTTCGAACAGTGCTTCGGTCACCTTTCAAAAGAGCTTATTTACCGCATATTTAATAACTATTTGTTTCCTCCAGTTATTGATATCCCTCAGGGTAGCGATTTTATCGATTATTTTAATCTCTTATGCAAGGAGTTTTTCAGCGAAGCTAAGTTTGAGAAAGCAACAGTATTAAGTTCGTTATTTGCTGTGTTGTTGGTGAAATTGGAGGAGTTAAAGCAAAAAGCAGAGTTACATATTCCAGAAAGCTCTAAGCTGTTGCTTATTTCAAAGTTTACAATGTTGGTTAAAGAGAATTACGTAGTAAATCGCAATGCCCAGTTTTATGCTAAGAAACTTCTTATTACCTATAAGCACCTTAATGTTTTGTGTAAGGATATTCTTAATAAGACGGCAAAACAATTTATCGACGATTTTATTATTCTAGAAGCTAAACGAAAGCTTGTAAATTCTGAAATTAAGAGTACCGAGCTTGCCTATTCGCTTGGTTTCGAAGAGCCAACAAACTTTACTAAATACTTTAAGAAGCGAACAGGAGTTACTCCTAATTCGTTCAAAAATCAGCATAAATAGTCTTCAGGTTTCATATTTACCATTTTTGGATTCATATTAATCTAAACTTAATGTGCTTAAGCACTCATCTTTGTATTGTAAATATTTAAACAATAAAACGATGAGAAAATTATTAGCAGTAATATCATTAGCATTAATAATGAGCTCTTGCACAAAAAGTCAGACAATGGAAAAACAGTTAACAAACAAAGAGAAAGCAGTTGCTCTGCTTGAGAGTATCGAAACAGGTGATAAAGCTCCTATTGCCTACATTAACCCAAACAAATATAAACAGCATAACTTGGCTATTGCCGATGGTTTAGCTGGTTTTGGTGCCGTTTTGCAGAATGCACCAGAAGGAGGTTTTAAGGTTAATGTTGTTAGAGCTTTTCAGGATGGCGATTATGTTTTTGCTCACACCGAGTACAATTTTTTTGGCGAGAAGGTTGGTTTCGATGTGTTTAAATTCGAAAACGGACTTATAGTTGAACATTGGGATAACTTATTGGCAAAAGCTGCGGTTAACCCTAGTGGACACACACAAACCGATGGTGTTACTACAATAGCCGATGTTGAAAAAACAGTAGCTAATAAAGCTTTGGTTAAAGATTTTATTACCACAATTTTAATTAATGGCGACATGTCTAAGCTTACAAGTTTTTTTGATGGCGATAATTACATTCAGCACAATCCAGCTATTGCCGATGGTATTAGTGGACTAGGGCAGGCTTTAGAGGCTATGGCTAAGCAAGGTATTGCAATGGTTTATAAAACAAATCATATTGTTTTAGGCGAGGGTAATTTTGTGCTTGCAATTAGCGAAGGCGAATTTGCTGGCCAACCAACATCGTATTACGATCTGTTTCGTGTTGAGAATGGTAAAATTGCCGAGCATTGGGATGTTATGGAGACCATTCTTCCTAAGTCGGAATGGAAAAACAACAACGGTAAATTCGGATTTTAATTAACAGTATATTTCATTTTGAGACGCTCAATATGGGCGTCTCTTTTAATTTATAGCTATGCAGCACTTACAATTTTTACGAAATCTTAAATCGGTTACATTTGCCTCGTCTGTTAATAATATTCCATCGGTACGTATACTTGATGTAATGTTGGTTGAGGGCGAAAATTTATACTTTCTTACTGCTCGTGGTAAGCCTTTCTATCATCAATTAAAAGTCAATCCAGTAATATCTATTATTGGTATGGACAAGAAGTACAAAACAGTTAGAGTGACTGGGAAAATTAAGCCTGTTGGCAGAGAATGGGTTGATAAAATGTTTGATGCCAACCCAATGATGAACGATCTGTATCCAGGCGAAAAACGAAATATTCTCGATGGTTTTTGTATGTCCGAAGGATTTGGCGAGATGTTTGACTTAGGTGTTACCCCTTTGGTACGCGAGAAATTTAACTTTGGAGCAAATAGCCAAAAACACATAGGTTATTCAATAAACAATAACTGCACGCAGTGTGGTGTTTGCGTTGATATTTGCCCTTTACAATCGATAATTACTGGCAATAAATATACTATTAATTCATCTAGCTGTTTAGAGTGTGGGTTATGCTTCGAACATTGTCCTAACAATGCTGTTGATAAATTTCTAGATTTTTAATAAATGGATACAAGACAACTATTTGCTGCGGGAGGTCTCCTGCTGTACTTCTTTATAATACTTTTTGTTGTTCTACGATCGAAGGAAAGTAAAAACTCCGAAGAGTTTTTCCTTGCTGGCAGAAAGTTACCCTTTTGGGCTTTATCAATTACTTTTATTGCATCGTGGTGGGGTGGAGGATCGGCTATCGACCTTATAGACCACGGACATAATCAGGGTATTAGTTCATTTTGGATATATGGTATGCCTGTGCTTTTCTCTACTTTTTTAATGTTTTTGTTTGCTAAAGGCATTCGTAAAGTAGGTACAATAACTCAGCCACAGCTTATTGCTCAGCGCTATAATGGTAGGGTTGCTTTTATGGCATCGATATTAATTTTGATATTTATGACTGTTGGTGCTGCAATACAGGTTATTGTTATTGGAAAATTTTTTCAGACATTTTTTACTATATCATATAGCAACGCTGCCATTATTGGAACAACAATAGTTTTGTTATACTCGTTTTTTGGCGGGTTTAAGGGTGTTGTGATTACCGATTTGGTGCAGTTTGTTTTTCTTTTTATTGCTGCTGTGTTAATGTTTGTATATGCATATATTAACTCGGGAGGGTTTGCTAATGTTGCCCAAATAGCTGCTAATAGGCAAATGAATGGCTTTTTCACTTTCACGCATAACTGGTCTAATAATATAGTGTATATAATTACTTTCGGTTCTTCGTGGATGATACAGGCAAATATATGGCAACGCATTTCGGCAACACGAAAACCTTCTGATGCAAAAAAAATGATGGCTCTTAGTTTCTTAGTTTTTATTCCGCTTTATCTTATGGTTACTCTTACGGGCATGCTTAGTATTGCTATTTTCCCCGATGTGCCTACAGGAGGAGTGGCGCCAGCTTTAATACAGCAATTTATGCCTACATCGGTGGCTATTTTGCTTTTTGTTGGAATATGTTCGGCAATAATGTCAACCATGGATTCGCTTATTAACACAGGTGCACTGGTTCTTACTGTCGATCTTTATAAAAAACAGATAAACGCTAATGCATCGCCTAAACAAATGGTGTGGGTAGGAAAAATATCGACCTTTATTGTTTCTGTGGTTGCCCTTTTTGTTGGGTTAATGATTCAATCAATTATTAAAATATCGTGGATTGGTGCCGACTTTTTGGCTACAGGTGTTTTTGTGCCTTTAATTATGGGGTTCTTGTGGAAACGAGGTAACTCTAAAGGGGCTTTTTGGTCAATTATTTTTGGGCTTGTTTTCTCTACATATAACCTATTGGTGGTTTTTGGAATAAATCTGCCTGTAGGGTGGGAGATTGCTTCGGTAAACCAAGCGCTTACCGGAATGATTGGCTCTTTTATTGTATATGTTTGTGTAAGCTTAATTACAGAACCCGAATACTGTAAAGCCGAGACTTTTATTGCTAAAGCAGGAGTAATTAAATAGTTTCAATCCCAAAAATACAGATGAGTAATAGCAGCTTCGATAAAACAAGTTGTGCTAAATATTAATTTTGATCCTAAAATTGTAACTATCTTTTTATAAACTCACGCTGAGCAGCGCCATAGTTTAGTACAAGCAGTATTAATAATATTTTTAGGTTTACATGATTAATAGCAATTAGTATAGCCCACAATTGACTACTATTACATACACTACACCTGGCTTACCTGTTAAAAAACACCTCTTGCCGATAAAACTATAAAATATTAACAGAGGCAACTAATACTAAAATATTAAGTTGCCTTTTTTATTTAGTACAATAAAGAGAAGCTGTTATAGTATTTGACGCATTGAATAACTCTCATACAAAACTATAATTTTCAGAATAACCAAATCCCCAACACAATATAAACATGTAAATCCTGAGAATCCTGTCTACATATAAAGGAGCAAAAAAAACATGTAAATCTTGTTAATCCTGTCCATATATAATGACTATTAAACCACACACCATAACCAACTGTAGCAACCCTGTTTATACAAAATTTGTTGCCTTTAGAATATACAAAAGCTACATAGTGTTATTAAAACCAGCTAAATAACATAATGCATTTATTTAACTTTTCAGTATAAATACGGACTGTTTATTATGTTATGTTTGGTACTTTTAGTGCCTTAAAACTAAACAGTGTGGCGCATAAATGAAAAATAAGTGCACCAGTGCACATATAATAAGTTGGCTTCATTAACTCAGATTAAAACTTAATACAGACAATTAATAGAATATAATAATGGATAGAATAACTAAACAACTTGTAAAAGATTTTTTACAAACTCAAGAAAAACCTGAAAGTAATTCATTTGATGATTTTGAAATTTTTTCTAATTTTTCTGTAGTTTCAAATGAATATAATAAAACCTTCGAACCTGAAAATATTACTGTTGGCAATGGTGACGATACTGGTATTGATGGGATAGCAATAATTGTAAATGGTCATTTAGTAGAAAGTCAAGATGAAGTTGATGATTTACTTGAAAGCAACGGTTATCTTGAGGTGACTTATGTTTTTGTACAATCAAAAACATCTTCAAATTTTGACACAAAAGAAATGCATAATTTCTATTTTGGAGTAAAAGATTTCTTCTCTGAGTCTCCGATGTTAAGAAGAAACTCGGATATCACAAATTTTGCAGAATTATCAAATTACATTTTAGATTTAGCATCTTCTTTTAGAGAAAATCCTAAATGTAAACTTTTTTATATTACAACTGGAGTTTATAATCCAGAAGACTCGAATATTGAGGCTGTTAGAAGTAACTCAATATCAGAATTATCAAATTATAACTTATTCGAGAAAATAACATCAGAACTTTTAGGAGCTAATGAAATAGGTAAATTATATAGAAAAACTAAAAGCCCTTCAACAGCAACATTTGTTTTTACAAATAAAGTAACTCTTAAAGATATTGAGCATATTAATCAATCATATTATGGTGTTTTACCCTTTTCAGAGTTTAGAAAAATAATAATTGATGATAATGACAACGTAAAAAGTGTGTTTGATGATAATGTGAGAGATTTCCAAGGTGTTAACAATCCTGTAAATAAGAATATAGCTGAAACATTGACAAGCAATAATTCAGAATTATTTAGTGTTTTAAATAATGGAGTAACGATTG
>Ga0193962_1000336_pt1 | contig 21629 bp, 11 predicted proteins | sample FB_5_MG_FD_140335 | JGI IMG/M metagenome (GOLD analysis project Ga0193962, IMG submission 140335) | Microbial mat bacterial communities from the Broadkill River, Lewes, Delaware, United States - FB_5_MG | ecosystem: Environmental > Aquatic > Freshwater > River > Microbial mats | place: USA... | reverse complement strand
GCCCTGGTCATGTCCAAGGTTATTGCCCCTGTTCTCATAACGGCCTTTGACAATAATCTGGCCCAGGTATTTTTCTGGATCGGCATTGTTATGCTTGTTCTGACCCTGCCCGCCGGCTACAACCTGACCAACCCTGCCGAAGGCTTTATTCCCAAGGGTTATACGCCACCGGCCAATGAAGCCTTGAGCCAGGACATAGACGGCAAAGCCCCAACAGGGCGCCAGTGTATCTTGTCGGGCAAATTTTTCATGATGTGGATGATTCTGACCTGTAACGTTTCCGCGGGAATCATGTTCATTGGATTTCAGTCCCCCATGATGCAAAGCCTGCTTCGCGATTCATATGCGGTAAAATATGCCGACCCGACGGCTCTGACTGCGGCCCTGGCGGCAGCAGGCGCAACCCTAATCGCCCTCAGTTCCATCTTCAATGGTATCGGTCGTTTTTTCTGGGGCACTCTTTCCGACAAGGTCGGTCGCACCCAGGCATTCCGCCTTCTGGTGGGCAGCCAGATTGCCGTATTTATCGCGCTTATCTTTATCAAATCGCCCTGGATTTTCGGCGCTCTGGTCTGCTACGTACTCCTTTGCTACGGGGGGGGATTCGGCGCCATGCCGGCCTTTGTTCTGGACGTTTTCGGCCCGGTTCAGATGCCCGTAGTCTATGGCGTCATTCTCACCGGCTGGTCCGCCGGCGGCATCATCGGGCCACAACTTGCCGCCATCATCCGCGACCGTTTTCCCGCCAATCCGGGTGTCTATACTTACGCCGGCGGCGCCATCCTGTTGGCGGTGGGGTTCCTCTTTTCCCTGGCCCTGTCGGACAAGCCCTTTGCGCTCAAAGCCCAAGCGCAGGACAAAACCTCCGGCGAATGAACCGTGCTTCCCTGAAATTCCGGGCTCCAGAGGATATGAAAAAAAGTTATCATCGTCCCGGTTAAGGGCGATTAACACAAAAATTTCGTCTGGAAAAATGATTACTATACAGGTTGTATCATCCGAATAAGGTAAATTTTTTTCCAAACTTCTTGGGTGATCAGCTAAAATGGCATAAACTAAGAATAGTGGTTCGTGGCAGGATATTTATAAAAAAGTCTGTGCAACATATACAGATCTTTCAACTCTCGTTATGGGCTGAACCACGGTGAAAGACCAGGTCGGCCATTGCTGTTATTCAAAAACGATTAAGCGAAAGGGCATAAGAAAATGGGACTTTATTTTATTACGAAACACTTCAAGGTTCGCCGGGTCGTCTATGACGAAGAACAAAATGCACTCTGGCTGGATCCAAATTTCAAAGAAAAATTTCTTAAAAGACAACAGGTTGGATTCAATTTAAATCTCTTAAGGTCCATTGACCAGTACCCTGCCCTTTCCCAGAAAATGACGATTAATACCACCCTTGTTTATTTTACGTTGCAATTAAAAGACTTTAAAGTGGCAATCGGCGTTGATGAAGAGGGGATGACGTTTATGAACAAATTAAAAGTCCCCGACCCCCCAAGCATTGCCGGCAATCCAATGATTCAAAGACAATTGACGTGATAACAGCTGAGCTGACTTGGTCTCTCAATACCGAGACTCAACCCACAATAAAGTTTGCCTCTTCCGAATTATATGCGGCAGGAAATCCGGCGACAAACAGCCTATCCGCTCCCGGATTCAAGAGATTTCAGGTGAGCCACAACGGCCCGAATTTCACCGTAGGAATAATCGTCACCCAGTTCGTCTTTCATCTGGGTCAAATTTTTGTCAGGCGACACGACGGCCGCGATGGCGGCCTGTTTTTCTTTGTCTTCCACCAGCTGGTCCACAGTCAGTTCGCCTTTAGCGATGAAGGAGCATAGGTGCCCCTGGATGGTGGTCTGGGCCAGGCCTCGCTTTTCGGCAATCTTGTCCACGGACAGCCCGTCTTTAAACAGCATCAGGCTGATATCTCGGGTGTTGGCCTGGGGTGTGGCCTTATCCGTGCATAGGGCATTGTTACGGCCGGAGCCCGCATCTTTCTTTGGGGCCTGTTCTGCAGGACGCGGCTCAGGGGAGTCATCGCCCGGGATCTTTTTTTCATTGCAGTACGTATCCACCATTGCCAGCAGCTCCTCACCATAGCTTTCCACTGTGGCCGGGCCCACCCCTTTCAAAGCGTTCAGGCTTTTTTTCGACCGGGGCAGGCAGACAGCAATCTGAACCAGCTCCTTTTGGTGGGCCACCTGGAACGCCTTGACATTTTGAGCGGCTGCGGTCCGGGTCCGCCATGCCTTCAAGGTCTGGAACATTTCAGGATGAGCGATATCCAGTTCGGTGTAATCCGTAGTGGATGAACCGGCCCTCTTTTTAGATTGAGTCCCCGGCGCATCTGCCATGGCTTGGGCAGACACGGCCCGAAGGTAAGCGGCTGTGGAAAATCCGTCTTTACAGGATAAAATGCCTGCCCGTTTGACACGAACCTCCCGCTTCAAATTATCCAGGGCATTTTGCACCTGTTTGGCCAGGGCCGCATTATCGGTGTCCACAGCCCCTTTTTCAAGCAAGCGGCCAAACACCTGATCCAGGATATTGCCGAACCAGGCACTTGCTTTTTGCACCCGCTCCTGGATAACGGCACTTGCCTCCGGCAAAGGGTCCTGGGCCATTAGTCCTTTCAGTTGGATCTGAAATTTATCGCTCACCTGGAACACCTGGTCCCGGACCTGGGATTCCAATTCCGCCGGGTCGCCAAGCCCGGGGATGCGCAGCACATTGCGGTTATCCCTTGCCAGGCGCAGAAAATAAAAAAACAACCGCCTGAAACATGCGCAGTCAAAACATTTAAGCACCAGGGCCTGCTGGCAGGCGGCCCGGGCCGATCTGAAAATTCCGGCAAGGTCCTGGTCCGGGGGAGCCATCCGGTTCATGAACTCCACCACCACCGGATCGGTGCCCAGGGCGTTAGGCGGCACAGGGGCGGTGAGCACCAACCCGTCAAGGCCTGTACAGCGACTCAAGGCCACATATACCTGCCCGTGGGCAAAGGCGTCTTTGGCATCCACGATGGCCTGATCAAAGGTCAAACCCTGGCTTTTGTGAATGGTGACAGCCCAGGCAAGTTTTAACGGGAACTGCTTGAATGTCCCCACCACCTCCTGCCGGATGGTTTGATCTTCCTCGTTTACCTTGTATGTGACATTTTCCCAGTCCACCGGCTTGACCTCCACAACGGGGCCGTCCTTTAGATCTGATGCAAGTTCCCCAGCCGCCCGGCCGGCACTGCCCCGGCAGGCCACGGTCACGGTGTCGGTTCCCACATGGGTGACCTGCCCGATGGTGCCGTTGAAATAGACTTTATCAGGGGAGTTGTCATTGCGCAGAAACATCACCTGGGCCCCGGGTTTAAGGGTAAGCTGTTCACCTGTGGGAAAGGCTTGGGACGGAAAATCGCCGGTCACTTTTGCAGCCAGGGTGTGTGCCGTATCCCCAAGCCGGACAAGTTTCAGGTCATTAATGGATTCGGCCTTTCGATTGTGCGTGGTCAAGGTGATATACCCCTGGTCCGGGGGATCGGGCACTACCTGCCGATTAAGGATATCGGTACATTGACTGTCCATGCGGTTTTCACGCACAGCATTGAGCAGACGGATAAAATCGGGATCACTTTGACGGTAAACGGTTTCAAGCTCTATTGTCACCAGATCGGAACGGCTTAACGCCTGGCTTGAAAAAAAATAAGGAGATGCATAATAATTGGACAAAAGATCCCATTCATCGGGTTTGGTCACCGGCGGCAATTGGAACAGATCGCCGATGAGCAGCAGTTGAACCCCGCCAAAGGGCCGATCATCCCGGCGCAACCGCCGCAATACGGCATCCAGGGCGTCCATCAGATCGGCCCGGACCATGGAGATTTCATCAATCACCAGCAGATCAAGGCCGTTGATAATCTGTTTTTTGACCTTTGAAAACCTGAAAAACCGCCGGTTATCCTGGGGGCGATCACTTTGTCCAGGCAAAAAAGGTCCCAACGGAATCTGAAAAAAGGAGTGCAGGGTCACGCCCCCGGCATTTACGGCGGCAACGCCCGTGGGGGCTGCGACAATAAACTGCTTGGGGCAAAACTCATGTAAGGATTTCAGAAAGGTGGTTTTACCGGTGCCGGCCCTGCCGGTCAGATAAATATTACACAGGGTTTCCCCGACAAAGGCACGGGCTGCTTGTATTTTTTTGTTGCCTTCAAAGGAAGGTAATGTGGATTGCGCATTGTTCATAGACCGGCCTTATAACAAAAAAATTCACATCCTGTCCACTGCTCCCAACAGCAATGCTAAATATGAATCTTGACCATGAAAAACTCGCACAGAGACACCAAGACGCAAAGATCTTTATTCCACTTTGTGTCTTTGAGGCTTTGTGTGAGCATAAAATCAGAATTACTGGTCATCACTGTATGGGTATGGCACCATTTTCCACCGCATCAGTCCTCTTGGAAAGCCAGCCCCCGCCAAGGGCTTTATAAAGTTTGACATAGGCGTTGAAATAAAGTTGCCGGTTTTGGGAATACTCAAGCTGGGCGGAAAACAGGGTGCGTTGGGAATCCAGTACTTCAAGATAGGAACTGATCCCCTTGTCATACCGTTCAAAAGAAAGCTTATACGCGTTTTCAGCCGCATCGGACTTGCGCTGGGACGCGTCACTTTCCCTTCTGTAGGTATCCACTTCCACTAAAGCATCCTCCACCTCCTTAAAGGCGGTGAGCACCACTCCCTGGTAGTTGAACAGTGCCTGACGGGTCTGTTCCTTGGCCACCTCTACCCTATATTTACTTTTATTAAAATCAAACAATGGGCCTAAAAGGCCACCGCTTACATTCCATATTCCGCCGGAATTCGTAATATTGGACACTTCGGACGAAGCAAGCCCCAGGGCACCGGTCAAACTGATGGCCGGAAACCGCTGGGCCACGGCCACACCGATTTTTTCGTTAGCAGCATGTACAAGGGCCAGGGCCCTTTTGATTTCAGGACGACGCTCCAGAAGGGATGCAGGCATGCCAACAGGGATCATGGGGGGCAGAAACTGTTCATCCAGGGCAACACCCGTTCGAATCCCCCCGGGCAACCGGCCCATGAGCAGTTTCAACTGGTGCTCGGTTTTAGAAATAAGACGTTCATAGGCGGGGATGGCGCCGGCAGCCACTTCCAGCTGAATCTGGGCCTGATTCACATCAATTTTCGGGATAATCCCCTTGTCAAACCGCTTGGTAATAATATCAAGGCCATCCTGCCGGGAGGTAAGGGTTTCCTTGGACATCTCCAAGCGCTGGCGATAGTCCAGAAGCTGGTAATAGGCAGATACCACATCTGCAATAAGCGTGGTGCGCACAGCCCATGCACCGTAGGCCGATGCCAAAATTTCGGCCTGGGCCGCAGCCGTGGACCGCTTGAATTTTCCCCAGAAATCCAGTTCCCAGGACAGGTTGGGGGCTACATAATAATTATTGTTGGTGACGGTGGACCGAGTTCCCGAATAGTTACCCACATAACCGCCGGCCCCAAGGTTGATGGCCGGATACTGGTCGGCCCGGGTCATCCCGTAGGTGAATCTGGCCTCTTCAATCCGGCTTAATGCCGTTTTCAGATCCTGGTTATTTTCAAGGGCTGTGGTCACAAGCTCATAAAGCACCGGGTCTTTGAACAGCTCCCACCATTTTAAATCCTGGTCACTGCCGGAATCGGCCGGGGCAAAGCGATACGCCGCCGGGACATCCACCACAGGGGTTTCAAAATCAGGACCCAGGGTAAGACAGCCGGACAGGCCGAATCCAGACAAAAGGATTAGAGCGATAAACAATGCGGGAATGGACGACAATCTGTTCAGAACCATAATTTTTACGCTTTCTTATTAGCCAAATCTCGTTTCTTTTCATACCGGCACAGCTTGCCGACAAACACGAACAGCATGGGATAGAAAAATACCCCAAGCAGCGTGGCCACACCCATACCGCCCAGAAGCGCCACACCCATGACTTTACGGGACAAGGCGCCTGCGCCCGTGGCCACCACCAGCGGAAAAATACCCAGAATAAAGGAAAATGCCGTCATAAGAATCGGGCGGAATCGTATTTTTGCCGACTCAATGGCCGCATCAAACAGACTCATCCCTTCGTGGAATTTAATATTGGCAAACTCCACAATCAGAATGGCATTTTTGGCAGCCATACCAATGAGCAGCACCAGGGAAATCTGGGCAAATACGTTATTTTCGTACGTTAAATCAAAAAACCGCGCCAGGTACAAAAAGCCCATGGCCCCGAACAGAGCAAATGGCGTCCCCAAAAGGATGCTGAAGGGAAGGGACCAGCTTTCATACTGGGCAGCCAGAATCAGGAACACAAAAATCAGGGAAAATACAAAAACCACTGCCCCGGTGCCGGATGCGGCCTTTTCCTGGTAGGACATGTCGCTCCAGGCGTAGGTCATATCATCGGGCAACACCTCGGCGGCCACCGCTTCCAAAGCCGCCATGGCCTGGACCGATGTATACCCCTGGGCAGGGCTTCCGGATATTTCTGCGGCCCGCATGAGGTTAAACCGGTTGGTATAATCGGGACCGTACACCTCTTTAACCTTGATAAATGCAGACAAGGGCACGCTTTTTCCTGCGTTGTTTTTAACAAAGAACTGGCCCAGCTTTTTGGCGTTAAGCCGGTACTCGGGTTCCGCCTGGATGTAAGCCCGGTAAAGACGTCCAAACCGGTTGAAATCGTTGACATAAGCGCCGCCCAAAAACGTACCGATGGCGGTATAGATGTCATTTAGATCAATGCCGGCCTTCAATGCTTTGTCCCGGTCCACCTCGATAAGCTTCTGGGGCACGTTGGGACTGAAGGTGGTACGAATGGATCCGATTTCCGGCCGTTTTTGGGCTGCCGCAATGAACTGGGTGGCCTGGTGCCCCAAATAAGCCGGGGTATTGCCCACGCGGTCCTGAAGCATAAAGGTGAAACCGGAGCCCGTACCAAGGCCGGGGATGGCCGGCGGGGCAAAGGCAAACACCTGGGCCTGGTTAACCCCGAAATAAAACTGTTTGTTCAATTCGTTGACCAGATCATCGGCGGTTTTCTTCCGCTCGTCCCAATCCTTGAGCGAAACAAACAAAAACCCGTAATTGGGTCCCATAGAGGATGAGAGCAGGGAAAAACCCGTGGCATTGGTCACATGTTCCACTTCCGGGTGTTTGGCAATAATCTTTTCCACCTGCCGGGTCACAGCGTCCGAGCGCTGAAGAGATGCGGCATCGGGCAGCTGCACATTGACCATGAAATAGCCCATGTCCTCGGAGGGAATAAACCCGCCGGGCAGAAGTTTACCCACAACACCCGTACCGCAGCACACCGCAACAATGAAAACAACACCGACCAATGCTTTGCGAACCACCATTCGGGTCATCTTGGTATATACATTAGTGGAGGCATCAAAGGCGTTATTAAACATTGAAAAAAACAGTCCCAAAGGTCCCCGGTAGGGTTTGGGGGCTTTAAGCAGCAAGCCGCAAAGGGCCGGACTTAAAGACAACGCATTAATGGAGGAAAAGAGCACCGATACCACAATAGTCAGGGCAAACTGCTGGTAAAGCCGGCCGGTAATACCGCCCATGGCCGATACGGGCAGGAACACCGCCACAAGCACCAGGGTGGTGGCCACAATGGGTGCGGTAACCTCCCGCATGGCTTCAACCGTGGCAGGTTTGGGTTCCATGCCCTTGGCAATATTGACCTGGACCGCTTCCACCACCACGATGGCATCATCCACCACAATACCAATGGCCAGCACAAGCCCCAGCAAAGACAGGTTATTCACCGTGAACCCCAACAGCGGAAACGCCACAAACGCCCCGAGCAAAGAGACCGGAATGGCAATAGTGGGGATCAGGGTAGCCCGCCAGTCCTGGATAAAAATAAAAACCACAAAAATAACCAGGGCCAGAGCAATCAAAAGGGTTTCAATGATTTCGTTAATACCCTTGGTGATGGGAAGCGTGGCATCCAAAGAGATGTCATGCCGCATGCCTTTGGGAAAGGATTTGGACAGCCGGGCCATCATCGACCGGATCTCATCGGCCAGATTCACGGCATTAGACCCCGGCGCCTGGTACAAGGCAATAATGGAACAGGGTTTGCCGTCCATGCGGGAAAACACATTGTAGGACTCCACGCCCAGTTCCACACGGGCCACGTCCCGGATTTTGACCTGGGCCCCGGTATCGGTGGTACGAATTACGATGTCGCCAAAGGCCTCCTTGGAAGCCAGCCGGTCGGGCAGCCGCACGGTATAGGTAAACTCCGTCCCGTCAGGTGCGGGCTCCGCCCCGAATTTTCCGCCCGGAACAATGACGTTCTGTGCCCTGATGGCATTGGTGATTTCCGACACGGTCATATCCAGCTGGGCCAGACGGTCGGGTTTGATCCAGATGCGCATGGAGTAGTCTGATCCGCCCAGGACATCCACCCGGCCGATACCCCTCAACCGCGCCAGGGAATCCTTGATATTGATCAGGGCATAGTTGTTCAAAAACGTCTGGTCATATTTATTGGACGGGTCGGTCAAAGACACCAGCATCAGGATGTTGGGCAGCGATTTCTCCGTGGAGACCCCTAAACGCTTGACCTCCTCGGGCAATTTAGCCGTGGCGGCCGACACGCGGTTCTGCACAAATACGGTGTTCATGTCCGGATCGGTGCCGATTTCAAAGGAGACATTAATGGTCATGGTGCCGTCATTGGCGTTCACCGACTTCATGTAGAGCATGTTGTCCACGCCGTTGATCTGCTGCTCAAGCGGTGTGGTTACAGAGGCTTCCACATTGGTTGCGTTGGCACCGGTATAGCTGGCACGCACCTGGACAATGGGCGGGGTAATATTGGGATACTGCTCCATGGGCAGCTGCAACACAGACAAAACACCCAGAATTACCGTGACAATTGCAATAACCATTGCGACAATGGGTCGCCGGACAAAAAAAGCACCCATTATCCCTCTTCCTGTGCTATACGGTCCACCTTCACCTCTTTGGCCGTCACCTTGGTCCCGTCGGCAACTTTCTGCAAGCCTTCGTAAACAATGGATTCACCCCCGGAAAGACCTTTTTTAATCAGAACAAAATTATCAATATCCGGCCCAAGGGAAACATCCTGCTCCTTGACGATACTGTCGTCACCCACCACAAACACCTTTTTAAGTCCCTGCAGGTCTGTGATGCAGCGTTGGGGGACAAGAACCCCGCCCTTGACCTTGTCGATCATGGCCTTGATCTTGCCGAACTGGCCGGGGCGCAGCAGGCCATCCGGGTTGGGAAAGGAGACCTGCACCAGAATAGCACCGGTGGTGGGGTCGATCTGCCGGTCCATGAAGTTAGGCGATCCCTTGTAGGAATAAACAGAGCCGTCGGCCAGAATCAACTGGATATCAAGATTGGCGGCATTTCCCCGGCCCACGCCTTCCTGCCCGGAGGCCTTAAGATGACGGGCAGTGCCCAGGTATTGGGATTCCGTTAAAAAAAATTCGACTAAAACGGAATTGGTGTTGGAAACGGTATTTAAAATAACCGGGTTGGGATCACGGCCCACAAAGTCCCCGACCTTGGCCTTTGTTTTTCCAATGATGCCGTTAATGGGAGAATAGACCTTGGTGTATCCCATCTGGATCTGGACTGCCCGAACATTAGCCTGGGCTGCCGTCACGCCGGCTTTTGCGGCATCATAGGCAGCCACAGCCCCGTCGAGATCACTTTGGGATACGGCATTCATCTTTGCCAGGGGGCGATATCGGTCCAGATCCCGCGTGGCTTTGACCATCTTTGTGTTAGCCTCTGCAAGACTCCCCTTCATTGACGCGACCTGGGCCTCAAAGGTCTGGCTTTCAATGGTGTAAAGCAGGTCGCCGGACTTAACAGGCGAGCCCTCCTTAAAATGCACCCCTTTTAAAAAACCTTCCACCCGGGCCCTGATGGCAATGTCCTTGGCGCCGTAAATCTGGCCCACGAAGGTGTGGTAAATAGGGACATCCTCGGCAAGTGTTTTATACACGCTCACACTTACAGGCGGAATGGCCTTAGTTGCTTTCTGTTCGGCTTCTTTACAGGCCGGTGTCCAAACCAGCAATACGAGCACCAGCAGTACGACGCTAAATTTAATTTTCATTTTTTCCCACACGAATTGATGCGTTAATGGTTACCTATTTAAATTATACTATTAACCCTGGATTTTAAACCATTTTTGCAAGAAACTTAGTGTTTGGGCAAAAAATCACCCATCTGCCCCTCTTGCATAAAAGTTGCGAGCCTCACAACCGATAAGGGCCTCAGATGAAATAAGGTGAACGAAATTGCGACTTGTATATGAGCCATAGGGCAAGTAATTTCGTTCATCTTATAAAATTCGCGGTCCTAATGCATTCCCTAGGCCGAAGAGGAGGCATCCTGGGTCATCATTCAACGGCATGGGGCAGGTAAATATCAAAGCAACTGCCTTCTCCTTCAGTACTGTCCACAAATATATAACCCTTGAGCCGGGCCACAATACCTTTGATAATGGGAAGCCCCATTCCCGTACCCCGCCCCTTTGTTTTTGTTGTAAAATAGGGCTCAAAGATATTGTCCATAACGGCACGACTCATCCCGTGTCCCGTATCCACCACCTGCAAATGGATATAGATGCCCGGCAGTATCCCGCGGGTCTCTTCAAGTGGACCTTCTTGAACCTGAATTTCATCCAGGCGAACTGTAAGAAGTCCGCCTTTGTCCACCATGGCATGATGGGCATTGGTGCAAAGATTCATGACAAGCTGATGAATCTGGGTAGGATCCGCCATAACAGGCGCGAGATCTGTTCTGATGAATGTTTCGATCTTTATGTTTTTGGGAACAGAGGCTCTTAGCAACTTCAAGCTCTCCTTGATGATGGGGCCGGGTTGGCAGCGGATATACTCCTTTTCCCCCTGGCGGCTGAATGCCAGGATCTGGGCCACCAGGTCCTGGGCCCGGCCGGATGCGTTTTTCACCCGGCGAAGGTATTTGAGCATCTTCTCATCTTTTGAACACATCGACAGGCACAAATCCGTATACCCAATAATGGGGGACAAAATATTATTGAAATCATGGGCAATACCGCCGGCCAGAACGCCAAGGGCCTCCATTTTCTGAAGCTGCACGATCTGGCGTTTGAACTCAGCCTGCTGGATTTCGTACTTTTGCCGCCTGTAGACGTTACTAATCTGCTGGGCCACCCCCATGATCAGATGGGTGTCATTTCTGTCCAGCTTTCTGAGGGCAACTGTATTTCCAGCAATAATAATACCAATGGGCCCACCGTCCACTTCAATGGGGCTGATAATAAAAGAATGAGGTTTGATGCGGTCGGCAAATTCCTGGCTCTGGGGAAATTTGCGCTTAAGCCATGCCATATCGTTAACAAGTATGGTTTTGTTGTGCTTGAAGGACTCGTAAAACACCTTTTCGGGCGCCCCCTCAAGGGAGATGCTGTAATTGGCAATATACAGCTTTTCAACCTCGGTGAATCCATACCCGCCGCAATAGGACAAAAAAGATTTCTCATCATTGGCAATCATAATCATCACACGGTCATACCGAAGTTTTTTACCCACGATATTTGCGGCCCGTTCAATGCTACAAGCACAAGGATCTTCAATCCCCAGGGCCTGCCCGATATCAACAATGGCCTTTGAATTTTCTGTATTAACCTCAACCTGATTGAGCATCTCTTCCCTGGTCGTATGAATATCATGTAAAGACCTTGCAAGAGCCTTTGCTTTCACCCTCTGGCCTGCCCATCCCAGACCAAGAAACAATAAGGCCGGGCAAATCAACCATAAACTTTTGGGTACAACAGCAAAAGGCATTATCCATAACGCAATGGGCATCACTATTGCTACAGCACCGGCAAGCCAGGAAAGCTGGGCAAGTATGGGAAACGCCGAATTCTTCCATGTAAACTCATACCGGCAGACCTTGCCCCCGTTGAACATACATTCCGGATGGTTCACGGTCAGTTCATTATGGAGGAAAACACCTGCAAGTCCCTGGAAATAGCCCTGTCGGATCTCGCACTGGAAGGGTTCTTCTTTTATCCCTTCATTGGGAGTGACCACAATCTCAATTTTATTTTTTCCTATATAACGGATAGTATAATGCGCAGACCGGGTCAGGCCCCCGGCATATTTTTCCATCATCCCACAGACTCGTCTGACCCCGACAAAAGGCAGCACCAGGCTGCGAATCTTTCCCATACATCCGGAAGTCACAGCATACCGGCCGGCCTCCCGGGCGATTTTCATATTATCGGTAAGCATGCACAAACGCTCATGGAACCGATTGATCTGTGCCTGGCAAAGCCATTGGCCCTCATCAGCAGTCTTACTATCGTTCCCGATCCCGGCTTCATCCATGAGGTTCTCGATTTCAATTTCAGGATATTTTTCTCCAATCAGGGCCACATAGACATCCAGTATTTTATTGCTATACAATTTTTCGTCTTTTGCTGTTTCTATTTTCAATTTTTCCATGGGTCGAAACCTTGCATATAGTCTTTCATATTTACAAATCATCGTTTGAGATTCAATCAAATCGTTATAGACTAAAATGACACTTCTTTCTCCCAAAAAAATATTATTTTAAAATTGATGAACCCGTAAAAAATCGAACTGATAGCTAAGTAGGAATTTTCGACTACAAGGCATGGTGCCTGGCCAGGGGCGAAGGCATACATATAGTATATCGAGCGTCTGGTCAGACACCATAACGCAGTACGCGGAGACTTTTTACGACGCCATCAAAATTAAGTCCCTGCACAGGCTCGTCTGCTATAAAATCGCCGGACACACGAAATCGACGACATTGCTATATATGTTTTATCCCGGTATGCCGGATCAGGGGATGAATTTTTTGACAAAGATTTTATGATATATTATATCAATATATTTTTCATAAATTATAATTTGGGAGGATAGATGCAAACAGGAAAAGTTAACCAGCGAATTTTATCATTCATGGAGAAACGGGACATGGATATCCCGGCCTTGTCCGAGGCAGCCGGCCTTGACCCCCAATTTATCAAGACCATGCTTGAAGAAGACGCCTACCCCCCACTGGGCCCTCTAATGAAAATTGCCCGGGCCTTGGGTGTGCGGTTAGGAACCTTTCTGGATGACCAGGACAGCAGTGATCCCTATATTGTCCGCAAAGCGGAACGGGCAGACGGTTTTTCCGTTCTTGACAGTACCAACAAAGCCCCTGCCTTAAATTTCTATGCCCTGGGCAAAGGGAAGTCAGACCGGCACATGGAGCCGTTCTTTGTTGAAATCTTGCCTGAATCCGCAAAGCAAAAAACACTGTCCTCCCATGAAGGCGAAGAATTTATTATTGTTGTTTCAGGTGTTGTGGAGGTAATTTACGGCAATGAGACATATGAACTCAAGCCCGGCGACTCCATATATTACAACTCTGTGGTTCCCCATTATGTCTCCTGTGTCGGGGAAGAAAAGGCGGAAATTCACGCCGTGGTTTATGTTCCGGAATAACGGCCACGGGCCGTCTTGAGGACTATCAATCCGCCCGGGCATGGCCCACAGCAAAACAAAAAAAGTACTTTAACAACGGATTGGGACTTTTAGATAAAAAACAGCCATGGCTGTGCCCATAGGTATCCAGGGTAAGGATCCCGGGTCCGGCCCCCAGCAACCCCAAGCCAAAGAGGAATAGAGAATTATATGGACGAGACATTGCCATTGCAATCCCTGACCCTAGGCCAGATCCTTGACAAAACAGTTGAGAAATATCCGGACAACCCGGCTATTGTATATGTGGACAGGGATTTTCGCCTGACGTACCGCCAGTTTGCCACCTATGTAGATGAAACAGCCAAGGGTTTAATGGCCCTAGGCGTTAAGAAAGGGGAAAAGGTTGGTATTTGGGCCACCAATATACCATACTGGGTGATCTTGCAGTTTGCCACGGCCAAAATTGGGGCTGTACTGCTTACTGTGAACACCAACTATAAAACAGCGGAACTAGAATACCTGCTATCCCAATCTGACTGTGAAAACCTCTTTCTCATCGACGGCTACCAGGACACCGATTACATATCCACCATATATGAACTGGTGCCCGAGCTGAAAACCTGCCAACGCGGCCAACTGAAATCTGAAAAATTCCCCCATCTTAAACGGGTGGCCTTCCTTGGTCCTGAGAAACACAGGGGCATGTATACCATCCCCGAAATCCGGGCCTTATCCGTAATGATTTCCGAAGATGAGTACCAGACCCGCCAGGACAGCCTCGATTGCCACGATGTGGTGAACATGCAGTATACGTCGGGTACCACGGGTTTTCCCAAAGGCGTTATGCTCACCCATTACAATATCGGCAACAACGGTTACTGGATCGGTGCAAACCAGAACTTTGGCCCGGATGACCGGGTCTGTCTTCCCGTGCCCCTATTCCACTGCTTTGGCTGTGTACTCGGGGTACTTGCAGCCGTAAACCACGGCACCTGCATGGTGGTTTTAGAAGGATTTGACCCCCTTTTGATCATGGCCTCGGTGGAGCAGGAAAAATGTACCGCCCTCTACGGGGTGCCGACCATGTTCATTGCCGTGCTGGAACATGCCCTTTTTAAGAAATTTAATTTTTCATCCCTTCGCACCGGCATCATGGCAGGATCCAACTGCCCCATCCATGTCATGGAGCAGGTCATTGCCAAGATGAACATGACCGAAATCACCATCTGCTATGGCCTGACCGAGGCCTCTCCGGTCATGACCCAAACCCGTAAGCACGACGACATCCGGGTGCGGACGGAAACCGTGGGCTGTGCCCTGCCCCACCTTGAAATCAAGGTCATTGACCTTGATACAGGAAAAGATCTGCCCCCGGGCCAACAGGGAGAAGTGTGCGTCAGGGGGTACAGCGTCATGAAAGGATACTACAACAATCCCGAAGCCACAACCCAGGTCATTGACGAGGACGGTTGGCTGCATTCAGGCGATCTCGGGGTCATGGATGACGCACACAATCTGGCCATCACAGGCCGGCACAAGGACATGATCATCCGGGGTGGGGAAAATATCTATCCCAGGGAGATCGAGGAATTTTTATACCGCATGGATGAGATTCGGGATGTCCAGGTGGCTGCGGTTCCCAGCAAAAAATACGGTGAGGAGGTTGGTGCCTTTGTTATTCTCAAAGAAGGGGCAAATATTGAGCCCAGCGATATTAGCGACTTCTGCCGGGGAAAAATAAGCCGGTACAAAATTCCCAGATATGTCCACTTTATTGACCAATATCCCATGACGGCCTCGGGCAAGATTCAGAAATACAAGCTAACTGAGATGTCGGAAGAAATTTGGCCGGAAAGACGTTAGACTCCTGATATAAATGGTATTTTTTACCAACTTCGGCTTTGGATCAAAATTTTAACCTGCGGGCTCGACAACAACGCTTGCTCACATATTATTCATATGCCTGTGGTTAAAATTTTGATCCGCCTTGAACGTTAACAAAAATTTTTTCACCAAATGAGAACATACGCTGTCATTGCCACTGTCATCGCTTGCCTACTTATAGCCATACCCATGCTCACCGGCCAAGGTGTGTGCCGGAAGCTGACCATCATAACCATGACCGTTTTAGTATGTCTAAATCCGTACTTGAGGATTTTAACGCCGCCGTGCTGACCTATTTTTCGGTGTGGATGACAGTCCGACAATTTATGGGCTGAACACAGGCCCCAGTTTTTTAATATTGTTATTGCCTCTTGATACCTTTCCAAATATAATTGTGTAATATATCTTAAAAAAATTATCCTCGGCCCTGTAATACCAAACTCTTCATATGCTAAGGACCGGAGATTAAATAACTTGAACGAAATAGCTTGCCTTTTGGCCCATCTACTTCGTTGCATTAAAGGTCCAATAGGCCTGCTATTCAACCTTTAATGCGCCTTGTAGATGAACCCAAATTCGGCGTTATTTCTGCCCAACTTATTTAATCTGCGGGCCTTAGCGCCGTAACGTTAAACAGGTACAGGACTAATTTAATAGTATATAATATAGGAGATTTCATCTCCTAACGGCTAACAGTCTGCCCCCACGAGCGATAATTGATATGAAAAAAAACGTCATGAAAAAACAGGCGGCCATAATTTCAATTGTGCTCTGGAGCGTGTTTGCAGCGGTGATGCCCTGCTCGGCCCAAAAAAAGAAAATTCTCTATGTGGATTCCTATCACCCCAGCTATTTGTGGAGCGCCCAGATCACCCAGGGTATCCAAACGATCCTGAATGACGCCCCGAATATTGAATTTGAAATATTCAGAATGGACACCAAAAGAAACAAATCCCTGGAATTTAAAAAAGCCGCAGCACTCAGGGCAAAAAAAAGAATTGAATCCTTCAAGCCGGATGTGGTGATTGCCTCGGACGACAATGCCGCAAAATACCTTATTGAACCTTACTATCTCAACACGAATATTCCCTTTGTGTTCTGCGGCATCAATTGGGATGCCTCAGTCTATGGTTTCCCGGCACCCAACGTCACCGGCATGTTGGAAAAATCCTTTTTTGAAACCGGCCTGGCCACCTTGAAGCAGTTCACAAAAGGAGGCCGAATCGGATTTTTAGCCTCGGACACGGAAAGCGCCCAAAAAATTATGGGGCAGCTGGGACAAAGATTCAAGGTTCAGTTCAATGCCAGGCTTGCAAGGACCTTTGACCAGCTCAAACAAGGGTTCCTTAGCTTTCAGGAAGAATGCGACATGGTCATTGCCCATGATTTCCGGAGCGTCAAGGGATTCAACCACGAGGCCATGAAGGCCTTTGTCAATACCCATACAAAGGTGCCTACACTGGCAATGGCGACTCATATGGTTGATTACACCCTGATCATCTATGCCAAAAGCGGTGAGGAACAGGGGAAATATGCCGCCCGCACCGCGCTTCGAATCCTGGACGGACGGTCCCCGGGCGATATCCCGGTCACCACAAACAAAAAGGCGAAAATCTATCTGAACATGACACTGGCCAAAAAGCTTGGCATTAAATTTCCCATGCCCCTAATGGACTACGCCCAACTGGTCAGCACGAAGCAAAAAAAACTGTTGTATATCAACTCCTACCACAAGGGGTATAAATGGAGTGACGGTATTGAAAAAGGACTGCTCAAGGCCCTTGGCATAGACATTGACCCGGACAGCAATACCATGGACACATCCCTTGGCCCGGTTCAGGTAAAAATGGTGCGTATGGACACCAAGCGTAATCAGGAAGAGGAATTCAAAAAAAAGGCGGCACTCAAGGCCAAAGCCGTAATTGAAACCTGGAAACCTGATATTGTGGTGGCCAGCGATGACAATGCATGCAAATACTTGATAGCACCCTATTATATCGATTCAGACCTGCCCGTTGTGTTCTGCGGGGTCAATTTTGATGCGTCAACTTACGGCTTCCCCACCCCCAACATCACCGGCATGGTGGAAGTCGGCCCTTTTATGGAAACCATCGCCCTGATGAAACATTTTTCCCGGGGGAACCGGGTAGGCCTCATCAGCGCTGATACCCTGTCAAACCGAAAGGAGATCAGCCATTTAAAAGAGAGAATAGATACAACAAATTGGCAAGTGCGGCTGGTTTCCAGGTTTGATCAGTGGAAAACAGCGTATCTCAGGCTCCAAGATGAGGTGGATATGCTCATATGGATTGATTGCACCGGCGTCAAAGGCTGGAACTCTAAAGAGGTGGAAGAGTTTGTCCTTGAACACACCAGAATCATCACTGGCAGCGTCAGTGACAACGATATCGCGCACGCCCTCTTGGGGAGGGTCAAAATAGCCGAAGAACAGGGATGGTGGGCCGGAAAGACCGCTTTGAAGATCCTGAACGGCACCCCGACCTCGGCCATTCCTATAGCCACCAACAAACACTCAAAGCTGCTTTTGAACATGAAGCTGGCCAAACGCTTGGGTATTGTCTTTCCCATGAAACTGGTCGAAGAAGCTGACTTTGTCGAAACGGACGGGGCAATCCTGCCATGAAATACCATTCCATTACGTTTAAACTTCTTTTTTTTATCATCAGTGCCTTTATCCTGACAACTTTTGCCGTGCTTGTCTTGTCGGACATCCAATTACGGCGAATTATCGATAAAAGCCAGGCATCTATTTATGAAGAAAAAATTGATGGGATCATGGGCATACTGGACTCATACCATCGGCGACTGGAAAAAACCGGACTGGTTGAAGCCTATGGGCAGGAATTTAAAAAAAAAGCCCTGGAAAACCTGGCACAGGTTTTACAAAACCAGAAACACGGCGTTACAGTGCTCATCCTTGACCATGAGGGAAACCTGGTTTCCAGTCCCAGGCTACCTCCAGGCACCCCGTCCCCCATTGCCGGCATATTAGATGGAAAAATTTTCAAATCGGAACAGGGCAGTTTTGACTACAAATTAAACAATGTGGCTTCCTGGTGTACCTTTAAACGGTTTCCACCCTGGGAATGGCACATCGTATACACCCTGCCGCTGGATTACAAGTACGCCGACGCCAAAGCCTTTTTCAAATTAATGCTCTTTATTATGGTTGGCATCAGCCTTACGGCCACCATTGTTCTCTCATCTGTGGTGGCCCGGTTTACAAAACCCATTACCCGGCTGACACACATTTCCACACGAATGGCAAAAGGAGATCTGGATCAAAAAATTGATCTTGGCAGAAAAGATGAAATAGGGACTTTAGCCCGCTCCTTTGAACTCATGCGAGACTCCATCAAGGAAAAAATATCCCGATTAAGCAGTCTACAAAACTACCTGTCCAATATTATTGATTCAATGCCTTCGACGCTCATCGGCGTGGATGACCATGGCAGGATTACCCAGTGGAACAAGACCGCGGAACAAGTCACAGGGATCCAGGCCGAAACAGCCCAGGGCCAACCCCTTTCAGACGTACTTCCAAGGATGGCATCACAGATGCAGCAGATCATTGAAAGCATCCAGACCCGGAAAATACGCCAAAAGCGCAAAAATCCCAGGCACACGAAAAATGGGATCCAATACGAAGATGTCACCATTTATCCTTTGATTGATAACGGCGTGGAAGGCGCCGTCATCCGGCTGGACGACGTGACGGAAAAAGTCCGTCTTGAAGAGATGATGGTTCAGTCTGAAAAAATGCTTTCCGTGGGTGGACTTGCCGCCGGCATGGCCCATGAAATAAATAATCCTTTGGCCAGCATGCTCCAGACCGCCGGCGTCATGGAAAGCCGTTTGTCAATGGACTCAAAAATCAATGCCAATATCCGTGCGGCTGAACAGGCCGGCACGTCAATGGAATCGATCCAGGCATTTATGGAATCCCGGGGTATTTTCCGGATGATTGACACCATTAATCAGTCCGGACGCAGGGTGGCGGATATTGTAGACAACATGCTTTCCTTTGCCCGCAAAGAAGGGGCCAAAATATCCTTAAACGCGTTGGAACATCTGCTGGACAAAACCCTGGATCTGGCGGCTACGGATTACAATTTAAAAAAAGAATATGATTTCAAACGGATCCGAATCACCAAAGAATATCAGAAGGGCGGGAGCCCCAAAGTGCCCTGTGAAAGCAGTAAAATCCAGCAGGTCCTGCTCAATATTTTTAGAAACGGGGCACAGGCCATGCAGGAATCCGAACAAAAAGAACCGGAATTCATTATCCGAACGTGGTTCCACGCAAAGAAAAACCAGGTCTGCATGGAAATTCGGGACAACGGTCCAGGTATGGACGAAAAGAGACGCAAACGCGTTTTTGAGCCATTTTATACCACCAAACCAGTGGGTGTAGGAACCGGCCTGGGGCTATCTGTATCCTACTTCATTATCAAAGAAAATCATGACGGAGATATTAGGGTGGAATCCAGCCCGGGGAACGGCGCAGCCTTTATTATCTGCCTTCCCGTGGAAAAGTGTTCCTAACCCGAAAAATAGATAAACCCTATCGCTAAACCACGAACCCAGTGAAAAATCAATAAAAAACATCTTTTCAGCCACGCAAAAGGATGATATTATTATTTTTCTATAGATCAATTCGTATTTAAATAGCCCAACTGATACCACAGCTTCTCATGATAAAAAATGCGACCATTCATTTTTTAAGACAGCCTGTGTAACCTGTACAAATTTTTCAACTTCCGCTGTGAAGCGAACCATGGTGAAAAATCAGGTCCGTCCGGGGCTGCTCATATACAGTAATGAACATTTTTAAAGGGGAAAAAATGCTGAAAAAAATGAAATTGAGAACCCGGCTGCTGCTGACTATTTGCACTGTTGCCCTGGTCAGTTTCGCAGCGACGATCGGCTACGTCACAGTAAAGGCAAAAAACCAAAGCGAAGCCCAGGCGCTGGAAACCGCTAAGGAGATGGCCAGCAGGTACAGCGGCGAGGTACAGGTCACCATTGAAGTCGCCATGAATGCGGCCAGAACCCTTGCCCATGTGTTTGAAGGGGCAAAAAGTAATTCCGCCACCCCTGACCGTAAGTTATTCAACGATATCCTTCGGCGCGTATTGGAACAAAACCCCGCCTTTCTCGGCGTATGGTCCTGCTGGGAACCCAATGCCCTGGACGGCAAGGATATGAACTATAAAGGAACCCAGGGGCATGATAATACCGGCCGTTTTATCCCCTACTGGTACCGGGCAAACGGCGCTGTAGCGATGGAACCTCTGGTTTCGTATACGGTGCCCGGAGATGGAGACTATTACTTGCAGCCTCTGAAAACTGGTCAAGAGACGATTATGGATCCCTATTTTTATGAAATTTCCGGCCAAGAGATGCTCATCACATCTGTCTGCATTCCTATCAGCGTTGGCGGCCGCACCATTGGGGTCGCCGGTGTGGATATTACCTTGAATTTTTTCAACGAAATGGTTTCAAAAATTACCCCTTACGAAACCGGATACGGTTTTATGGTATCGAACACCGGTCTTTTTGTCTCCCATCCCCAAACGGATCTCCTGGGAAAAAACATGCGGGACTTTGGTGGCAGCGACAGTTTAATGGCCGCCGTTGCCAACGGCAAAGAATACACCCAGTATAAGGAATCCGTAAAAACAGGCATCATATCACTGATGCAGTTTGTCCCCATCACCATAGGTAAAGTCACCACCCCATGGTCCTTTGGCATTGTTGCCCCAATGGACAAAATCCGGGCAGGAGCCAAACAATTAGCCAAAGCCGCCATCCTCATCGGCGTCATTTCCATGGTTGTATTCGTGGTCATTGTTTTTTTTCTTGCGAATTCCATTGTGGCCCCCATTAATACAATTGTGGCAGGGCTTAAGGATATTGCCCAGGGAGAAGGAGATTTAACCATGCGGCTGCCATCGAACCGCATGGACGAAATCGGAGAACTGGCAAACTGGTTTAACCTCTTTGTGGAAAAACTTCAGAAAATCATATCAGGCATTGCCAATGATACCAGAGATCTGGAAAGCTCCTCAACCGGTCTTCTCTCCATTTCAGACACAGTCTCCGAAGGTTCCGGCACCATGTCCGAAAAATCCAGTGCCGTCGCCGCTGCCGCAGAAGAAATGAGCAGCAACATCACAT
>Ga0193962_1000335_pt1 | contig 21631 bp, 19 predicted proteins | sample FB_5_MG_FD_140335 | JGI IMG/M metagenome (GOLD analysis project Ga0193962, IMG submission 140335) | Microbial mat bacterial communities from the Broadkill River, Lewes, Delaware, United States - FB_5_MG | ecosystem: Environmental > Aquatic > Freshwater > River > Microbial mats | place: USA... | reverse complement strand
TGTAATATCTCCTATTTACTGCCTTTATTACACTTCTAATCTCAAGCCACGTGTAATATCTCCTATTTACTGCCTTCATTACACTTTTAATACATTTATACGTGCAATATCTTCAAAATATCAGCTTCATTACACTTTTGATCTATTTCTACGTGTAATATCTTATATTTACTAGCTTCATTACACTTTTGATCCATTTCCACGTGTAATATCTTCTATTTACTGCCTTCATTACACTTCTAATCTCAAGCCACGTGTAATATCTCCTATTTACTGCCTTCATTACACTTCTAATACATTTCCACGTGTAATATCTTCTATTTACTGCCTTCATTACACTTCTAATCTCAAGCCACGTGTAATATATCGCCAAATTTACTTCTATCACACTTTCATCAACTTCTATTTATATATAATCAAATAAACTGCATATATAATAGATGTGAAACTAAAATAAGCAGCTGCCATAATTAAATGGCTTCTGCTTATTTTTACAACTCATATACTTCATATAATTCACATAACTTATATAACTCACATAACTTATATAACTCACATAACTCATATATTACTTCATATATTACTTCATATATTTCATATAATCATATATCACTTTTATAATTCGTTTTTAATGATATGGCCCTCTTTCATAATTACAACCATATCTTCTGTGTTTATATTTCTAATATTATCTAATGGGTTATTGTTCAATACAATTAGATCTGCATATTTTCCAGTTTCTAGAGTACCAGTGATATCTCCTACGTTTAAGCAATCAGCTCCAGCTTTTGTAGCAGCAACTAAAACATCCATAATTTCGATGCCAGCTTTTTCGTGGAATGAATACATTTCACCTATAGCAGTTTTTCCATATGGTGTCAAACTAGAACAGAATGAATCAGATCCTATTGTCAAAACAATACCTTTTTCTTTTGCTCTTCTAAGGTTATGATATACTCTGTTTAACTCTTTTTCAGCAACTGTTTCTCCAGGATATTGATCATGAACTTCTGGAATATATGGTGGTGCATAAGTTTTAAACCACTCATTTAAGAACTGAATAGTAGGGCAGAAATATATACCTTTTTCAGCCATAATATCTAAACACTCATCGTTTAGAGTTTGACCGTGAATAATCAAATGAACTCCAGCTTTTACACTATCTAATGCTCCGCCATATCCCTCTGCATGTGACCATACTGGAATACCAACCATTCTACACTCATCTACTACAGCTTGAATCTCTTCAAATGTATAGTGTTGATCTAATTTTTTATCCCATCTCCAGATTCCGCCACCTGTAGACCAGATTTTTATAGCATCTGGATTATCTCTTAATCTTCTTCTAACTGCTTTTCTAAGATCCCAAGGTCCATCAACTCTTTCAGCCCATGGATGAGAATCATGGTTATAGCTAGATGGTAATCTATGACTATCTCCGTGACCACATGTTCTACAGAATCCTAAACCTGTTGCTATAACTCTTGGTCCCATCATAACATCTTCTTCTATCATATCTCTGATAGCTATACCTGAACGAGAAATTTCTCCAACTGTAGTAAGTCCATTCTCTAAACACTCTTTAGCTTGTTGAACTGCAACAACTGTTTTTTGAACTACATCTTCTAATACCCAATCAGTATCATCATCAGTTAAATTACCACTAAAATGTAAATGAGAATCTATAAGTCCTGGCATAACAGTCTTTCCTGTTGCGTCTATTTTTTCATAATTTCCAGTAAATTCTTTTAATTCACCTGCGTAAACTATCTTTTCATCTTCAATTAATATCAAAGAATTTTCTACGACTTCACAACCTGTTCCGTCGATTAATCTTGCTCCAACTAATGCGTAATTTTTCATATTTCCTCCTTGAGATTTTATTAATCTATCACAAATCCATATTTAAGTGGATCTTCATCATCTATCACGAACTGATTAAATCCTGTAATAAATGCTCTTCCTGTAATTTGTGGAATTATTCCATCAAATTCGCCAACTTTTATTTTTTCTATAGGTTTTCCTATAAATTTTGTTTTCAATATACTTTCATATACAAAATCTTGACCTATTTCAAGTTCACCTTTTTCTACAAGAGCAGCCATTTTCGCGCTTGTTCCAGTGCCACATGGTGATCTATCTATTTGTCCCATACCAAACACAACACAGTTTTGTCTATCTGCGTCTTCACTTTTAGCTTTTCCATAAAATTCTACTAAATCAACAGTTTTAATATGATCTAATAAAGGATGTTTGATATCAAATTCTGCATTTATTTTCTCTCTTATTTTCAATCCTAAATCTAATAAAGAGTTAGAATTTGAAGGATCAATATCCATATTTAATGCTTCTTGCTCTGTATCCACTAAAGCAAAAAAACTGCCTCCATAAGAAACATCAAAATGTATATCTCCATATCCATCAATCGTAACTATTTCATCTCTAAGTAACATGAAAGATGGTACATTTGTTATAGTTACTCCTTGAACTTTAAAATCTTTAACTTTGACTTCAGCTTTAATCAACCCAGCTGGAGCTTCTAAAGTCACATAAGTTATAGGCTCAGTAACTTCTACCATTCCTGTTTCCACAATAGCAGATGCTGCACCTATAGATCCATGACCGCACATATTCAAATATCCGCCACCATCCATAAATACAATACCAAAATCAGCTTCTTCAGAACATGGAGCAATCAAAATAGAACCAAACATATTGTTATGACCTCTAGGTTCATGCATAACTGCCGTTCTAATATAGTCTAAATTATCTTCTAAATATTCCTTTTTCTCTGCCATAGTTTTACCTGGAATCTTTGGAAGTCCATCGGTAATTATTCTAGTTGGCTCTCCCATAGTATGAGAATCTATAGCATGAAATGATTTACTAAATTTCATTATTCCTCCTAATTTTCAGCTTGAGCATAGCAAGAGCTTTTCTAGCATCTATCTCATTTGCTGAATTTTCGCCTACAATAGTTGTTTCAACACCTTCAACTGATTTGTTAGTATCAACAATTGTATCCATATATCTATTTGTAGTAACAAACTTCCCCTGTTGTCCTACAAAACTCATACCCACTATTGGGATATCTCTTCTCCCAATTTCTTCTATAGTATGAGCAAAATCTACATGACTATTTCCAAAACCATCAGTAGTTATAATGCATCCATCTACCTGCATATTCGCAACAGTAACAGCTGTTCTCTCCCCAACATAATGCTTCTCTGCGTTCGACTGCGGTGTTCCTACTACAATTATTCCCTTTAGATTTACATCTCTATCTTCAGAAATAACTTTTATAAGAGGATCCACAAAGTGATGTTTACTTGTTTCTTTTGTAGAAGGTCCTATCCCCATAATTTCTCCCTTAACACATGGCTCTAATAGCGCCATCACGATACTCGTTCGGAGTAAGCATAATTGGCATATTTCCCAAATCTATTATAGATTTTCCACCTGCCATACCACTAGGTTCGCTTGGTAATACTTGCATATCATACATAGCTCCTTGACCAGCAAGTTGTTTTACCACAACTACATCTAACAATTTGTCATCATATGTATCTATATATTCATGTTTTTCATTGCAAAATCTTCCATTTAATTTCTTCATTGAATTTCGAATTTCTTGAATTACAGAATCGCATATCTTATGTACTTCTATTATAGTTTGTCTATCAGTACCCATTTGTTTTTTTACAAGAAAATCTATCATTATAATAAAGTCGTCATCCTTAGGTGTTCCTTCTGTATTATATATCATTTTTTCTGATAGAATGCCTTCCGAAGAACCAAACTCAGCTATTTGAGTTCCATCTTCACAAACACCAGTAAGACATACGCATACACCCGTAAGTGTATGCGTAATCCCTTCTCCTATTCTACCCAAAACTTTAGTAGAAATAGGTATTATATCCATAATAGAGTTAGTGAATCTATCTCTTTCATAAGGTTCAATAATATTAATATTTAATTGATTTATATTTTCATATTTATCCAAATTTACTACATCCGCAATGTTTTTATCTAAATATAAACATTGTTTTTCTACATAAGTTTTATCCGAATATAAAACCTTCTGAATATGAAAAACCTTAATAATAAGTTTACTAAGCTCTTTCATCTCTATACTTTTGCTACATATTCATATGGTAATGGAACTATTCTTCCAGGAGTTTCAATTGTTACTAATTGAGTTAATGTATCCTTTAAAATATTAGTTTGCATATCCACATTATGAGGTTCCCCTGCATTTGCACCCATTGGAACCAATGGAGCTACAGCTCTAGGAGTACCTGATTGTCTTACAACTGGAGGTAAGGCAGCAATTACAATTGTTGGAATACCAATTTCTTCTATAGCTCTTTGAACCAGTACACTGGATCTATGACAAGTGCCTCAGCCTGCAGTTAAAACTACAGCATCAACGCCTTCTTCTTTTAATATTTTTGCTATAGCTGGTCCAGTTTCTTCTTTGAATTTTTGCTGGTTTCCACCACCACCCATAAATCCAATATGAGTTGGTGCTACGCTTTTAATAAAACCTTCTTTTGCTAATTCTCTTAATCTATCTAGTGGGAACATACAGTTGATGTCTTTATTAACATCTCCGTTATCATAACCACCATGAGATACCATTAAATCAGCTGTAGGAGCATCTCCTGGTATTGCTCTAAAAGTAAAATCTCCAGCTAAATTAAATCTTTTATCTGATTTCAAATGCACACCTGCTGCTGAAGCAAATGCAACTTTCATATCTTTCAACTCTTTTGTAACCGGTGTCCAAACTACCGGTGGAGTAATAGGTACATATATTTCTGATTGTAAACCTTTCAAATTATTCACACCTTTCTTTTTTATCATTCATCGCTTTTATTTTATTTATATACTTTTCATCTACTTCATCTGAAGTAACTTCAACAAAACTCATTCTGAATCCAACTTCTTGACCTACTTTTACTTCATAGTCTGAAATCAACATTCTTCTAGGTATTCTAAATGTTCCAAGTCTTCCTTTTAGATCCATAGCTACCATACCATCATGAACTTCTGTGACAATACCTCTCATTTCGATGATTTTATCGCCATATTGCAAATCTGCCATTACTGATTTCCACCCATTTTAGCTTTTCTTTTTTCGCTTAATGGAATAGATTTTTCATTTAAAACTCTATCAATTTTAACATCATTAGATTTTTCAATTATCTCTAAGTTGTTTTCTTTAACATTTGAGTTCCATTTTCTTTCAGGAGTTTTAACATCATTTCCATCTAAGGCTGACTTTAACATTCCTAATGCTCTGACAGCATCTTCTTTACATAAAGTATTACAAGATAATACTTCATTTTCTATACCTTCTTCTGATTTGTTGTTATCAACCATATGTTTCATGTATTTATTTCCAACAACCAAAGCACCTTGAACACCACAGAATGACATTCCAACTACTTCTATTCCTCTCATACCTATTTGCTCAATGTGACTAGCAAAATCTATATGGTTATTTCCGAATCCTTCTGTAGTAACTATAGCTCCATCAACATCTAAAGCTTCAACTATCATTCCTAATCTTTCAGATACATAGAATTTTTCAGAATTTACTTGTGGACTTCCAACAAATATAACTCCACATAAATCTACATCTTCATCATTCATAGCTTCCATTACTAATGGCTCTCTGTAATAATGTCTAGAACACTCTTTAGATGCAGGTCCTATACAAGTAAGAGCGTGAATTCCACCATCTAATACTTCTAAAGGATTTAACATAACAGGAACATTACCTAAATCGACATTTGGTTTTCCACCTAAAACACCTACAGGTTCTACTGGTAATATTAAGTTATCATGCATAGCACCTTGTCCCATGATTTCTTTAACTACAACAACTTTTTTCTTTCCTGGTCTTCTATATTGAACTAATTCTTCTGTTTCTTCAAATATACTTTCGTCTAACTCTTTCATGACATTTCTAATTTCTTGAGTTATAACATCAGATGCTTTATGAGCTGCATAAGGTCCTGGTCTTTCCATATTCATACCTGCTGAAATAACAACTTCTGTTTTGATAAAAATATCACCTTTATCAGGAGCTCCAGGTCTTCCCCAAAGAATATTTTCTTCTAATATACCTTCAGATGAACCAAACTCACCAATTTGAACACCATTTTCATCAGTTCCTGTTACCATTACAATAACACCATCTAATACTCTCGTAGCACCAGTTCCAACTTTGAAATCTTCTTCTTTAGTTGCTATAGGTTGAACATCCATAATTGTTTCAGAATACTCATTATATCTATCCGGAGTTATTATCTCAATTTTAATAGATTTAACAATATCAGATGCTTCTACCGCTGTATCACAAACATCTTTTCTAATAAATAGAGTATTTCCTTCTATTTTTGTTTCTTCTGCAAAATCAACTTTTGTAATTTTATGATGTCTTTTTACTAAACTTCTAACTTTTTTTGCTTCCTGCTGAACTACTGCTTGAGCAGGAGCTGCTGTAGGAACAGCAATTGGAGCTTCTTCTACTACTTCTCCAACATATTCTCCACCCATAATACCTACTGGTATTTGAATGTCAATATCTTTTCCTTCGCCTATCCTAATTCTCATCATACCTCCACTTTGTTTAAATGAATTATTCATTTTTTCTACTTTTTTAACTGGTGCTTGATATCCTTCTAACATTTCTGGCTTGATAGGATTCAAAGCATTTACATTTGTCATTAACTTTTTATCTAATGCATCTCCAATTGTAACTACTTCATTACTCAATTCAAATAAATTTGAATCTTCCATTTTTTCAAAATGCATAGGATTTTCAAAATCTTCTGCTTTTAAAATTTCACCAGCTTTTTTATCAAATTTCAAAACAGCTTTTGCAGTTTCATCAATTTCAAGTTCAACTGCTACACTAATTTCTTTGTATCCTTCAATATTTTCTGGAGTTAATGGAGTTAAAGAATCAATTGTTTTGATAACTTTAGCACCTAAAACTTGTTCTATTTTCAAAATGTTCGCTGGTATAGTCATTAATCCAGAGTCTTCTAAATCTGGAAATATTGCTGGATCCTCTAAATTATCAGCTGCGATAATTGAACCAGCCTGTGTTCTGCAACATACTACAGCATTTTCGCCTAGTATTTCTTGTACGTGTTCTGCACTTAAAGACATATATTAATCCTTTCTATATTATAATTCTAATCTTCTTGTTAATTCATGATCTACTGTTCTAAAAACATGATCTGTATGATGATAAATACCCAAACCTAATCCTGGTGCTGATTGCATTACTGTATTTGTACAATCTGAACAGTTAGAAATTAATATTCTCTCTGCTCCTGCTTTCTTAAACTTAAGAACGACTTCTGTCTGTCCAGGTCATGTTCCAGGTTCCTTACATTTGCTATTTCCTCTAATATCTACCACATTTTTACATTTTTGAACATCTACAACATCACTTCCCATTTTCGAAGCCAAATCTCTAAGTCTCTCTTCATTTGCACCACAAGCACAAACTAGCAAGCCTACTTTGCCTTCATATGTTGGAAATGGAATAGTTACAATAATCCCACCTGACATTTTAGTCATAGAATCTTCATCTATATTTCCTGCTTTTCCTGTATATGGTCCTCCGACGATTATTTCACCATACTCGCCATCAATTCCTCCACATTTTTCTATCATTGTTTTGATAGATGTTCCTATTGGAACTTGGAAAAACACATTTTCATTTTTATGATTACCTAATTTTCCACCTACAGTAATATCTTTATCTATCACTGGTTTTCTATCTTCAACTGCTCTAACTATGTTACATAATGTTTCACAATTACAAATAGCACAATTTGCTTCTAATGGAAGTTGTGTTGGTTCTAACCACATATCAAATATTTCATGTATAATAGCTCTTTCTTCTCCCATAGGATATAGATTAGGCATTTCATGAATTTTAATACTTGGATAATTAGCCAATTTGCTTTCTAAAGCTTTAATAGCCTTTTTATGTATATCCTTTATCGCAATATAACCATGTTCTGCTTTTACACATTCCATAGCATATTTTACACCTCTAAGAACCATATCAGGATTTTCTTCAATAATAGCTATGTTATGTGATAATATTGGTTCACATTCTACACAGTTAGCTATAATACTTCCTCCTGGCATCTCTTTTCCTAATTTAACTGAAGTAGGAAATCCTGCTCCACCCGCTCCTACTACTCCTGCTTCTTTTATAGATTCAAGAATACTAAGATTATCAGAAATTTTAACAAAATCTTCATTTTGCTCTATTGATGCTTCAATATAAATTGTTGTATCATCTATATTTTTAATTACACCATTCACACTTGAATGAATATTAGCGCCTAAACCAGTTGGTATTGCAATCAACTGACCCCTTTTAACTTCTTCATCTATCTTCACAATAGCTTCACAAGGGGCACCAACATGCATTTTCAGTGGAAACTTATACATGTTACTCATATATATACCTCCATAACGTATATTATATATTATCCATATAATTTTTATAATATAATAGTTGCAAATTCTATGCCAACTATTTCAAGAAAATACTTAAAATTTACTATGCTAAAATGTTAATTTCTATTCTTTTTCACATATAAATAAATACATTTTCTATACTCTATAATTATTGTGTCAGTTTTTGAACACTTATTCAAACTTTTTTATTACATCCCTTTAAATAAGCGTTTTTACACACTTCCAAATCTTATAATCATGATTATAAAAAGTGTTCATATTCAAACAGTATGTTTAAATATGAACACTTTTATTAGATATTATATAATTTTCTATATTTTTCTGATAAATAATCTATATAGTATTGCGGATTGAACTCTTCTCCCGTTAAATCTTTCAATACTTCTTTAGGCTTTTTATATGAACCATATTGATGTACATTATCTTTCAAATAATTTCTTATAACATCCATATCACCCTTCAATAACAACTCATTTACATCTATATCCTTCTTCATCTGATGCATTATTTGTGCAGAAATGGCACTTCCTACTGAATATGATGGGAAATATCCAACTCCAGAAGTCCAATGAATATCTTGAAGCACTCCTTCGCTATCGTCTTTTGGTACAACACCTAGATATTCTTCATACTTCTCGTTCCAAATTTTAGGCAACTCAGATACATCTACGCTTCCATCCATCATCATTTTTTCTATCTCATATCTTATCAATATATGTAATGAATACGTAAGTTCATCTGCTTCAGTTCTTATCAAGCTCGGATATGACTTATTAATAGCTTTTATAAATTCTTCCAAAGTTACATCTGATAATTGTTCCGGAAACATTTCAACTGTACTTGGCCATATCGGAGTCCAAAATTCAATAGATCTTCCTATATTGTTTTCATACAATCTAGACTGTGATTCATGGATTGCCATGGAATCAATTTGTCCTAATGGAGTCATAGCATATTCATCACTTACGCCCATTTCGAATAAAGCATGTCCTCCTTCATGAATTGCTGAAAAGCAGGCCGACATAAATTGATTTTCATGAAAATGATTTGTAAATCTTACATCTTTATTATGTAATGATGTTGTAAATGGATGTTCCGTCTCACCTGTTATCCCATATTCACTATCAAAACCAATGTATTTTGCAATCATATCACAAAATTCCTTTTGTTGTCCTATATCATACGATCTATATAAAAAATCATCTCTGATATCATCATTTTTATCTTTTATTTCCTTCATCAATGGAACTATAGTTTCTTTCATTTTCAAGAAAAATTCATCGCACTCTTTTACTCCAAAACCTTCATCATTCTCGTTCAAATAGTAATCATAATCTCCTTGATTTTCTTTTTTGCAATACCCCGCAAATTTTTTCTGAAATACAAGAATATTCCTTAAATCTTCTTCAAATATTTTAAAGTCTTTTTTATCTTTCGCATCTGACCAACTTGATGAAGCTTTTGTAACTAATTCAGTAAACTCCTGATATTCATTTGGTGGAATTTTCTCCATATCATCAAATTCTTTTTTCATTTTTTCAACTATTTTTCTCTGTTTTTCATTTAAATCTTTTTCTTCATTTAATTCAATCAATAAATTTTTAACTTCATCATTTACAATTAAATTATAAGCTTCCATAGATAATATTCCTATAATCTTAGAAGTGTTCTCTATCGCACCTATTGGTGCTTGAGTTTCATTATCATATTGCAACAAGGTTAATGCTGCATCATATGCTGCTTCCCTTTCATTGATTTTTTCTAATTTTTCAAATAATTTACTCATGTTTCCTCCATATTAGTTGATTTCTTCAAGTCCATATAAATTCATTTTATAATAAAAGGTAGTTCTATTGATTCCTAAAAGTTTAGCCGCTTTTGATTTATTACCATTTGTCTCCACAAGCGCTTTTTTTAGCAAAATAATCTCTAGTTCTGCAACTTCTTTATCGAAGTCTAGAGATAATTTTTTACCTACATTATCTTTTTTACCATGAATAACATACGATGGTATATCATTCATATCAAGTTTTCCACTATTTGATAGTATAACCATTCTCTGAACAATATTTCTAAGTTCTCTAATATTACCTGGCCATCTATATCCTGAAAAAACATCAAAAATACTTTGATCTAAAGTATTTATATTAATTTTCTCTTGTTCACAAAACATCTTAACAAAATATCTAGTTAACTCTAATATATCTTCTTTTCTCTCTCTTAATGGTGGAAGTTCTATATTTACTACTGATAATCTGTAAAACAAATCTTCTCTAAATCGTCCGTCTTCTATCGCTTTTTCAATATCTATATTTGTGGCTGCAATTATTCTAGCAGTTGTTTTTATTGATTTATGGCTACCTAATGGATTAATAATTCCATCTTGCAACACTCTAAGCAATTTAGATTGCATTTTCAACGGCATATCACCAATTTCATCTAAAAACAATGTTCCATTATTGGCTTGTTCAAACTTCCCTTTTTTACCACCTTTTAACGCCCCTGTAAAAGCTCCTTGCTCATAACCAAACAATTCACTTTCTAATAATTCTTCTGGTATAGCACTGCAATTAACAGCAATAAAAGAACCTTTCCTTTTACTAGACATATGTATAGCTCTAGCAAATACATCCTTACCAGTCCCACTTTCACCTGTTATCATAACATTAGCATGAGTATTTGCAACTTTCTGAGACATTTCAATAGCATCTAAAACTTTTTTGTTTTTACTTATGACTGTTGAAAAACTGTATTGACTAGCAATCTGCCTATCATATCTCTCTTTATAATATATAGACTTTTCTTTTTCAATATTCAGTTTTGCTATGATACCATCCATATCAGCTGCATCTCTATCCATTGTTACTACAGCAATCATATTTCCAACAGCATTAAATATTGGAACTGCACTTAAAAATACTTTCTTACCTTTGATAGGTTGATGCAAAACATCTTTTATTGTTTTCTTTTCTTTAAACACTGTTTTAGTTAGTGCATTAGGAAAAAAGTCTATTATATTTGTACCAATAATTTCATTTTTATTTATGTTATATAATTTTTCTGAAGCTTTATTCCAATATACTACATTACCATTCGCATCACAAATACATATAGCTTCAACTATATTATCAAACGCTTTTTCTGTTATGTTGTATATATCTGAAAAATACTTATTTGCACTTTCAGCTATCATATCTGTAGTAAGCACGCCTACTACTTCTTGCTTTTCAAATACTAGAGCAACTTTCTGTCTTTTCTCTACCATTTTTTTGCTAGCAACCATAAGAGAATCATTTTTATCAACAGCAACATACTTATGCCTAAAAATTCTCTTAATAGTTAAACGCTCAGAATATTTTCCTTTTTCATTTAACTTTGAAATTTCTTCACGCAAAAGTATACCTAAACATTTATCTTCATCATATACAAGCAAATAATTTTTCATAGAAAAAAGCATAGTCTTTATCGCTTCCTTCAGTTTAGTTTCAATACTTATCTTCCAAAAATCATCGTCCATTATTTCTTTTACTTTTGCTTCTTCACTAATCATACAACACCTCATGCTACAATTATTTATATATCCATGCAACCTTAATCATTATATCATACTGATAATTTTAAGACAAGAAATAAAGGTTTACACAAATAAAAAATACTCCCAGTCATCAGTAGGAGTATTTCTCATATAAAAACAACATATTTAATATATTTAACAAAATTTGGAGTTAGGTTTAAGTTAAATATTACTTAACGTGACTAAATTCGGCTGCGTTTATGAAATGAATATTTAATAGAATATCGGCTAATACTACAAGCAATCCTATTAAAACATATGATACCGGTACACCAAAATTAATGAAACAAATACCATAAGCTATATATGGTATATAAATCAAATACCATTTTCTTATCAAACAAGCAGCAAATCCACTTGTTACAATTATAGCAGGTAAAATATATATTTCTAGAAATGAAATGTTTTCTCCGCTCAAAGAGCTATGCACACTTAATCTTACCACCAATCCTAAAAACAATAAAAAGTTCACTAATAATTGAATATTTCTTCTTGACATAAAAGCCTCCAAGTAACTACATACTTTATATTTATATTTTCATTATAGCACTATTTTTTGAAAATGCAAGTGTTTTTTGTGTTTTTTTGAAACTTTTTGTAAATTTGTTTGGTAATCATGATTACTTTTAGTCAGTTTCATCGCTAATCATGATTAGTTTAATTCAATCTAAACAAAAGTAATTATCATTAAAAAAGAGAGACTATGTACATAGTCTCTCTAAATATCATATTAATAGCATATATAATCTATATATATTACTTTTTAATTTTTCCTTCATACTCTTTGTTCAAATTAAGAACTACTGCACTTACGGCAAATAATCCAATAATATTCGGTATTACCATGAAAGAGTTGAACATATCAGCTAATTCCCATACCAAGTTAACTTTTAATAATGAACCTAATACTACGAAACCGGCTACTAATATTGTAAATATCTTAACTACTTTATCATCGTTTTTACCTCTAGCTAAATATCTTACATTTGTTTCTGCAAAGAAGAACCATCCAATGATAGTTGAAAATGCGAAGAAGAACATACATATTGCAATAAATGTTTCTCCAAATTTACCAAACGAAGCGTTAAATGCATTTTGAGTAATTGCTATACCAGCTAACTCTGAATTTGTCCATGCACCTGACATAATTATTACTAATGCTGTTAATGTTAATATAATAAACGTATCTATAAATACTCCCATCATCGCTACTAATCCCTGATCACATGGATGCTGTACTTTTGCAATTGCATGGGCATGTGGTGTAGAACCCATACCAGCTTCATTAGAGAATAATCCTCTTTGAATACCATATCTAATTGCATTTTTAATAGTAACACCTACTATACCACCCGCAACAGATGCAGGATTAAAAGCTCCAACAAATATTGATTTAAATGCTGCTGGTACTGCTGTAACATTCATGAAAATAATTACTAATGCTCCTATAATATAGAAACCTGCCATAATTGGAACTACTTTTTCTGTAAATGAAGCAATTCTTGATACTCCACCTAATACTACTATTACTACTAATATTGCTACTACAATACCCATAATTAATGGGTTAATACCAAATGCAGTATTACAAGCATCTGCTATAGAATTTGATTGAACCATTATTCCAAAGAATCCTAATGCTAATATTAAGCATACAGAGAACACTGCTGATAAAATCTTTCCTGCTTTACCTTTAATACCTGCCTTGATGTAAAACGCCGGACCACCAATCACACGGCCATTATCTTCTTCTTTATATTTCTGTGCAGCCGTTGCTTCAGCATATATTGTTCCCATACCGAAGAATGCACTAAGCCACATCCAGAATATTGCTCCAGGACCACCCATTGCAATTGCTGTTGCAGCACCTGCTAAGTTTCCTGTTCCTACTTGAGCGGCAATTGCTGTTGCAAGCGATTGAAATGAACTCATACCTTTTTCATCCGCTTCTACTCCACCATTTCCACCGAAAAATGTTTTCTTAAAACTTTCTTTGAATTTTCTAACTTGTACAAATCTTAACTTAAATGAGAAAAATAACCCTGCTCCACAAAGAACAAATATTAATATTATTCCTAGCATTCCATTAATTGATTTAACTGTACCTAATAATTGATCCATAAAACCTCCATAAAATATAATTTTTACATAAAACTTTTTCATAAAACTTTAATAAATATAAATGTATGTTATATATAACTTATATAAATTATATCTTATTGTTAAACTTGTGTCAATGGTTTTGAGAAGGTTTTTGAATGCGGTTCCGTTGTTGCAAGCACTTCACGAAACTTCTTGTTACTTTTTGTTATTTTTCGAGAGAATACGTCACGTTTTTAACAAACAAATGCAAACGGTGTCATATTTCTAATAAAATAAGGCGCTCACGCGCCCTATCTTTTCTTTATATGATTAGCGCTATATTTGGCAACTCTTTTCAGTATTTTTTGCTACTTTTTTATGATTATTTGCTATTACGATAAATAAACCTGTAACAATTACGAATAGATAAAAACTAATACCTCTACTCAATAACATCGTTGAATTTACAATACCTTTACCTACTAATGTGCTATAAATAGCTATAAAGCCAATTTCATTCGCTCCTACCGCTCCAGGAAGTGGAAATATTGAAACCGCCACAGTCAAAATTGCTTGCAATGAGAATAGTTGTAGACACATTTTAGGTGCTACTCCTAATGATAAAAACATGATTATTGGTATAGAATAGAAACATAAAATTTGAATTGTTGTAGTAGCTAAATTCTTTACTAATACCATTTTATTCTTTTTAATAAATTTCGAACTTTTCTGATACTTTTTAATCTCATTTTTCAACCAGCTATCAAATTTTCCTATTTTTTCAGATTTACTCTTCTCTGATATTTTTGAAACAATTTTGCTAAGTCCATTTGATATCTTAGGACTAAACATAAATATCAATAAAAATATCAAAATGATTCCATTAAATGCAACTCCTGCTATTAAAAACCAGTACAAACTAGAATTAATACTCTCTACTAAACTAATATTTGCAATAAATGATATCACTGCTATTGAAATCGTAACTATCTGATAACTCGCTAAATCTAAAAATATTGCAAGTGTGGAGCTAGATACATCAACGTTATCTCTTGACATATAATATATTTGAAGGGGATCCCCACCACTTGCAAAAGGAGTAATTGCGCTATAAAAGAAACCTACACATGCATATTTTATGCATTTTATCATATTTATGTTCCCCTCTAACAAAACTAAAACTCTTCTTATGTTTATTGCTTCACACATTACGAATGTAGCCATGAAAATTATTGCTAAAACTATATATAATGGATTTACCGTTACCGCCAAACTCATCATTTTACTTAAATCCAAATCTTTCAATACAAAATTGAACGTTAATATTATGAGTACTAAAAAAATTCCAATATTTAATGCCAATTTTTTACAAGACATCTTCTTATAATTATTATCCATAATACCTCCTATTCCATCACTTTAAACTCATATCCTTGATCTAACCAATATGGCAACATAGACCCTAACGCTTTTATTGTTCTACTAGGAGCTTCATTTTCGCCTCTAGCATCATGCAAACATATAATATCTCCAGCACCAACTCTATGTAAAAGTTTCATCTTTATATTATTAGATGTAGTTTTTCCTTCCCAGTCTTCTGCCATTACATCCCAGAAAACATGTTTATATCCATATTTTTTCAATAAATATGATTGATATAAATTTGTATGTCCCCATGGTGATCTAAATAGTTTTGCATCTATTCCCAATTTTTTTAGTCCATTTTGCGCTTGTTCTATTTCTAGCTTAGTTTTCAATGGTCCTTCTATCATAGCTGACATATGATTATAAGAATGAACTCCAATAACATGTCCTTCTCTAACCATTCTATTAATTATACTTTCATTTTCCATTGCAGATTTAACTACTGTGAAAAAAGTAGCTCTAATATTGTGTGCTTTCAACAAATCTAATAATTGTTCTGTATATTTAGAATCAGGTCCATCATCAAAAGTCAAATATAATGTTTTTGATGAATCTTTTTCTCTTTTATAATATCTACCCTTAAGGACTTTACTAGGTATGAAAGCATATATAAGCCATGCAGCTATTACAATACCACTAATTATACAAACTTTTACCATTATCTAAACCTCCAATGAACATTCTTTACCTAAATTTATTTTTAATAATTTATTTTTTATTTTCACTATTTCATTTTTCATAGTATTACATTTTCTGTTTTTACCCAATACATTTAATATATCTTCTATAACATTTATTTCTTTCTCATTCCAAATTACTCTTCCAATATTTTTATCTTCGATAAATTTTGCATTGTTTATTTCTTGTGCTAATAATGGATTTATCACATATAATGGTGTAGAAGAATATATCGATTCAAATAATGTTATTCCACCAGGTTTTGAAATTATTAAATCAGCATTTCTCATGTATTCATCCACATTATCTACGTAACCAAGAATATTAGTGTTTTTATATTTAGAACTAAGTTCACTGTAAGCTTTTTTATTTTTACCTGTTATTACAGTTACTTCAACTCTATTCATTTTATCAAACGAATCAATAATTTTTTCATACTCATCAGAAAACAAACCTAATCCGCCACCCATCATCAATATTTTATATATATGGCCTTCATTTACATTCGATTTATTATCCACCTTAAAACACTGTTTTACTGGTATACCTGTAACATTTATTTCATTATCAGATATTCCTCTACGCATCAATTCTTTTTTTACTCTATCATCACCTACAAAATATTTATCTGTATAATCATTTATCCATTCAGGTGATACTGTAATATCTGTTATAAATGTATACATTGGAATCTTGCTCTTAGTTTTCTTCTTATATTTTGCCACAAATTGACTACAGACCGGCATAGTAGATATTATTATGTCCGCATTATAAATATCTATCAATTTTTTAATCTTTTCCACTGAAGAAAAAGCTGCTGGTGTATTACATGAAGAATTGAAATTATTATAGAAAAAATTATACACCTTTGGAAATCTTCCTACTAAAAAATTAAATGCGTTATATATTGGTTTATTATAATTTGGTAGCATATAGTCTATTACATCCACTATTTCTACATTTATATCATTATCAAAATTTACTAATTCATCTTTTATTGCATTTGATACAGACATGTGTCCCATACCAAATTTACATGTTAATATTAAATAATTCATAAGTACCTCCCACTCACAAACAAATTTTACCATGCAAAGATTAAAACTTCTTGAAAATAATATTAAAATTTGTTAATATTAAGTTAACTATGGAGGTAATTATGAATAAACAATACAATATAATCATTGCAGATGATAATCCTGAAATCTGCAAACTATTAGAACTTTATCTAGAAGCAGAGGATTTTAATGTTTTTATTGCCCACAATGGCATAGAAGCACTAAAAATAATGAAATCTAATGATATTGATGTAGCTATTTTCGATATCATGATGCCACACATGAACGGATACGAATTAACTAAGGAAGTAAGAAAATTTTCAAATGTACATATTTTATTTTTATCCGCAAAAGATCAAGATAATGATAAAATTGTTGGATTAAATATAGGTGGAGACGATTATATAACAAAACCCTTTAATCCGTTAGAAGTAGTTGCAAGAGTCAAATCTGTAGCAAGAAGAATAGATAAATATAAAGAATCTAACGAAACAAATAGTTTAATTACTATAGCTGATTTATCATTAAATTTAATAACTTGCGAATTAAAAAATAATGATGAATTAATAAATTTAACTGCTACTGAATACAAAATTCTTTCTCTTTTAATGAAAAATGCTGGAAGAATATATACTAAGGGTCAAATAAGTGAATATATAAACGGAGACTATTATGAAACTGACGACAATTCTATAACTGTTCATATTTCACATCTTAGAGACAAACTAAGAATCGCAAATAGTGATAAACAATATATAGTAACTATGAAAGGATTGGGCTATAAATTTGAAAAATAAGTGTAAGAAAACATCAGGAAAATTTGGCATTTTCTTAATATTTCTAGCTGACTTTTTAAAATTTTTAATTCTATTCTTGATAATGACTTTTGGCTTAATACTATTAATGAGCAAATTGCTAGTCGATACTCATAATTTTACAATATCTGATTATACAAAAAATCTATCTTTTTTAGAGAACAAAGAATATAGTCATTTCCCTTGTAAAGACATTCTTGGTGAAAACGGATTTTTCATAATACTAAATTCTGATTACAATTTAGTGTATAACAGTTCTGATAAAAAAATAGAAGTCGATGAATACACTTTGAATTTCATACCTGTGTTAGAAAGCAAAACTAGTATATATGTAAATGAGTTTTTTAATAATAAAGAAGGCAAGAAATATTTTATAGAATATTATACTCAAAGCAATATTGATAATATAAATTTAAATTATCTAGTATTAGATAGAGAGTTAAACATTGAATCATCTTCTTTTACTTCTAATATAACTATGTTTTCTAAAACTCAGTTCAACAGTATATTTGGATTCAATTGGCCCAATTCAGATGTAAAAAGAAGTTCATACTATTCAGGAGATGAACTGTATCATATAATTATGTATAGAGATAATTATGAAAAATCAGCTAGATATAAAAGAAATAAATTGGTAGTAAGATTTATAACTGTTATATATCTTTTAAGCGTTGGTGGACTTCTAATTTTCTTCATATTTAATTTATATAAAAAAGTAAAAAGACCAATAGATTTTCTAAATGAAGCTATTAATGATTTTTCAAAGGGAAATTATAAAGATTCTATAGATTATAAGGGTCCTAGAGAATTCACAGAAATTTGTTCAAACTTCAATGATATGGCGGATAAATTAAATCAAACTGAATTGCAACAAATAAAAGCTAAGGAAGCCAAGCAAAAAATGTTATCTGATATATCTCACGACTTGAAAACGCCTATTACAATTATTCAAGGCTACGCTAAAGCTATAGAAGATAATAAAATATCAGGTGCTGATTTAAATGATTATTTAAAATCAATTAGAGTTCAATCTGAATTATTAACTTCTCTAATAAATAGATTTAGCGAATTTAACAAATTAGATAGACCAGATTTTAAGCTAAAAACAAAAAGAACAGATATATGTGAGTTTTCAAGGAAATTTTTGATTGAACAATATAATAATCTTGAACTACTTGGTTTTACTTTAGATATTGAAATTCCAGATAGTTCAATATATGTAAATCTAGATGAATTTAATTTTTCTAGAGTTTTTCAAAATATTATATCCAACTCAATAAAATATAATGAAAATGGAACTAATATCAACTTCAATATTCAGGTAAATAATGACAACGATAGTGTTATCATCACTCTTTCAGATGACGGTGTTGGTATTCCTGACAATATAAAAGATAGTCTATTTGAAGCATTTACAGTAGGAGACGACTCAAGAACGGTAAAATTAGGTACTGGACTCGGACTTGCAATAGTTAAAAAAATAGTGAATTTACATGAAGGAACCATAAATTTAGTCTATAGCAACGATGAAACTACGGATAATGGAAACAACGGCTCTACTTATAAAATAACTTTGCCAAGAGCTTAAAAAAATGGCTTCTAATGTTTAACATTAGAAGCCATTTATATTTTCATTTTTTTAATTTAATTTATATCTAATTTTTTCTCTTTTTCAATAATGTTACTTTCTCTTTGCTTTAATTCTTCTTCAAAGGTTTTTAATCGTCTTTCTAGTTTCTTTATTTCTCTCTCTTTTATATCAAGTGCTATCTCTTTATTTCTTAATTTTTCATTTAAGCTACTTTTACCAATTTTTTTTATATAACACGAATTGGTATGTTGATAATAATCTTCATCTCTCATAAATTTCTCCTAACTTGTTTATACATATATATATGTAACATTATATACCATTTCAGATTCTTCTTCAAGTTTTTATTTCTTACTTATTTTTAATTTTTTACATCTAATTTTAAAAAATCATTGCTTTTTAAATATTATGCGTGTATAATTATAAGAGTTATAAAAATTACAGGAGGTAAATGTTATGATTTACGAAATTAAAGAGCTTTACAAGTCATACAAAGACTTAGACGCTCAATCAATCACAGTATATGGCTGGATACGTACTCAAAGAAATTCTAAAAACTTCGGGTTCATAGAGTTAAATGACGGCACATTTTTTAAAAACATTCAATTAGTCTTTGAGGATAATATAAATAATTTTAATGAAGTAAAAAAATATTCTTTAGGTAGCGGAATTAAAGTAACAGGAACTTTAGTTGTGACTCCTAATTCAAAACAACCATTTGAAATAAAAGCAGAAGAAATAAGTTTAGAAGCAGATTGCGACTCTCAAACTTATCCATTGCAAAAGAAAAGAACTAGTTTAGAGCATTTGAGAACTATTGCTCATCTTAGACCTAGAACAAATACTTTCTCAGCAGTGTTTAGAGTTAGATCTTTAGCAGCTTTTGCTATTCATAAATTCTTCAACGAAAGAGGATTTGTATACGCGCATACTCCTATTATCACTTCAAGTGATGGTGAAGGAGCTGGAGAAATGTTCCAAGTTACAAACTTTGACCTTAACAATATACCTAGAACAGAATCTGGAGATATTAACTACAAAGAAGATTTCTTTGGAAAAGGGGTTAACTTAACTGTTTCTGGACAATTAGAAGCCGAAACTTTTGCATTAGCATTTAAAAAATGTTATACTTTCGGACCTACTTTCAGAGCTGAAAATTCAAACACCACTAGACATGCTTCAGAATTTTGGATGATAGAACCTGAAATTGCTTTTGCCGATTTAAAAGATGATTGTGATTTAGCTGAAGATATGGTTAAATATGTAATTAATTACGTTAGAGAAAACGCTCCAGAAGAAATGGAATTCTTTAACAAATTTATTGATAAAGGAATAAATGATAGACTTGATAATGTTGCAAACTCTGATTTTGGAAGAATCACTTATACAGAAGCTATAGAAATATTAGAGAAAAACAACAGCAATTTCGATTATCCAGTAAAATGGGGAACTGATATACAAACTGAGCATGAAAGATATTTAGCTGAAGTGGTATTTGAAAGACCTGTTTTCGTTACTGATTATCCAAAAGAAATTAAAGCTTTCTATATGAGACTTAACGATGATGGAAAAACAGTTGCAGCTTCAGATTTACTTGTACCAGGAGTTGGAGAATTAATTGGTGGAAGTCAAAGAGAAGAAAGATTAGATGTTTTAGAAGCAAGAATGGAAGAATTAGGAGTACCAAAAGATACAAACTGGTGGTACCTAGAATTAAGAAAATTCGGTGGAGTTAAACATGCTGGTTTCGGATTAGGATTCGAAAGATTGATAATGTACTTGACTGGTATGAGCAATATCAGAGACGTATTACCATTCCCACGTACTCCTAAAACTGCAGAATTTTAAGATTAAAAATATAAATTAAAAAAGCATTAACCATATGGTT
>Ga0193962_1000333_pt1 | contig 21710 bp, 16 predicted proteins | sample FB_5_MG_FD_140335 | JGI IMG/M metagenome (GOLD analysis project Ga0193962, IMG submission 140335) | Microbial mat bacterial communities from the Broadkill River, Lewes, Delaware, United States - FB_5_MG | ecosystem: Environmental > Aquatic > Freshwater > River > Microbial mats | place: USA... | reverse complement strand
GTTTAGGATTGTTTTGTTTTTTTATCTTAGGAGTTAGCTATGAGCCTCGCTCGCATTGCTTTTTATCAGCAAGCAAATCGTTTCTTTATTTTTGTCGTTTGGGCATTATTCGCACTTTCACTCATTCTTGCTAACTGGTATGGCACCTGGGTAGAGGCTATTGTTATTGGTCTACCAGCCGCTCTCATCCCAACGTTATTAGCCAAAATACAAGCAACGAGCGCTGCAACGCGCATCTCTTTTGGTATTTCTTTAATGATCTTTTCGGCTCTGCACATTCAGCAAGGCCACGGCATGTTAGAGCTTCATTTTGGTATTTTTGTGAATCTTGCCATGCTGCTTTATTTCCGAGATTGGCGACCTGTGCTAGTAGCAGCAGGAACAATCGCCATTCACCACCTTCTCTTCAGTTATCTGCAGCAATCTAATGCGGGGATTTATATTTTTGAAGATCGCAACTCTTTCAGCATTGTAATGATTCATGCGGCATACGTTGTGGTCGAAGCCGGACTCATTATTTATCTTTCCCGCAAATCGGCCCTTGAGTTTGAACAAACAGAAGAACTGAATGAAATCGGCAATCACATTAGTAAAGAGGGAGACATCGACTTGCGCTATCGAGTTGCAAACCCTAAAGGTGAATTCAGCTTAGGGTTTAATCGTTTCTTTGAACAGCTCGATGATCTCGTCAGTAAAGTGGGGGGATTAGCGTTACAACTTAATTCCACTGGCGACTCTTTTAGTAAAAGCACACAGGCAATGGCGAGTGGCGCTAAAAAACAGCAAGTAGAAACAGATATGATCGCGACCGCGACCAATATAATGGATTCGTCGATGCAAGAAGTTAATCACTACGCAACCGATGCTGTCGAAGCGGCTGGTGAAGCCGATACTGCGGCTAAAGATAGTGAAGGTAGAATCGATCGTGCTCAAGCAACGATCAAAGATTTAGCACAGCATATTGAACAAGCTTATAGCGTTATTCAAAACTTAGACGAAGAAAGCAATAATATTGGCTCTGTCTTAACCGTTATTCGTGGTATTGCAGAGCAAACCAATCTGCTTGCCTTAAATGCCGCGATTGAGGCCGCACGCGCTGGAGAGCAAGGAAGAGGCTTCGCAGTCGTGGCCGACGAAGTACGAACTCTGGCTTCAAGAACTCAGCAAAGTACGGAAGAAATCCAAAAGATGATAGAGAAACTGCAAAAAGGCAGTCAAGATGCTGTAGGGGCAATGAATACCAGCAAGCAAAGTGCTGAGTCCAGTGTGCAGCAAACGGAAGAAACAAAAGAGCGCTTACTCGATATGAAAAATTCTGTCGAAACCATTCACTCAATGAATCAGCAAATTGCTAAAGCCGTATCCGAGCAGCATCAAGTTGCTGGCGAAGTAAATAATAACATCAGCAGCATCCGAGATATCAGCCAAGAGACTAGCGATCGCGCCAAAGATGCTGCACATGATGGAGAAAAGCTTATTGCTATGTCGTCTGATCTGCGTGGGCTATTAGCCCAATTTAAGACGACTGAATAACGAGACGCTAGACGACTAAACTAGAAGGCTAGGCTAGAATCCTAACCTAGCATCAATATCATTTTGCAGCGAAGTTACTCTTTGCTGCAAAATGCCATCGCTATTCAAATAAAGCTTGGCTCGTTGTAATAACTGCTGAGCTTGCGACAAATTACCCAGCTGATAATTCAACCACGCCTGACGATAAAAAATAGCCGAATTACGGGGCTGAATTTGGCGAGCTTGGTCAAGATAGGATAATGCTTGGCGATTATCCCCTTGTTGGCGCGCTTCCTCAGCTTGAGATAACAAAACCTGAATCGCTGGGTGGTGCTTACCTTCATCCAAGCGGATTAACGAATGACCCTGCCCTTGATATTCTTCATGGCTTTGCACAGAGCGTGGATCATTTATTTGGCTATTCGGTAAAGAATTACACCCAGATAAAAAGCTTATTACAACAAAAATTAAAACAACCAATCGAACCACGAGCCACCCCCTTCATTATCTTTTAATTGCGAATCTGATTCAGAGCCTGAACCTGCGGCTGATTTATCACATGAAATAATGCGCCCATCCAATGCGCCAGGCATAAAGGGCATTTTACGAATACCACACTCAGGCTCAACGACTTGGCCTTGGCTATTTACCCAGCCCCAATCCAGTTCAACCAACGGCGTTAATGGCTCTAGGCCTGACTGCATAAAGATGTCTTCCCAAATAGGCAAAGCCCCCCCTGCTGCAGTAAAGGGCATCGACTTATTATCATCTCGACCAACCCAGATAACACCTAAATGTCGATCATCAAAACCGGCAAACCAAGCATCTCGCTGATCATCGCTGGTCCCGGTTTTGCCTGCTATTTTAGTCGTATTAAAGGTACGAGCTAAGCGCTTACCCGTGCCTTGAACAATGACCTGCTGTAGACCATAACGCAAATTCTCCATGACATAAGGAGGAAAAACCTGTTCGCCCTTAGCGGCATAAGAGGTTAATACTTTATTATCATTGGTCGTTAAAGCCTGAATACTTCTAGGCTCCATAGCAAAGCCACCTGACGCATAGGTTTGAAACATTTGCGTCACTTGTAAAGGTGACATAGCCAATGACCCTAGCAATATAGAAGGATAAGGTGGTATATCTTTGTCGACACCTAAGCGTTCAAACGTATGAACAACTTGTTCAATACCAACCGTCATTCCCAATCGTGCCGTCGCTTGATTGAGCGATTTAGACATAGCATCGACTAGAAATACGGGGCCATAATCTTTGCGGTCATAATTTCGAGGTTGCCATAAGCTGCCATCCTGGCCCGATACACTCACCGCTTTATCATCAATAATGGTTGACCAATTATAGCGCCCAGATGTCAACGCCGTTAGATATACCGCAGGCTTAGCCAAAGAACCAATGGATCGCTGAGCGTCCAGTGCGCGATTAAAACCAAAATATTGAACCCGACGAGAGCCAACAATGGCTCGTACTTCAGCACCATCAACACTCGTAACAATGGCCGCCGCTTCCAATACCGGTTGCTTAAACCCCATACGCTTTTCTAGCTTGTTAATATGTTTTTGTACTGATGTTTCGGTAGCGTGCTGCAGCCAAGGATCCAAGGTAGTAAAAATTCTTAGGCCTGTACTCTGCAAATCTTGCAGACGATAATCTTGTTGCAGCTGTCTCTTAACCAATTGAATAAACGCGGGGTATTCACGCTGACCTGCTCGACCAGAATCTGCAACTTGAATATTTTGTCCTTGGGCGTTTATGCGCTGAGTGCTGCTAATAATATTGAGTTCTTCCATCACACCCAATACCAGGTCTCGACGCTCGCGAGCCCGCTGGGGATGACGGAAAGGATTATAATAAGAAGGCCCTTTAACCATTCCAACCAATAACGCGACTTCCGATAAATCCAGCTGTTGTACATTTTTAGCAAAGTAAAAACGGCTCGCTAACGCGATACCATTAATAGAACGACGCCCTGACTGCCCCAGATAAACTTCATTCAAATACGCCTGAAGAATTTCTTCTTTGCTGTAATGCAGCTCTAATAACAAGGCCATAAACGCTTCTTTCACTTTGCGCTGCAAAGAACGCTCATTGGTTAAAAAGAAGTTTTTTACCAACTGCTGAGTCAGTGTTGAGCCACCCTGAACCGTACGGCCTGCCGCAATATTTGCTTTCATGGCTCGTAAAATGCCACGAATTGAAATACCATAATGATCAAAATAACCCCGATCTTCTACCGCCACCAAGGCCGCCACCAGCGCCGGTGGAATATCTTCGAGTGCAATTAAATCGCGATCTTCATTATGCGCTGGAAAAATTCCGCCAATATATTGAGGCTCAATACGCTCTAGGCCACGTATTTGTCCTGCCACTGACAACTGTTCAATACGGCCATCAGTCAACGACAACCGTATTTTTACGGCATCCTCTGTGCGATCAGCAAACGAAAATGCACGCCGATAAATAATCCAATCGCGGCCATCACGACCATAGGTTCCTGGGCTCACAACATGGCTAACCGCTTTATAGTCATTCCACTGTAACTCTGCTTTTAATTGCTGAGCGGATAATAATAATCCAGGATAAAGAGACAGTGGGCGCGCATAAACCTTTGCTGGTAAGGCCCATTTATTGCCATCAAATTGTGAGCGCACCTGTGCATCCAGATAGACTAGCCATACCGAAAGCGCCAATATAAAAAGAATGGATAAACGCCAAAACCAAGACCATAGAGTCTTTTTTAAGGAGGATTTCTTTTTGGGACTAGATTTCACAGCCCTAGTCGGCTTTTTAGCAGTTTTCATAGCGCCATATGCTACCACAGACTGACTTAGTCATATGCCGGAGTTCTGTTAAACTAACCCTAAGATAAAATAATTGTTCCCATCTATAGAGATATCACTCATGGCTAAGTACCACATATACGGCATCGGCAACGCATTGGTCGATAAAGAATTTGAAGTTAAAGATGACTTCTTCTCGGATCTTAAGATTGAAAAAGGCATGATGACCTTAATTGAAGAAGATCAGCTAGCCGAACGCTTAGCCGTCTTGAACGATCGCTTTGGTCTGAAGAAGCGTGCTTGTGGTGGCAGTGCTGCTAATACCATTATCGGTGCTAGCTACTTCGGCGCCAAAACCTTTTATAGCTGTAATGTTGCTAACGATGAAGCGGGGGATTTTTACATGCAAGACATGACCGCCGCGGGTGTTGATACTAACTTAAGCGACGATCGTGATGACGGTGTGACCGGTAAATGCCTAGTCATGGTGACACCCGATGCTGAACGTACGATGAATACCTATTTAGGTATTACGACTAACTTAGAACAAAAGCATATTGATGAAGCAGCACTAGCCGACTCGGAATACGTATACATCGAAGGCTATTTAGTAACATCGGACCTTTCTCGTGCTGCCGCGATTGAAGTGCGTAAACTGGCTGAAAAAAATGGCATTAAAACCGCCCTCACTTTTTCCGATCCTGCGATGGTCCAGTTCTTCAAAGACGGTTTAAAAGAAATGATCGGCGATGGTATTGATCTATTATTCTGTAATGAAGAAGAAGCGATGTTATTCGCCGATGTCGACAACCTTGAAGACGCGATAGCCTTCATGAAAACCCAAGCAAAAACCTTTGCCATTACCTTAGGCAGCAAAGGCGCAATCGCTTTTGATGGCAAGACAACTCATCAAATCGAAGCTAATCCAGTAACAGCTCTCGATTCAAACGGTGCTGGTGATATGTTTGCGGGTGCCTTTATGTACGCAATCACTCATGGTCACGACTTTGCCGCGGCGGGTCGTTTAGCGAGCGCAGCATCCTCTAAGGTTGTGAGCCAGTTTGGTCCTCGCTTAGAAGCGGAACAACATACGCCACTAAAAGCCGTGCTGTAAAAAACCTTAGCGAGCATTAAGCCCTAAAGCGCTTAATGCTCGCTTGAAACCTAGCTTAACGTCTTCGCTTGTACCGCTTTATCGCTGCCTTCCATCGTGAACGAACGACCTTTTTGGCGAAACTCACGAATAACGTAATAAATAATTAAACCTGCCTTATCTACCCGACACTGAGCGTATCCTTCTTGAGTTCTATCTTGTAGATCTAAGAAAATATCAAAATACTCTGTCGCTTCTCGACTCGAAGCAGAATCAATATAAACATAGGCATCGTCAGGCAATAAATGGCGCATAAAAGCACGACAATGCTCCATCGCATCACCGATACCACCGGCTTTTCCTTGTAAATCAAAAGGCTTTTCCTGACCGCATGCCGATAACAGTCCGGTTAATAGCAAGATCACAAAGTAAGAGATAGGCTTCATTGGGTTTCACTGTTTAATCTTTAATCAACTAGAGTATAGCGGATGCTCAAAATTTGAACTGTGAAATCTGGTACATAGAAGGTAACTAAACAGACATGTTAAGTAAGCTTAGTACCTTAGCATGAGCTCAAATACTGATACTACATCAAGTACTCTTGGCGGATAGGATGGAAATGGCAAGCGGCTTCGACCAAAGATCCAGCCGTCAGCTTAGGTACACCATAAACTTCGGTGCTGATGCCATACGCTTGCTGTACTTTTTTTAGCAACAGATCAAAGTCTCCATCCCCTGAAAGTAAAATGATGGTATCGACATCGCCAGACGCGGCAGCTTCCATTACATCAATGGTGATACCCACATCCCAATCACCTTTTGCCGAACCGTCACTGCGCTGAATATAAGGCTTCAGCTTTACATCAAAACCAATATGTTTTAACGCATCCTGAAACTTAATTTGCTGATCGTCACCTTTATGAATGGCATAAGCCAGAGCAGATACAATGTCACCCTGCTGGGCAATCTTCTTCCAAAAACTACGATAATTAAAAGGCCGGCCATAAGCATCACGAGTCGTATAATAAATATTCTGTACGTCGACAAAGATCGCAATTTTTTTCATACATACACCCTTAAAGAAAAAGCCATTATCCTAACGAATAATGGCTTTCATAAGTACTAATGTTTAAAACCAAGCATTTTAAAAACTGTATTTTGCACCGATATTAATCGAACGAGGTTTGCCTGGGCGAAAGCCATAAGGTTTTACACCCGCAATATATTGCTCATCAAATACATTATCGATCGTGCTATAGAATTGCAGGTCGATCAAATATTGATAGCTCGCACTCACATCAACAATCGTATGCGCTTCAATCAAATCGGCTTTATCAATACGGCCTTCACCCGGCACATTGCGCATTTCACTTTGATATAAAAGCGATGTATTTAGTTGCCACTTATCTTGCCCAATACCGAGTTGAACATTCAAGCGATGCTCTGGTAAATAACCAATTTCATAACCCTCTTCAATCAACTGGCCTGTTTCACCAAAGACACCCGTGCTATCGACAAACGCATCACCAAATTCACCATGACTGTAGGTATATGTTGATGACATAGGCACCCTAAACTCACCCAGTAATAACTGACGATTCCAACCCGCTTCTAAACCATAAACAACGGCGCTGCCTGCATTAGATTGTTCGCCCGTATTATTGTTATCGCAGGATCCCTGCGCAAAACTGCAAGTACCACTGAATTCGCTGTAATTATTCACAAAAGCAATCACTTCAGCTTGGCCACCGAATGCCCAATCACCGGAAAAACGTGTGCCTAATTCAAAGTTGGTGCTTTCCTCTGGATTAACATCATCCGCAGTGCCTGGCGTCGCCGCAGTGAAGCCTTTATAAATTCCCGCTAAAATACCAATCTCTTCCGTTAGCTGAGAATAAACACCAATACCAGGCAACCAAACAGATTGCTTCAACGTATTTTCAGATTCTTTAATGCCCGTAATTTTTCCATACGTGGTTTTAGACGATTCAATATTTTCATGACGAAGGCCTAAGCTGACGACCGTATCATCAATTTGGATTTTATCTTGAATATATACAGCAACGGCTAACGCATCGTTTTTATTGCGCGCAGTGGTTTTATACGTGCCCGTAACCGCCTGCAAAACACCACCAACAAACATCGTATAATTCTGCTCAGTATGATGACGCTCAACTTGGTCTTGATGAATACGAATACCCACCTCGACATCATTTTGAAAACCAAAAAAATCATAGCGGTTATTAATGCGTGTCTGAATTCCCTGGGAGAAAAACTTACGTCCGTTATTGCCAAGACGCAACTGCTGATCGGTATTGGCACTGCTCGCCCCACCCGTTAATACATTGTAATAAGCGGCATTAGCAATAGGATCAGACAGCACACCATCAAGGGTTATATTACTGGCATTAAATCCATTGATTTTGAACCAGTCACGATCAAAGTTATTACGATACACATCGGTCGTCACAACAAAGTCATCAACTTCTAGCTGATGCGTTAATTGAAACTGTTCATGGGTCCATTCACTCTTATCCAATCTGGACGCGGCATAACGGCGATTAGCATCAGCTTCAAAATCATTTCGCGTTAAACCTAGATACGTTTCATTGGCATCTTCATCGGCATAACCCAGCTTCAATAAAAATAACTGATTCACTTCCCCGAGTATTTGCCAGCTGGTTTGCAAATTGACATCGTTTCTTTCAAAGCCGGTATTATCATTCGCCCCTGCACCATCGAGATCTTTAAAGCCATCAGCACTGACGTTTAAACCTTCAATTAAATAACCAAACTGATCGATTTGCTGACCTTGAAAAAGATTGTAGCGCTGAAAATTATCACTGCCGTACTGAACGTCTAATTCACCAGTGGATTCATAAGGAATCTCACGGCTTACTAAATTGATCGCGCCACCGACGGTCGCAGGGCCAAATTGAATAGCAGACGGCCCTTTAAAAACTTCTACCGCACTCATGCGTGACATGTTTGGAAAATAATACGCCGCTGGCGCAGAATAAGGCGCAGGTCCTGAAAGAATGCCATCTTCCATGACCGTGATTTTCTTACTGCGCTCAGGAGATGTTCCGCGTAACCCAATATTAGGGCGCAAACCATAACCGTCTTCCTCCTGAATATTTACCCCAGGAACTGCGTTTAAGATTCGGTGCAAGTCTGTATATTCAAAGGTATCCAAAGCGACGTCGTCAATTAACGTGGCCGAACCTGGTTGGCGCAAGACTTCGTCTTTACCGCCGGTAATATAAATATGATCGAGTTCAATCCCCTCTTCTGCAACGGCGGAAAAAGGTGATGAAATAAGGCCTAAAGCCAAAGACAGAGAATAAATAGCAGGAGATAAATTCAAAACGACGAATTCCAGCAGATGATTTTTAGAGGGGCATTAAAACATAAATGAGAATCATTTGTAATAAGCCCTATTGATTTAACGATACATAACCAAGCTACAGACCACAGCGTGCTACCTTGCTTGGATCTAATAAATGCTCATAACGCGCATCCGTTAACGACATTAAAAAGCACACCATCGCGTTCACTTCATCGTCATCAAGATTAATGTCGTTGCCCGCAAGCAAATCGTGCTCAATATTTTCATCAATTTCAGCCTCTCCCCAAAGTAATCCCGTTTCAGGATTATTAACCAGCGTGATAGGACTTGAGTTTTTTATGTTTAATGCTTTCTCTTTGGCATGCTGATAAAAATGAATAACGGTTTCTAGTTCGTTAAAAATACCGTTGTGCATATACGGCGCTGTCACAGCAATATTTCTTAAAGTCGGCACTTTAAATTTGCCTTTTTCACCTTGATCAGTAATAGCAGGGTTATTCAATAAGCCTTCATCTAACGCCGTAATGCCATTTGCCTGACGTAAATGAGTATTCACTGGCACACCAATATTATGGTACTCAAACGTAGTAAATAACTCGCCTTTATCACCAATTTTTCTCAACTGGTGGCAAGATGCACAGGTTAAATCAGATGAAAAAAAGCGCGCCTTACCTAAGCGGGCTTTTGAGCTGATCGGATACTCATACGTTCCGGCTAATGAGCGATCGTATTTCGAATCGAATGGATAAAATGCTTCTTTATTTTCAGTTTCAAACGCGGCCATACTTTCTGTCATCGCTTCATAGGCGGTATCAGTATCATCAAATACAGTAGCCCCATAAAGTTGCTCAAAATTTTCAACATACTTAGGATTTTCTTTTAAGCGTTCAACCACCGCCGCTTTCGTTGGCATGTTCATTTCGCCAGGGTTTAGAGGAGGCCCTCCCGCTTGAGCTTGCAAATCACTCGCACGCCCATCGCCGAACTGCCCTCCTAAGAAGCCTTCATAATCAGCAATACCACTGCTCTTTTGACTTGCGACACGCTTTCGAGTGCCATGTTTAAAAGTAGGGCTAAAAGCGGCGTAAGCTGCAGTCGGTGTATTCCGGTCCCCAATAGAGTGCTGGTTATCACCTAAAGAACCTGCTGGTGATGCATTGCCAAGGCTAGAAAGATTTGGTCTATCATCAATAAAGCCTTTATCAGGATTGTGGCATGTCGCACAAGACTGATTACGCTCGAAAGACAAATTTTTATCAGAGAAAAGCTGCTCACCTAATTCTGCTTTTGTTGCCAACTTAGGCGCATCATTCGATGATCCGGATGAACTGCCACCACAACCCAGCAATATCGTCGAGATAAGACCTGATAATGCCAAACTAACCATTGCCTTCTTCATAGCAACTCACTTCCCCAATACAACTCAATTTTCCGAATATACTACTCTGTTTATACTGTAATGTTAATGATACTTATTGCTATATGTCATTAATTCCCACAAGTTTACGCTATTGCAAATCATTTTCATTTGCATTAACATGCCCGCAAATAATTATGTGCAGGTAAATAACATCTGCTCAGAAAAACTATCTATCTCAAGAAAGGATTTTAAGCGATGACATTTTTAAAACTTGCAGCCTGCATAACCTCAGCCTCTTTATTAATGGCTTGCGGTGGCGGCGGTGGCAGCAGTAGCACTCCAACGACCTCAGCACCGGCAATTAATTTAGAAAAAGCTCAAGACGTTTTAGAGACCAATGCAGATATCGCTTTAGCGGCTTATACCGATTCTGTAGAAACGGCAAAGGCATTAAAAACTGCGCTAGTGGCGTTCCAAGTAGAAGCAAATAAAGCCGATGGTGATCGTGATGATACTGTTGCAGCAAACCTACTGAACGCAGCCAAAAAAGCTTGGTTAGTTTCTCGCGAGCCTTACGGCCAAACTGAAGTTTACCGCTTCCGTAATAGTCCGGTTGATGAGCTAGATGTAGAAGGCGACCTAAATGCTTGGCCATTAGGGGAAGCACTGATTGATTACGTTAATACCGGTAACGATGGCGATGATTTTGATAATAAACAAATCGGTGTAACAGAGCATGGCGTAGGCACTGATATTTCTGCAGTGATCGATGTAACAAACGCCTCAGATAAAGCAGCCAATACCAATACCATTATTGGTAATACCGACATTGTCATTAACGATGCTTTACTCGCGAAAGGGTTATCTGCTGAAGATGAACATGATGTGTTATCTGGGTATCACGCCATTGAATTTTTATTATGGGGCCAAGATTTAAATAATGACGCCGAAACAACAACCAAATTCAATCGCGAAAATGCGGTAAAAACTGAAGCCGTAAAAACAGCGACGGATCCTGTGAATACATTTGCGACGGGGGGGCAGCGACCTTTAACAGATTTCACTACCGATACCAATGCTGAGCGCCGCCACCAGTATTTGGCTATTGTTGTCGACAAATTAATTGCCGATCTAGAAATGGTACAAGCTGAATGGGCTGAAGGTAGCACAACGAACTATCGTGCAAAATTCACAACCATCGCAGATGCCGCTGATGCTAAGCAAAAACTAACAGAAATTCTTACCGGCATGGGGACTTTATCGGTAGGTGAGCTGGCGGGTGAACGTATGCAAATTGCTTTCTCCAATAACTCTCAAGAAGATGAACATTCTTGCTTCTCTGATAATACACACCGTGATATTTGGTTGAATGCAGAAGGTGTTTCTAATAGTTTTTATGGTACCTATGCTGGCTATGATAGCAACCTAGACGGTATCGACGATGTCGCTACAAACGCAGTCGATGGTTATGGCATTAATGATTATCTTACCGAAGTAGGATTAACAGGCATCGTAGCGGAAACAACCTCAGCCCTTGCCTTAACTGAAGATAATTACAACCTGATCGATGCTTCTGCTCGTAATGGCGTACCGTTTGATGTGCTCATTATGACCCTATCTGAAACAAGCCCTGTTGCGTTAACGATTAAATCGCTCAGTGCCCAGTCTCGCGCCATTCAGAAAGCAGCCGATCAGCTAGGCCTAGGAGGAGTGATCGACGAAGATGCTTCTAGTTGTAATTCTCAAAACCCAACAAGCACTTGTGAATAAGTATCGCTGAAAGGAATACTTATGAAGAGTGAGTTAAATCAGTAATACATGTTATTGATCTAGAAAGCCGAGCCCTGCTCGGCTTTCTGCTATCACAATATTTTTAAATACAATATTCGTTTATTGATGAATTTGTACTGTTAAGTTTTAAAATGAAGTAGGCATAACATGAGAGTTATTTTTTTAATTTTAAGTAGTATTTTTCTGCTCAGTGCCTGTGAAGATGTTGACAATAATACGTTAAATTATTCCGATCTTTCCGCCCCAGCATTAGTCGACGATGAAAGTATGCCTGGGGGTAATACCACCGTTTTAAGCAGACCTTTTGTCAGCTTCCAACGCCCTGCGGCTAATCTTAATGACGATCTGCAAGCCACATTTCATGCGGGTAAAGCATTAGCGAATCAACCTTGGGTAAAAGCACCAACCATTACAACTGCCCGAGATGGTTTAGGTCCAATCTATAATGCACGCACTTGCTTAACCTGCCATGTTAAAGGCGGCAAAGGATTCATTCCTGAAAATAACAAAACCCCACTGACGAGTACTCTTGTACGCTTAAGTATCATGGGCGATGCACTTGATACCTTAAAAACGTCTGGTCTCATTCCTCACCCAGTCTATGGCGACCAAATTCAAAGCCAATCGATTTCATTGGCGCATCAATTAAGACATTCACAAAAACCTGGGTTACTGAAACACGATGTTGCACCTGAAGCTTACATCTATATTGATTGGCAAGAACACGTATTTACCTACCCCGACCAACAGCAAGTGACTCTACGCTCACCCAAGTTGGATTTTCAAGCACTAGGTTATGGGCCTCTTGGTGAAGATACTCTGTTTAGTATAAGAGTCGCACCGATGCTCCATGGCATGGGATTAATCAGCCTAATTTCCGAGCAAGATATTCTTGCGCTAAGCGATGAGAACGACAATAACCGCGATGGCATCTCGGGGCGCGCAAACCAAGTTTGGGATGTCGAAAAGAAAGCAACGGTGCTCGGACGCTTTGGTTTAAAAAGCAATAAGCCAACGCTAGACATGATCGTCGCAGGGGCTTTTACCAATGATTTAGGAATCACCAATTCATTAGCACCCAATCAGCCTTGTACAGATCGACAGCCAAGCTGTTTAAAAATTCCAAATGGAAATGATGAAAATGGTATTGAATTACCAGATCATTTATTAAAATTAGTGGTTCACTTCAACCGTGATTTAGCCCCTGTCGAACGCCGAAATGAGAAAGATAAAGAGGTGCTGGCTGGGCGTGAATTATTCTATAAGAATGGATGTAACCAATGCCATAACCCTCGCTTTGTTACGCAAAAAAGCGCACAAGCACCGCATCTATCTGAACAAATAATTTGGCCCTACAGTGATTTTTTATTACATGATATGGGAGCCGCATTAGCCGATGGCCGACCAGATTTTTTAGCCACCGGCAATGAATGGCGTACACCGCCTCTGTGGGGCGTTGGTTTATTATCGCGAGTCAACGGTATGTCAGTATTTTTGCACGATGGACGCGCAAGGAATATCGAAGAAGCAATTTTATGGCACGGCGGAGAAGCCGAAATAGCCAAAACCAAATTTGTTCATTCAAGCAAGAAAGACCGGGAACGTCTTATTAAATTTGTTAATTCCTTATAGGTTAAGGCATGAATAAAAAATTATCCCGCAGACAATTTAATCAAAGCCTGATGCAGGTAAGCGCTTTAGGTCTCGCGTCTTCAATGCCGGCAATAAGTCATAGTCGCTGGGATTTAAATTGGTTTAATGATGAAGATACCCACAACGAACGTTGGCTATCTGCTCAAGGTCGAGAAGCAAAAGATTACAGCTTAGGCTGGATTAATCCACAAGAACCTTCCTCTGCACAAGCATTGGCTAAATTCCGTGGCCATGGCTTATGTCAGAATCCGATAACAACGGATCAGGTATTGATGTTTTCGCGCCGTCCTGGCACTCATGGTATGCGATTAAATATTCGAACAGGTTTAATCGATGGTACTTTTCAGAGCCAAGCAGATCGCTATATGCAAGGACATGGCTGCTACAGTGCAGATGGTAAATGGATTTATTGCACTGAATCATCCATCAGTACAGGGGAAGGAAAAATAACCGTTCGAGATGCAGAGACACTAGAACAGGTTAATGAGTTTAACAGTTATGGTATTGGTCCACATGAAATAAAACTTATGCCAGATGGTTATACCTTAGTTGTTGCTAATGGTGGCTTATTAACGCATCCAGATTCTGGTCGAGAAGTATTGAACCTTGATACCATGCGTTCTAGTTTAACCTATATCGACAGCCGCACAGGTACGCTAAGCAGTGAGCATTTTTTAACTGAAAAAAAAGCCAGTATACGTCACCTCGATGTTGCCGCAGATGGCACTGTTGCCATTGCCCTTCAGGTGCAACGAGCAGCCATGAATAATAATGAGTTAGTTTCATTAGCGGCTATTCATAAACCCAACCAATCACTCACCGTCTTGAATGCGCCCGAAGCGTTGATGGTTAAGCTGAATGACTATATGGGCAGTGTCGCCATACATAATGATACTCGCCTTGCAGCCTTTACTAGCCCTAAAGGTGATCTTGTCATGTTTTGGCACTTAGATGACTTAAGCTTACAAGGCTACCATGTATTTCATGATGTCTGCGGTTTAGCCATCAGCCAAGATAATCAATACTTCATCTTATCAAGTTCCTCAGGTAAAGTTCGCCAAATTAATGCCTACTCACTCAAAATAGATAAAGAAAGAAGTTTGAATTTCCCCAAAAAAAGCTGGGATAATCATATGATTTCTATTTCATACAAACGCACATAATCAATTTCATTAGGTTTTATAAATGACTAATTTTTTAATTTCATCCAAATACTTAATAACCGCGTTAGCAACAAGCTTATTACTGACCGCCTGCGGAGGTTCGAGCTCATCGCTAAGTTCAAGAGATACCGAACTCAATATTGCGGCAACAGAAGTGATTGATAATACAATCATTCCCGCCGCTCAACGTTTCAGAGAACAGAGCAAGGCTTTGGTTGATCAGAGCCAACTTTTTTGTGCGGCCAGTAATACCACCGAAGAGAATTTAATGACGCTAAAAACGCAATGGATTACAACCAATCTTGCGTGGTTTGAACTGCTACCTTATCGCTTTGGGCCCATGATCAATAGTGAAATTCTACCTACCTACCTTTTTATTGATTATCATCGCCAGCGCGGAAATAATGCTACCGATACCGTTCGAAATAATATTGATACGTTAATTACGAGCAATACCGAAGCGGAATACAACTTAACATTATCGAGAATAGGCGCTAGTGGTGTTGGTTTATTAGCGCTAGAAGTTCTTATATTTGAAGATGCCGAAAATCAATCCTTAGCATCCGCTGATATCATTGCTGAATTCAATAATAATTCACGCAAATGCCAGCTGCTGCTAGACATTGGTAATAAATTATTGAGTCGCGCAGACGACGTTCATCAAGGATGGACAACTAACTATCGCAATACGGGCAAAAGCTATCGTAACCTTGTGGTAAATAACCAGCTAGAAGAAATCTTTGATGATGAAGCAGGGGAATCTGCTATCAAGAAAATAATGGTCTCTTTACAGGAGTTTTATGATTATTTAGCAAAACGAAATATCACCAGTAATGTTGCTCAATTATCATCTTCTACTTGGCTTGCGCTTGAGCATTCACTAAAAACTACCGAAGAATTATTGAACGGTGCTAAATCAACCAGTATCAGCATCAATGCAATCATGATGAATAACCGCTTTGAGCAAACCGTTGAAAACATCAATACCCATATCGAGACACTGCGTACTGCCATTGAAGAACAGAATATAACAGATATGAAAGCCGCTGCCGCGACATTAGATGGTAACTTTAAACGCGATATTCCCGATGCGTTGAATATTAATTTAGGTCTTAATTTCAGTGACGGAGACTAATGTTTTTTTAATAGCAATTGATTAATAGCAACTGGAGCTTAATCATAAAAGCTTCAGTTGCTAAAAAATTAAAACAGATTCATTTGTTGTCCGCATATTTCAGCAAAGCTCGTATCATACAATGCGAGTAAACCGTCACATACTGGAGCAATCTGTTTTTCGAAATAATGTTGATAATCTATTTGCAAACCTCTTTGAGAACCTAACATTAAGCTTTCATAAACTTCTATTGGCTGTGGTCCACTGGTGGTCATCAGATATTGAATCCACCCACCCCTATCTTGATACAGCGGCGGCAACCCTTGTTGCTGCCGCCATAACTCTAGTACGCTAGCAGCTTTGGCATGAGGCGGTATGTTTCGTTGATATTCACTCAGTGGTTGACGCAAGCGCTTTCTGTAAATCAGCTGAGAATCTTTTCTTCCTTGCATCAAATCAACAACTTCATCTTTCATCCATTGTTGAAAAGGTTGCTCTGAAAAAATACGTTGAAATAACTGTTTCTGAAACTGCCTTGCAAAAGGCGTCCAATCACTGCGTACTGCTTCGAGTCCTTTAAAAACAGTTTCTACTTTTTCAGCACCTGCCTTTTCCCCCTTAACTGTTTTTGAATGGACGGTCCCAGCATAGCGTTTTTTACTGCCCGTTTCTGCACCACGAATGGATGGCATAAAAAAGCGCTGATAATGGGTTTCATATTCTATTTCTAATTGACTGTCTAACTGGTGTTCTTGCTGTATTTTCAACTGCCACCAGCAATTTAAGTCATGGCTTAGCTTTTTCCCTATATCATCAGCTTGCGGCTGGGTTTTCTTTTCTTTCAACCACACAAATACGGAATCCGTATCACCATAAATAACTTCATAACCTTGGCTTTTAATCCATTGCGCAGAGCGTTGAATGATTTCATGGCTGCGTTGAGTGATAGAACTTGATAGGCGCATATCAAAAAAACGACAGCCATCACTACCAAGAACGCCATAAAAAGAACTCATGATAATTTTTATAGCTTGAGCTAAATGATGATTTTTATCTTTCTTTGCTTGATCTCGCTGCTCACCGAGCATGGTAATTAAATCAGGCAGGCAATGTTTTTCACGATCAAAATAACCGCCATTAAATCCTTTGATAACCGGCAAAGAAGATTCCGAACCTTGTGCTTTTAGGCCTTCAATAAGTCCCATAGGATCTATCTTAAAAGTACGCATAATTGACGGATAAAGACTTTTAAAATCGAGCACTAAAATACTGTCGTACAACCCAGGGCGTGAATCCATAACAAATCCGCCTGGGCTTTTTATATCAGAAAATCCTTCTCCATAATTGGGGGCAACATAGCCTGAACGATGCAACAGTGGTAAATATAAATTTTCGAAACTGGCAACCGATCCCCCCATACGATCAAGCAACAACCCAGTTAAACTTGAGCGCTGAATCGCAAACTCCATCAACTCCGTTTTATGAAAAATATCCAATACTAAGAGACAGTCTTCTAAGTTATACGCGGCCAAGGCGGGTTTATCATGGTCAAATAGATATTCAATTTCATGATTATAATCTTTATGATTAAAAGTCCCTGATAAAAGTTTTTTACGCCCTAGCAGTTCTTCTGCCACATTATCTAACGCAAAACTTTCAAATTGGTACTGAGCTTGGCGTAACATTTCAATACCATCAATAATGCAACGACCGGGTACGTGAACATAACTTCTGGCTGCCCGACTTTGGTCATGACGCCAACTGACTTCTTGCGCATTTCGCCCTAATATAAAAGGCACTTTTAATTCATCACACTTGCGCTGAATAAAATCCATATCGAATTGAATAAAATTCCAACCGATAATGACATCGGGGTCGAGTATTTTTATTTCATTAAAAAAAGCTTCTAGCAGCTGCGACTCGGTTTCAATGTATTGGCAGTGGTCGGCCTTAGGGCTGCAATCATCACCCATCATCCAAATTTTCTTCACTCGCTGCTTTTGGCGCAATCTGTTTTTATCTTCTACAAATACATCGCCTGCTAACGCAATTGAAAATAATCGATCCGGCTGGCCCCGCTTCGGAAAAGAGGTTTCGATATCCACCGACAAGAGACTCAAATCCGCATATTCAATGGCTAGATTGCTGGGTTTCATACGTCCCTGCTGACAAGATAAAAAATCATTTTCTTGCTGCCAAGAGCCCAGAATTTCTGCTCCGCCACGGATAAAACGTTCCATCAAGTATCGATCGGTTGGTCTAAGGTCGTACTCCCACACCATAATGTCCCAATCATTTAATAAATAATTAAAACGATAAATATCTTGCTGGCGTAGATAACAAGCAACCAGCGGCTTTGAACTAAAAGACCTAAGCTCTACCGTTCGGCACGTAAGCGCTAAGCCATCGGCACGGGCAAGCCTCATGGCTCTTTCTTGATCCTGCAGAGGAATAAAGCATACGGAAGGCTGTTCTATACAGACACGAAGAGGCCCCGCTTGGCTAGCAAACCAAAACTCTAGCTCTGTCGTCTGTTCGGCTTCATACCAGCGACTGGTTAATAAAAAGCCATGCTGACTTACTGTACTCATCAAATAATTGCTGTTTTAAGGTCTGTTTTAAGGTCTATACTAAATTGATGTACGCTCGCAATGTAACAAGCCTGAAGGATATAGCAATGAATGGCCCTAAAATCAGTGACGACCCTCTCTATCAGCTGCTCAGAAATGATGATGTATCAGGCTTCAACGAAGCCAGAGAGGCGGGCCAACACTGCGATTTATCCGGCTGTGACCTTCGAGGATTAGACCTGCGTAACCTCATTATAAAAGGCATGAATCTAGAAGATACCTATTTTCGCGGAGCCGATTTACGCGGTATCGATTTCAGAGGCTGTAACCTCAACGGGGCATCCTTAGCCGATGCAAAAATCAGTGGCTGTTACTTCCCTATTGAGCTTAAGCCTGACGAAATTCATCTATCAGTATCGATGGGAACTCGCTTACGACATATTTACACTAAATGTTAGATTTGTCTTTAAAGCTTGAGTATTTATCGGTATCTTTCATCTATACCAAATAATGAGATAGTTGGAGTATTGTATGTACCTATCGGGTAAACCCCATGAGGACATAGAAAAACTAAGTGCACGCATGCAAGAGCTAACAAAAGGCTTGCTAGACGGCTTCCCATTAGATAGCGAGCCTCTATCTTTAGAGGGAATTGACGATATTTATCAGCATTTTGATAACAATAAAGTTTTCTTAATTACTGACGGTATGCTTCATCTAAGTAGCAATGGCCAAGACATGGTTAGCTTTGATGAAGGCGATTTAATCGGTTTTTCTCAATCCTTTGGCTTGCCTTTTCCTGTATTACGAGCCGATGAGTTTGTGCAATTACAACTGATTGATCGAGATGCACTCTTACGCCACATTTATAGCGATAAACGCCGCCAGCATTATTGGAGCCATTATTTGCTATGCCAGAATACTATGTTGGTGCAGCGCCTAACCGAGCTGACAGAAAAGCAGGTACGCCCTACCGCAGGGTTTCAGAATATTCATGCTGGCGATGTCATTATTAAAGAAGGTGATGAAGCCGAACATGTTTATACCATTATTAGTGGTGAAGCAGATGTGTATTCCAACGGTGTAAAAGTCGGTGATGTGGCTAAAGATGAAGTCTTTGGTGCCATGGCCGTATTTACAGGTGAAAAGCGTTCGGCAACCGTCCAAGCACGTACCGCGTGTACTATTATGGCCGTGCCACAAGCAGATTTTGTTCATTTGATTGAAGCTCAGCCCAGAGCGGCTGTTAATCTTATTGAAAACTTAGCTCGTCGTATTGTAACCATGAATGCTCAACTGATTGAACAGCAAAAATAAAAAGCACGAAATACCGCTGGATAAAAAAGAAACCCTTATTGGATAAGAAAAATAGGTATTTGATAAATAAAGATAAAATATGAACTAAGCTGTAAAGATCAATTACAGTAACGGGTCAAGTCGCTTATTTATGCCTATTTTTCATAACGCATCTCAACACTCTCGTCTCTTAAAACAAATCGCCACATTAGAAGCAGAGAAAGCTTCATTATTAGAAGACTTAGCGAATAAAGATTCGATTAATTCTAAGCATGACGAAATGCAAGCGCTAGAAAAAGACAAGTCTGATCTTAAGGCTCTGTTGTTTTCTAAGTACATCCAGTCTCAAGATATTCTGAATGATATCCGCTATTCCATTGCGGAATCAGCCAGTGAGTCAGCCAATGAAAAAGACCGCATCTCTGGCTCAATGACCAGCTTTTCAGAAATTCATTCGCTAGCAGAAGATTGCACGACAACGTTGGCTGGTCTAAATCAACAAATGGGGAGCATCGCGAGTACCGTTGAACTTTTATCAAGTACAACGGTTAAAATCGAAACCTTTGTCTCGCAAATTCAAGACATTGCTGCACAAACCAATTTGCTCGCATTAAATGCGGCTATTGAAGCAGCGAGAGCTGGAGAGCAAGGCCGTGGTTTTGCGGTAGTTGCTGATGAGGTTCGAGCACTTGCAGCACGTTCTGCCGATGCTTCAGAGCAAATCACTAACTTAACTACTACCATCAAAACTCAAACCGAGCTAGCGACCAAAGAAATTTCAAATCAGCAAATTGAAACAGCAAAAGCAACCGAGCTATCCAGTTCAATTAACGATGTTGTTATTGTTGTTTCTGATGCAGCGAAAGAAATGTTCAATTCTCTTAAAAAAACCAGCCATGTCTCTTTTTTACAGTCGGTAAAACTGGATCATGTTTCATGGAAAACCGATGTGTATAAAAACATTATCGAGTTAACGCATAAAGAGAATCATGACTTCACCTCACATACCCAATGCAGACTCGGAACTTGGTACTACGAAGGTCAGCATTCTCAAAGCTATACATCATCAAGTGCCTATAATAACTTAGAGGTGCCACACCAGAAGGTGCATGAATCTGGTCATCAAGCGTTAAATTATTTTAAAGCGGGGGATATAAAGCAGATGATTAGCGCTTTAGATAATATGGAAGCGGCGAGTATACAAACAACGCACTTGATCACAGATTTAGAACATAAGTATTAATCTGCAATCAAGATAATCAGGTCAAATGAACAGGCAAAATAGATGAGTTAAAGATTCCCTCTGAACTCATCTATACGTCGTACCGGTATCTTGCAGAATCAGTACCTTGCAGAATCAGTACCTTGCAGAATCAGCACCTTAAACAATCGGTTATTTTGCGAGGGCTTCCGCCATAGAACGATCTGCAATCTCTTCTAACCAAGCCAAGTCGACATTTTTGTGTGACTCACAGATGAACCAAGGCTCACGAGAGTCAGGCTCAAGCATAATGCCGTGCTTAATTAAGTTCATCGCAAACTCCGTATACAACTCACTATCGGTTTGTTTCCAATCACGGTAATTCGTCGGTACCAGGTCACCAAAATGAATGCCAAACATAGAGTCAGGTCCGGCAAAGCGATGTTCAATACCATGCTTAGTAAATACACGGCTTAATACCTGCTGAATATCCGCGCCCGCTTTATTAATCGTTTCATAAGCGTTGCTTTCATTCAAAATCGTTAGGGTCGCTTTCGCTGCGCTTAACGCGATCATGTTTGCGGTATACGTGCCGCCATGAGTCACCCCTTTTTTACTAAAACTAATCACATCCATCACATCGGCACGGCCACCAAACGCGGCCACAGGATAACCATTACCCATCGCTTTAGCGTAAGTCGTTAAATCAGCCTTAATGCCATACAGCTCTTGTGCGCCACCTTTAGCAACACGGAAACCCGTCTTCACTTCATCCATAATCAACAAGGTGCCATTGGCATCACACATGTCACG
>Ga0193962_1000324_pt1 | contig 22180 bp, 20 predicted proteins | sample FB_5_MG_FD_140335 | JGI IMG/M metagenome (GOLD analysis project Ga0193962, IMG submission 140335) | Microbial mat bacterial communities from the Broadkill River, Lewes, Delaware, United States - FB_5_MG | ecosystem: Environmental > Aquatic > Freshwater > River > Microbial mats | place: USA... | reverse complement strand
TCTTGGTGAAAAGAATAATAATATCTATCATTGCACCCACAATGGGGGATTAGCTCAGTTGGCTAGAGCGTTTGACTGGCAGTCAAAAGGTCAGCGGTTCGATTCCGCTATTCTCCACTCTAAGACTAAGGCGTTTACGGGCTTCCACCGTGGGCGCTTTTTTATTTAAGGACAAACATATTCGCAAACATTTTCAATTAACAATCATAATTAATAGTAACTATCACATAAGAGTAACTTGTCTGTTATTAATGGTTATTCTTTTTGATTGTGCTTTTTTAAGAAATAATCTTCAAAAAATAATGATCTGAAAGCTAAACTATTTCTACCAATATTTTGCCAAAAAAAAGTATTACTATAGTCGACAATTGACAATCGACCAAAAACGGTATTAAGCTGCTGAACATCAGAGAGGTCAATTGTCGAAAAAGTAGTTAACACATGAGTCGTCAATCGATTGTTTTTTTGCAATTAAAATGGTCATTTTAATAAACCATCATATTATTTACATATAGCCACAAAAATGGCTGGTAATGTTCAATAGTTTTAAAAATACAGGGTGTTTTGTAAAAACTATTTGAAGTTATGCTAAAAATGCAATAAGCTTATTCTCCGAAAATTTAGAAACATTTCGAACTTACAAGAAATAAAATTTCAAGCTCTTAAAAACACCAAAAAAAGCCATTACTATAGTCGACAATTGACAATCGCCCAAAAACAGCCATAATAATCTGAACATCAGCGAGGTCAATTATCGAAAAAGTAGTTGACATATGAGTCGTCAATCGATCTGTTTTTACAACAACGCCAACAGAAAATTGACGTTGTTTTTTATTACCTCAACTCTTCTCCCGAAGATTTAAAATGGAGCCATATCGTCACCAAATGGATTGAATTTAGGTTTATCATCGTTATTATTAACAGCACTATCAAAATCATTATTAGGGGACATATAAGAAAATTGTTTATTACTAGTTAATTCAGCAGTCTGACTTTTCTCATTGAATTCAGCTGACATATCCATTTCTCCATCAGAATCATTTTTTAAATAACCTGAAGTTAGCTGTTCGCAGATATAAGTATATGGCGATTCTGTGAATCCTGCTTCACCAATTTTTAGGACTTTGTTAAAGAATAGTTCGCTTAGGATTGATTGTGGATTTTTCTTTGTATTCCTGTTCCAACAAAAAACTTCCCAGTTATTGGCGAAACATTTCTCAGAATAAGCAAGTGCACCATAAATACTCTTATGCACACAGTGGTTTGCTGTTATTTCGTGAGAACAATAATCCATATTTGCACTTTTTAAGCTCCTATTATAGAGATACCAAAACTGTCCAACAGAATAGTTCCGAAGAACTCCACGTATTTTAACGGAATGCTCATTGGCTTTTTTATAATTAATTCCAATACTTCGTAAATGAGAAATTATAAAATCTACACATTCATCAACAGCAATTTCTATCCAGATACTTCTAAGTTCGGCTTCTGGAATTTCTAAATATGAGGGGAAAAATAGACGTTCTAATATTTCCTCCTTACTTTTATCAGGATCAGAAATATTCAATTCAAAGCTCAGATTACCAAGGTCGAAAAAATCCTCTTGTGAAATCATGCGTTCGTAATTCTGAACATCATAGATTTTCAAATACCCATTTTTATAAAGATGCTCAATTATTAAGCTGTCGGTTGAACTCAGTGGAGATAGCTTAAGTGCATTTCCTCCTAGCCTGTAAAAAGACAAATTATCGTGTGCTGTGGCTCTAATAAATGCAGCTATGTACAGCAAATATTTAGCTGGAATATCTTTTAACAGTACTGGCTCTCGATTCAGTTCACCAAAATGGCTCTCTATTTTTTGAATTCTCTCCTCTCTCTCTCTTTCCTTTATTCTTTGACGAACTTGCTTGCAGTTACTACAGCTACATAATCCGCTGTCCTCATGTCCACACTCATCGCAGAAAGGTCTTTTACCATAACTGCTTTTTAAACGTTTCTGCTTTAAAGGAATATCACAATAAGGACATCTTTCGTCTTCGAGGATCTCGTAAGGCAATATTGAACTTAGACTATTATGATGAATCTCAATTTTGTATTCATCTACCAATACTTTGTTTTTAAAACCAGCATCGTATTTTACTAGTAATTCGTTTAACTCATCATCTGAAAGATGAAGTAATTTCTCATTTAATTTTCGCATAACTTTTTTGTTTATTTAATCCAACAAAAATAGTTATGAAAACTAATTTAACAACAGTCATTACCCTGTGTGTCAATACCATAACAGCCATAAAGGTAATAATGTAAATACCCACCATATATTATGGCAAAACCATAATATATGGTGGATATGCATAAGTATCTTTTCTTTGCAAAACTGTTAGCAAAAACCAACATTACGGAAGCATAATGAGGTTAATATTAATCTCATATATATTTAATTTGCTTAGAGTAGTATATGGCAAACCATATGAAATCGAACGCAACAAAGCCTTCTGTAACATTAAAACATCAGATGACGAAATATTTACATTAATTAAGTTGAGTTACAGCGAAGCTCCAATATTGTTGAGATTCGCTTTATTTATATTTATAAAAAGATACTATAATTATATCAACTGTATTACCCTAAAATTTTAATTCAAATAAATAAATATCATCATTAGGAGTTGAATATCCGTCTGTATTATAAATAGTTGGTTTTACATATGCCAGTTGAATGTTCTGATTTTCAATAGCTGCAAGACCCGCTGCTATCGTAGATATTTTATTATTCATTGGCACAATAACAGTATTCATATTTTTGAATTGAGATTTACTTATATGCTCTAAAATATCCTTTTTTGCTTGAATAGTATTAGTTAATGAAAAGCAAAAAGCATCTGCATCTGGATATTCAATAACAAGTTTTGCATGCCTATCCTCGTTTATTTCCTGATGATTCGGTTGAATAGAGCAGGATTCATTACCATAACCTATCGAAATATTCTTATACTCATAAGAATCTATAAGATTTTTGGTTCTGTCATATTCAAATCCTAACAGTATAACCAAATGGTTATTTAATGTAGGATCTGGTAAACCTGAATATCCAATAATTGATCTTATTTCATCAATACCTTTTGTAAGCCATTTTTCAGAGTCATCTGTAATATTAATAGAGTATTCTTTTGCACCAACATAACAACAGAGAATTTTACCAAGCGTTTCCTTTTTAAGCTCAAATATTTTAATTAATACTAATAAACTTTCGCGAGTAAATGTGGTCGTGTCAACTAGTATATTAAGCTTTATAGGACTCTCAGATAACTCATCAATGAATTTCAATATTTGTTTATAATTATATACAGGGTCATTAGATCGTAATTCAATTTTATTAGAGATATTATCAAGTCCACAAAGCTTAGTAGCATTCGCTTTTATACTTGCAACTTCGTTTGAATTATAAAAATATAATTTCTTATCAATATTTGAATTAATTATAACATTTGGAATAACAAAACATCTTTCTTCAAAACTAGCTGAAGAAATAAAGACATCAATAGAGTTTTCTATTATGCTTTGCTGTAATTCCTTAACATCAATTTTTTTCATATCATTGCATTTTATCAAAAAGAGTTGGTTGCGTATTATCTTCGATTCCTTTTATATTTGATGCTAGTTTTCTGATAAACTTTTTTGGATCAACCAAACTAATTTTTAATATTTCGCTATTCATAAATTTATAACCTGCAAAACTTGATGGATCCAGCACAAAATGTGGTGCCAATAATCGACTAAGAATATATAATCTGGCTTTACCTGTACCATATTTATTCCCAATCATAGATTTTTGCAAATATCCATGTTGAATTCCTAAATCTAATATTCTCCTAAGTTCATCGTCTGGTTCATCATTTAAAGCAATTGAGAAGACTCTTCTTTCTGAAGCATTTGATTTGATTATCTCCATGAACAAACCTCCCATTCCCAAAATTAAGTTACGAAGTTTATCCATATCTTTTTTATCTGAAGCTTCTTCACGATATTTGTCAAATTCACTTTCAATTACTTTTCCAGATACTTTTTTAATTACTTTATCCTGAATAGAGTCTTTAATAAACTCAACCTTATCACTACCATTTTCAGATATTTGACTTACAAACATCTCTGATGCAAAATCAATAAAGACCCTAATTATACCTGAAGATACGTTTACTAATTGTTTAAATCCAGAATAACTATAAGTATATCTATTTCCTTGTAAATTTTTAATGTAATCAGGAATTGTATACCTATAAGCAAAATCATATGCCTGAGGTTCTGTCTTTCCTGAATCGATCTGCTCTTGTATGTATTTATTCTTTAGTTGTAATATTAATTCTGCTTGCTTTTTGTTCTCTGGGAAAAACTCTGAAGGACTACTTTTTGAAAAATTATATTTTTGAAGCCTTTTTGTTACTATTTGTTCTATACGTTGATAATATAAATCCTTTTTAGTGGTGTAAATATCATTAATATTTACTTCAGAATAGTCATGAGGAGTATCAATTCTAGAATCATTAATTGTTTGAAAAATCTTATATTTAAGTTGTGTTGAAATCTTCAAACTTACCTCAATAGTGGTTCTCATAGCAACCCATGAGTTGAGTATTTTCCTTTGAATAATACTTAGCTCATCAGCATCATCAATTAATAAGAATATAGGTTTTGAAGGCATAAAAGGTAGATTCCTAATTTCCTTTAATATTTCATATAGAAAATCAGAATACAATAATAAAACACCATTATACGGCAAAGGTTCTTTTGAGCCAATTAATTTTTTGATGTAATTATGTTGGAAATCAGCGTTGATTTCTCTAAAAACTTCGATAATCTTATCAAAGATTTCAATTAAAGATTCTGCTTTACTTAGTTTAATATCTCCGTAATAGCCTGCATATTTTAAATACTTGCAAAATTTTATATTGTAGAATTCCAGAAAGCTTGAAATGTTTATGGAATTATCTTCAAATTTAATATCCTTAAGTTCTTTGAAGATGCACATTGAAAAATGAAGAGTCATAAAATGTTCATTCAACAATGCTTCGCCATGTGTATCGTTAATATTAATATCAGTTATGTTTAAATGCCCCTTCTTTATAGGTATATAAATACTGAAATAATCAATATCATGTATATCTCTCTTAACTTCCAAATACCTTCCTTCATTATCTACTAATACCTGGCAATCAGGTTTCATATAACGAAACATCATGCTTTTTCCTGAACCTCTTGCTCCATTTATAAATGTATGTCCTGATTTTGGAACATTATAATATTCCCCAAAAACAGGAACAAAAAGATCAATTACATCTTTTGGGTCAATATCATCAGGATATTTGAATTCAAAGGGATTACTATTCATTTTTCAATCTTTTTGCAAGGTTTTCTCCATTTATTATTTCACCGCTATCATGATAAGTTAATTCTTTTTCACACAGCTCAAAAATATTATTTTCAATAGTTGGGTATTGAAAATCATGAAGTGTAAAAGTTATATTATCATGTATATGGAAATCTTTTTGTGATTGAGCCTTTCGGTGATAAAATTCGATTTGAACCCAAATTTTATCCAACATTATCTCACCTTTCCAGAATTTCTCACAATAAATTCTTTCTTTTTGCATTTTCAACACTCTTTCATAAATTTCATCAATCAGATAAATTTCATTATCATATTTTCCAACCTTCTCTAATAAAAATTCTTTAGGTACCTTAAAATGTAATTCAATAGTGTGATTAGAATGTTTTACATGAACTGTATCTAGACAAAAAGAGTAGGCATGAAATACTTCACTTGATTTTGGCAATTTTCTTTCAAATAATAATGTAGAATCAGCACGATATTTGTCATCTGCAAGTTCATCTGCAAAACGGAGGATTGATGCTAGTAATTGTTTTCTAATCTCATACCCATCACTTTTTACAGTTTTTTGAATTGTAATAATTGTATTTGGATCCCTTGTATTATTTTTATTTATAGCATATCCTCCATGAACTTTTGCAATGTTTTGAATATATTTTTTTTCAATCCCATCATATCCAATTAGCGGTAATATATCGTTTATAGCATCTAGTATTTTGCTTTCATGATCAGATCTTCCATAAAAGTTTCCTATATCATGTAAAAGAATTGAATTCAGAAGAATATAAACTTCACGAACATTTAATATTATATTTTCTTTATCCACAAGTTGTGTGGCTCTCTCAATTACTGTATCAATATGTTTGGAGCCATGATCATTTAACCATACTACTTTTTCAAAATTAAAAATCAGTTCTTTAATCTGTTCCTTTTCAACTTTTTTATCTAATTGTTCAAACTTTGTTTTTAATTCGTCTGTTTTCTGCTTAATACCGTCTAGAATAGCTGCTCTAGTAGTTTCACTAAGTCTATTATTCAATTCTTCCTTAAGAATAATAAATTTAGCATAATAATTTTTATCGTCACCACCTTTTTTTTTGGTATTTACAGGAGGTTTGATTAGCCATTCTTCTAGGGTTTTATTTCCTAATTTCATATATTATATTCTAAAATTTTTTCAAATAATGCTTTTGCCAATAATGGAGGAACAGCATTTCCAACTTGCTGTTGTTGACTACCTAGTAAACCTTTAAATTCAAAGTTATCAGGGAAAGATTGTAAACGTGCAGCTTCTCTTACTGATAAACCACGATCTTCCCATGGATGAATCAGCATATTTTTTCTATAGTTTCCTATTACTACAGCAGGAGTATTAGGATTTAATCTGTGATATATTCCTGTATGACATCTTGAATGATCTTTGTATGTTGTTCTCATTAACTCATCTGGAATATCCTTCCAGTTTCCACCTTCAGGTATGTGTTTATATCTTTGGATAACCGTGTCAATATTCCTTGTAACGTTATTGTTAAGTGACATCTTCGATCCCTTTCGGAGTAGCTTGGAATAAGATGATTTTGATTTAGACTTATAGTCAGCTATTGGAATTAAATCTCCATTTTTTAAAGATGGCAAATCTTCCAAAGCTTCTTTAACTGTTACAATCTTGTTTGTTGGTTCAGGAAATGAAAATTCAATACCATGTAATGAACCAACAATAAACAATCTTTCTCTGTTTTGGGGAACTCCAAAGTCTTTTGCATTTAGTATTGCCCAGCTTATTGTGTATGACGTTTTTTTAAGTTCTTCAATTATTTTATTAAAAAAGAATCCTTTCGAAGCTTCTTTTAGGCCAGCAACATTCTCTATTATAAACCAATCTGGATTCCAAGTTTTAAGTAACCGTATATAATCTTGGAAAAGCCAATTCTTTTCATTTTCCTTATTTCTTGTTTTTGTATTTGATCTTGAATACCCTTGACAAGGTGGTCCTCCAAATAAAATAGAAGCTTCGTTTTTCTTAATATTAATAGATTCTACTTCTTTAATATCACTATTAATGGCGATAGCATTTGGATGATTTAATTTAAAAGTTTCGCAGGCAAAGAAATCAATATCTATTCCTAATTTTATATTAATGCCAGCCATTTCAGCCCCTGCAGACATCCCACCCGCTCCAGAAAAGACTTCAACTCCAATCATTTTAATTTATTAATTTGAAGATGCAAAATACAATCATAACACGTATATATCATCAGTTTTTATTACAAAAACGCCTACCAGTATTTAGGTAATCCGAAAGTTAAACAGTTAAATATTACAAATTGAATATCGATTTAAACCCCACCTATTTCAACAACCACCTACTATAGAGTCTGATTATCTTAATCTTTATATAGCCTCCATCAATAATGGGCTAATTTAATAAAGAATAATGTAAATAGTAGCGAAAACCCTAAAATTTGCAATCTGTTAAGTATGTTTTCAGATAGGCTTTATTGGTAACATTAACTTTGCTGTTACTTTTTTGTATTGAACAAAAACTAAACAAATTAATTATCTCATCAGAGATTACAAATTGCGCAAGAAGAATATAAGCATCATCACTTTTTAGTAGCTTTTGCTCGTAAAGTTTTCTGATTTTATTTTATGTTGATTTTCCAATAACCTTTGTTTGTCCCTATTCGCTCAACTATTTTTAACGAAACCAATGTTTTTAAATGCTTTTGAATTGCAGATTCGGCAATTCCAATACGTTCAGATATTTGCTTGCGTGTGATTTTATTGTTTTCTTTAATTAGTGACAGAATTTCTAGTTGTCTTTCGGTTAAATCATTTCTTCCCTCGTCTATTTGACCACCTATTTGACCACCTATTTGACCACCTTCTTTTTCGTCAAGGTATTCTTTCTCAAAAGCAAAACTTACTTCAAAGAAGTTATCACTTATCTTAAAAATACTTTTATCGTAAGCATCTAAAATACGATGCACACCCGAGCCTAATTGTTCTACAAGCTTTAAATCTCTGAACACTCGCATTAATTCTCTGTTACGAGGCACAGATCTACCCGCCAAAAACTCTTCGATACTTAATCCTTGTACTAGTCCTCCATAAGATGTTATGGTTAATCTATCGGCATATATTTCTACAACAGGTGTAATTTCGCTTGAGTAATCGTTATGAACAATTGCGTTTATTAATGCTTCGCGAAGTGCTGTTTTATTAATCATTTGCTTTTGTAAGCGCTCGGCTGCTCCAGTGATTTTTACAAAAGTTTTGTTTTCGATATTTAATTTATCGACAATACTATTAGTAGCTTTTATTATTGAGCAGAAACCAAACTCCTCATTTTCTATGAGTTCAGTTTTATTTATCCCTGCATACTTTGCTACCTTAAACGAATTTGTATTATTATCGGCAAGTAAATAAGCTATATAATTATAATCACCCTCGGGTGTATACAAGTCTAGGCTTTTAAGAAATTCATCGTTAAGCTTAAAACCTTGAGTTTCGTAATATATTTTCAGCTGTCCAAAGGTTAAATCTTGTCTGTTCGACTTTATTTTACCCAAGGAGTGGCGAGTACGTTTTGCAAATAGTTCTTCTATTTGTCGCACTGTCATAGGTTCCGATGCAGAACCTACACGCATAAAACAACCTTTCTCGCTCATCCCCTTCTTTTTAAGATAGTATGGCTTTTCGCTTCCGCTGGCAATGTTTATGTTAATTACATCTTTACCATTATGCACTTCGTGAATTACATCGAACAATCCTAAGCAAGATGGTAGTATATTAGTTTTAAGGCGATCCTTAATTTTCAACTGAATAGTATCATAATCGGAAACACCAACAGCAGTGCCATCGTCGGCTATGCCAATATATATTTTACCGCCTTCACGATAATTTAAAAAAGCTATAACTTCTTTTTCTAATTCATCGGTTAATTGAGCTTTAAATTCTATACGGTTAGTTTCTTTCATATTGAAATTCAATAAAAGTGGGTTTTTCTTTATTTCGATAATCCCCATAATTTAATCCGTTTTCAGATTAGAGGTAAATCTATAAATAAACAAAGATAAATTTATTTCCCTATCGTTATGGCTTGAGGCGTACAAATTTAATTAGCTCTAATTACTCAATAAAAGATCTATCAAAACAGCCAAACACATAGTGCTTATGCTGCCAACTTAGTTCCAGCTTTACAAGACGCAAATCGGGATAAACAGCAACAATTGTCAGGGCAGAAGGAGCTTTTAAAATTGTTAACTCTTCGGAATAACTACAATTAACCTCAATATCAGAATAGGGGAAAAGAGGGTCGTCCTCAAACGTACTGTACCTTGCGACTATTATTTCTAATCCTGCGTCTTGGAATTCACTTTCATATAGTGGTGTAATACTGTCAAGAGGGATGTTCTTAATTTGATTACAAGTTAAGCTCATGGGTTTTGATTTTTTAGTCTTGCTTACTATACCCGTATTTTCGTCTACTTCAAATTTAGGTGGTAATAAACTTCGCTGTAAGTTACTACTATACTCTTAAATATTTTTCTACCTGTTTCTTGTAATTCTGTCATAGTATTTGTTTGTTTCATTAGATTTAAAATCTGGTATTAAATTGTTAAATCCAATTGGTTTTATCTTCTCTCTATTCTATCGAGAATCTAAATGTGTAATTTATCACTCAGAAATTTACTACTCTTTTATTTGACGGATTGAAGATTTAAAAGAGCAAACTGTTGTTATGGTACTTTGTTTTAATACGTTGTTTGTTTGATGGTTATTTGATAGAGATAAAAAAATACTTAGAACTCGGGTAACAGAGTAACAAGCATTTCCCAAAAAACAAAAAGTACAAATTTTGAGTCAAAACGACGATTATCCTGACAGATAAAATTTCTGCTTTTCTCATTTACCAATATCTTTACTATTTACAGGAGTCTATTCGTGAATAAACATTCTTAAACTAGATTTTCCTTATCCATATTTAAGTTAGTTTTACCCTGTTCGATCTTACGTATTACGGTAAGCACAACACCTTTTCGTTCAGCAAACTCTTCTTATGTATAACATACCGCTTTCCTTCGAAATTTTACAAATCTTTATTTAATCCAATATATAAATATTCAATGCACTTGTATGCAGTTGAATATTTAAAACTTTTATTTGTCTCTATTATTTGATTGATAAGTCGACTCTCTTCGGCTAGCTTCAATTCAGTTTGAAGTATCAGCAGAATTTTTTGTTTTACTTTTTCACTCTCTTTTAATAATTCCGCCAGATCACGACCTAGCAAACGGGCACCAGCTGTTCGGGTATCAAATTCATCGTCAGTATACAAGTCAGTATGTTTCTCAATGGCTCTATTTTGATTAATTGACAAATAGATATTTAGAATGAATCCGATATCATCGGCATCTTTATTACCACTTATATGTCGTTCGCTCCAGGCAACTATCTTCAAAAGAAAGATGCCAACTAGGGAAGCGATCTCAACAGAGAAATCATCATCCACTTTAACCTGTTGCGTTGCAAGTGATACTTCTCTAAAACCAAGCACAGACATCGCAATATGCTCATCGGGTGGCCAGAAAATCTTGTCGTCTTGCTGCATTATTTCTCCAAAAGGAACTATATCTAAAGGCAATATTTTTAGATATCGAAAACGTTGTTGCTGACTCTTGTCTTTTGAAAAACCTTCAATTTCTAAAATTCCCTTTTCCACTTCTTTGTACCGTTCCCAATCAGATATTGCAATAGCAATGTCAAGATCTAAGGTTGCACGACCTGATTTCTCATTGTGCATGTGCATGAGAATATCTCTTGCCGTTGCTCCAATCACATAAAAATGGATGCCGCTTTTAGAGAAATAAGCTGCCAGTTCATTCAGAATTGGTTTTAACAAAGGGTGTTGTAACTGATCACTTGATATATTGTAAGTCATTATTGAATATCATTTTTGCTGTTTCAATATTTCTCTCATCACCACTATTTATTAAATCGGTATAAATAAGAAGTGAAGAAACTGTAATTCCAGAAATCGCATCTGGCTTCCAAAAAAGTTGTAAAATCTCAATTTCACCAGAATCATCTGGAATTAGGCCATAGTTTTTAATAAAGCTTTTCCAGTTTGTATCAGTGTAAATTGTAAAATTATATGGTCTTAAATAATTGGTTTTTAATGCAGCAGCAGGTTCGCCTCCCCAGAAATAGCTTTCTTGGCTTTCCTCTGTATTAAACATTGTTTTCCAAGTTTCTTTAATACTGTTATTTGCAAATCGCATTCTCTTTTTTAGGAGTCTTGGTCGTAATACTTCATTATAGGCTACTATCCATCTTTGCAATAACTCTTCTTTGTTTTTTAAAATTCTTTCGTTATCAGTTCGTAAAATAAAGTTCAATTCCTCTAACTCATTTATTACATTACTAACAGAACCGATGGAGATTCCAACTTGCTCAGATAACCTTCTATATGATAAGTTTAAATTCTGGGGTTTTGTTAAAATATTATAAAGTAACTTAATCCCAACCTCTTGAAAAGCTCTATTTTGACTGGTTTTAGATGCTTTTGAGTTTTTTTGCCCAGCTATATATACGACCAATTTTGACGCATGAATTGATGTGTTCCCAGCTGAATCTATATAATTGATTCCTTTGTTCTTAAAGATGAGCGCTACCTCTGATGCAATATATTTAGATATCAAGATTATAGGCTTGCTAAAATCATTTCTAGCATCTTCAATTTGTGATAAAACAACTCCAATATTAGTCATGCGAACCTCTGATTTCTCAAAAACAGCAAACTGAATATCATTAATAATTATTAGTGCATCGTAGTCATCTCTATTACTAAGTATCTCTACAGGAATATTAGTAAGTTCTTCAAATCTACCTACTGCGTCATAAATAAAGTCGTTATTGCGATACATATTGTTCAGTTAAATTGAGCGTTCATTATCAATGAACATTCAAATATAATGAACACTTATTGACTAACAAAGAATAATTGAATGTTTTTTTTAGAATGTGTTACATTTACTAACATTATGCATAATACAATGGTCTATGTGCAACACCTGGTCGTTCAACAAACTCTCTTGTGTGGGATTTACAGCTTTTCTTAGCTCTTTAACAAATTCAAAAAGACTTCTTGTTATATCCAATAACATATAATGACATCGAAATTTTATCAATTATATGCAATTAGATATAACTACTCAATAACATAACTATCAAAACAGTCAAACACATAGTGTTTATGCTGCCAACTTAGTTCCAGCTTTACAAGACGCAAATCGGGATAAACAGCAACAATTGTCAGGGCAGAAGGAGCTTTTAAAATTGTTAATTCTTCAGAATAACTACAATTAACCTCAATATCAGAATAGGGGAAAAGAGGGTCGTCCTCAAACGTACTGTACCTTGCGCCTATTATTTCTAATCCTGCGTCTTGGAATTCACTTTCATATAGTGGTGTAATACTGTCAAGAGGAATATTCTGTATTTCACAACAAACAACGCTCATAAGTTCTATTTTTTTAGTTTTAATGCTTTATCTAACTCCGAATAATCGTTAATATATTTAACTAACGCCTCGTTAATAACCTCACCAATAGGTTTACGGTCGTAATAAGCAATAGCTTTAATGTTATCTAGAGTACTCTTGTAATAATAGTATGTTGCCTTAATCTGCTTTTTGTCAACATCAACATTTTCGGTTCCCTCAATTTTATTTGGCTGTAGATTGCTTTGTTGAAGCAATCCGTCAATTCCTGTTTTAAAGTTTTTCTTTGCCATAGTGTATGGTGTTTATTGTAATTAAAAAATTAATGGTAACTATTTAAATTATGGTATGTATGGTACGAGAATAAAAGCAATACATTATTGCTTAGCAATAAGCTCTTTACACAATTCCGAATAATCAGTTGCACCGTTACTTTCGGGTGCATATCTAAAAATATCTAACCCAGCACTTGGAGCTTCTGCAAGTGCAATATTTTCACGAATAAAGGTTGAATAAACTTTACCTGTAAAATGATTATTTATCACTTCTAAAGTGTCTTTGTGCATTATTTTTCGACCATTAAACTGAGTAAACAATACGCCTTCGAGTTCAAGATTAGGGTTTAACCTAGATCTTATTTTACTAGTAACTTCCATCAGTTTACTAAGTCCTTGAATACTCAGATGGTGAGGTAATACTGGGACAATAAAAGAGTCTGATGCTGTTAAAGCATTCAACGAAACCAATCCAAGTGAAGGAGAACAGTCGATTAATATATAATCGTATTTAGCTTTTTCTTTTTCAATTATTTCTCGCAACAAATACTCCCGTCCTGGTTCGTTAGACATTTCTAATTCAAACGCACTTAAATCGATAGATGATGGTATTAAATCAAAATTCTCATTTATGACTATTGGTTTAAATGGTTGAATCCCTTTTAAAAGCTTGTAGCTATTAACCTCAGAATCTTTAATACCTAACGACAAAGACAAGTTGCATTGCGAGTCTAAATCAATAGCTAGAACCTTTTTGTTATGTAAGCTTAAAGCCGATGCTAACGAACAAGTTGTAGTAGTTTTCCCTACTCCACCTTTTTGGTTAATTATTGATATTATTTTACTCATTTTATTATTGTTTTTAGTGAATTTTAAAATCGATTGACGACTCATGTGTCAACTACATTTTCGACAATTGACCTCTCTGTAACACAGGTGATTAATGTCGATTTTCGTCGATTGTCAATTGACGACTATAGTAGTACTATTTTTGACTTGATTAAAGCTTATATTTTTGAGCCATTTTATCAATTATCATCCTCTGCTTATCAGACAATTCTCCCTTCTTAAAATAATAATCCTTTAGCGATAGTATAAAGCTATTATCGAACCAAGCATTATTCTTAGACCACTCTAAAATTCGATTTATTTTTATCAAAGGTGAGTTGATGTCTGTATAATCAATAAGCTTTTGATTGATTCTGCATCGAATAGGTTGTTGCTTATCTGATAATTTCTTTTTCCTAATTGTATCAACATAGAACAGATACTCATACTCTGAAACTATTTTGTACTTTTTCAAATAGTTTAAAGCCTCAATACACATGCTTTTTGTAATGTCTTTCTGTAATCTGACAATAGAGTTAATTATCTTCGTACCGATATCAAGTCCTATAAACTTTTCAACACAACAATTACCTACCTCTACAAGAGTGCTGTTTTTATCGTTTATGATAATGCAGATGTTTTTAATTGGATAATGTCCACAAAGACAGGTTTTGTACATCTGGTGTCTGAAAATATATTTAAAAGACCACTCTTTTTTAGCTAGATCCCAAGTTTTTGCTTCGCTTCTTGCTACTATTTCATCGATCAATTTGTATTCCATTTTATTTCAATTTAAATAGTTCAGTTTTACGTCCTCCTTTTTCTGGAGTAATCTCGATAATAGATCCTAATCCTCTATCTTCCATTTCCTTTACCACCGAAATAGCTTGCTTTCTGTTTTGAATACCGCCAATTTTTCGATAATAAATATCTCTTATGGATATAGTTCCACCTTCTTTCCTAAGTATTTTAACAAGGCGCTCTATTTGTTTATCTATCACAGTTATTCGTAATATATCCTGAACCAATCTTGCCTGAATTTTAAAATATTCCGTTAGCCTAATGGCACTTTTAATACTTTCTATATCTACCTTTTCGAAAGCCCCACTGTTTGTACCGTATTTCATAGCTTGAATTATTAATGCGAAACGAGCAGTATACCCCGAGAACTTTGACCAAACCCCTTTTAAATAATAAGGCAAATCAATAGAGTCCATTTCGGGATAATGAGTATTGTTCATAAAATCAGAAAAATGATTATAAGCTTCAGTAGACATTTTTACTTTACGTGGTAAGTCGCTATTCAACTTATCTTCATAATCTACATATTCAAAAACCTTATTAAATGCATCAATAATTTTTGTTTTAACACTTTCATGCACCTCTGAATCGGTTAGTACCGATTTAATAGGTTTAGGAACTACAAAAAGAATTCTATCTACAAAACCATTATCCTTTTTAGATAAATCTTCAATTACATCTGGCTGGATACACCCCAAAACACAGACAAAAGGTCGCTCTAGAGCAATAGGTTCTTCATCGGTTTTCCTATTGATTATTATATCAGAACAACTCCAAAAAGACAACCATTTTTCCAAATCGGAGCCTTTACTCTTATATTGATTCATCGATTTAACCCAAGCGGCTAGCTCATCTTGCTCAAATAATATTCCAGAGGGCTGTCTTAATAATAAAGAAGAGAGCGCTTCAATTGTAGAATCGCTGGTCTTGATTTGTCCCATTACAGGGTATTTGGGTTTATCAGGGAGCGTATTTGATATTTTTTCGATACCACTTAATTGATTATACTTTTCAACAGCCTGATTATAAGCCTTAACATCGCTGTCATATTTCTCTTTTTGGTTTCTGAATATTGAGATTAGCTCTTTCTGAAATAACCGAATTGGCAATGTTCCCATTTTCAGTGAAGGCGTTTTCTTTGCCCCAGGATCACCAACGATAGCAGAGAAAAGAACAGGGGGCTCCTGCCAATCGTTTTTCACAGAAACAACAGAACCACTTCCTATTGCCATAGCAAACGATGTTAAAATGGATAAGCAGATAAAATCTACTGGGCAATTAATTGCTTCTGCTGATTGAGTGACAAATTGCTGAACAACTTCAGGAAACACTTCTATGGGGAAATCTACATCGTCGAAAGACTCATGACATATAGGAGTATAAGCTTTGTCTATTGAAGGTGTTTTTGTGTGAACGTAATTACTCGCTCTAAAATCACACGTTTTATAGACTCTCCAGAGAAACGAGGCAATAGTTACACCGCTACCATTTGACTTTAGACACCTATTATACTGCTCATTGCATTTTTCAAAATTATACTGAGAACTACAACGACTAACCCTATGAAAATAATCTCTCCCACTTTCTCCAAATTCATGAGCAAAGGCAAAACCAACATCTCTCCAATTATTATATCCCTCTGTTATATCAATTCGATGACTTTCAATATTGGAAATTGCATCTTCTACTTTATTAGTTATACCATCGTCAAAGACAGTGCTTGTTAGTGCTTTCCTAAGATGATGCGGGTTAATATACACTTCTGGATCAAAGGGTAGAAAACAAGCCCTAGAAACATCTTTTCCCGATGCATCAACTTCTAAATCGTATGTTCTCTTAATATATAAGCTTATTTGTTTAAACCATTCAAGATGGTTTTGGATATCCAGATCAATAGAAACCACCCATTTTAAACCATCACCCGATGGAGAAATAAACAGAAGCTCTGTCACAAAAACCTTATCCTTTATCAACAGACTCTTCACTCTAGTTACATCATTCAAACCATCAAAATCAATTACAATCAGGCTTGAATGCTGAACCAAACAGTTATTAGATCTATTTGTAAAAACACCTGAAAAACAGGCGTAATTAAAATTATTTGCTTTAAAAGCTTTTGCCTCGGCAGAACCTTTTACCAACAATCGAAACTGCTGTGTAATTTTAGAGTAACTATTGCTTTTAATTAATTCATACACCTCTTTTATTGTAACGTTTTTATTTGGTATTGTATTCCTAATAGTATGTTTAAAGAAACTAAACTCTTGTTTATCAGATACTGCAATAGCAAAATCATTGATTAAAATGTCTCTACTATTGAGACAAGTAGTTAAAAAATCATTATCTTTGTCCATATAAATTTCAGTTTTTGGATTTTTAAGATTTTGGCGGATGGCAGTCCGCCTTTTTCTTTGTTTTAAAGTCTTCTACGACGTTTCTTTTTCTTTTGGAATTCAATATCATCGTCTAACTCTTCGCCCAGATTAGCAGAGATAGAAATATCAATAGTCCTGTTAAGATCCCCACTGATATCGCTATCAGAAATATCTTCAACTTCACTGACTTGTACATCTTTCGAGTGTGCTCCATCATGTGATTCATTCGAAAAATTTGTTCGTTCCCAGTTTGTATTACTTCTTTGTGTTCCACCTGCAATGCTTTCATCTTCAGTGACTCCTCTCTCTGAGCTAGAATCAGTGTTTTCAAACTTGTTGTTATCGGCAGAAGTGCCGTTGTTAACTCCTCTATGTTCTTCAAGTTGCTCAATTGAAGTCTCTCTACTTGCTCTTTCAAGATCCGACACCGATAATCTACTTGTTGAGAGGCCAGCTCCTTGATTGTTTTTGTTGTCATATATTTGATTTTTAATTGATGTTAACGAGAATTGCTTTCCTAAATCTGAACCTTTAATCTGGGTGTTTTTAAAGTTGAAGCTTAACCCAAATATATTCCCTAGAGAATTTTTATGGAGAATGATAGAAATGCCCTTGTTATGTAATATTTGAGCGAATTGATTTAATTCAACAGAATCCTTAAGAACAGATCCTACAATCGCTTTAAGCTCTTTTTTAATATCGTTATCGGAAGCTATCTTAACATCAACAGATGTTTCGTTTAATCCTATTGCTGATTCCTTATTAACAGAATGCACATTATTTATTGCTTCCAAAATTTTATTAAAAGTATATGCCTTACCCAATGAAGACCCTTTGAATTTCACACCATCTAGCTCAAAGGATACACCATAAATTTTATCGTTTCCATTTTTATGAAATAGTACATTAGCACCTTTTTCATTGACACTAGCTTCGAACTGCTCAAATGACGAAGCCTTTGTTATAGCATCTTTAATAATCATTTGAAGTTGTGTCTTTACTGGCAACTGCCCTGTACGCTTAAAATATTCTATTTGACCTTTAGAGAGAGCTGTTTCCTGAGTTTTATCAGATGAAACAACTTCCTTCAAACCAAACGTTTTCTCAAGTTCGCGAACAACTTTTTCGGATCGTTTATAATTCCATTTATCAGAAACAACTTCGCCATTCATAGTAATCCTATTTGCTATTAAATGAATATGGGGATGTTCTTGATCTGTATGGCGATATATTAAGTATTGAGAATTATCAAAACCCATTCTTTTAAGGTACTCCTCTCCTATTTCAATAAACTGATCATTTGTTAATTTTTCATCTGGAGAGATACTTAATGACGTATGATAAACAACTTTTGAGACACTTGGACGTAACGCACATATTGTATCAAATTCATTACATAATGATTTTGAATTGTCTCCAAGCATATTGGTTGATAATAATTCACCATAGCCCTTAATAATTTTTTCCTCATTATATTTCACAACGCCAGAAAACGATTCCCCTACTATCTGTTTAGCAATCATGAGTGAAATATTTTATTGATTTCTAACAGTAAATTTTTTACGTTAATCAGCTCGTCGTGTATTTTAGGGAATTGATTTTGGTTAATTTTCCGTGTGAGCTGGTTTATATTATTACTCACACCAACCAACTGTTTGTAGTATTCCCTATGCATAGGCGACACCTTTTGAACTAATGCTCTTTTTGAAAAAGCAGAATTTCGCATCCAATTAGCAACAGTTAATCCTGTTAATTGAGCCTGTTCTTTTGCATGAATATTTTCAATCTCTGTTAATCGAATATTAACCTGATGAATCCGTAATTCATCTTCATTTTTTTTAGGACGAGCCATACCGAGTTCTAAATTTTATACAAACAAAGTGAGTGTAAAATCATGCGTTTTGCACGGTGTTACGATTAGTAAAACGTAGCCTAAACATGGCTTGCTTATACTAGTTTGTATAGAGTTAGAGAATAGTTATAGATTACTTGCGATTAGATAATAGATTATCAATTTCCTTATCAATATCTTCTTTGGTCTTACATTGATAAGATTGAATAAAACCGTCTAGGTCATTCTTATAGAATCGCCAAGTTTTACCAATTTTAGAACCCTTAATTAGATTACTTCCTAAATATTGTCTGAAGGTGGGGACAGGAATTTTACAATACTCTGCTGCTTCCTTTAGAGTTAAGACTTTGTTAACTGGTGTGCTAACTGTTTGGTTAGCTCTAGAAAGAGCTTTGTTTAAACGAGTATCAAGAATTGAAATAAACTCGTCAACGTTCATTAATAAATAATTACTCATAACTGTTGTCTATTATTATATTGTTATTAATTGTTGTTGTTTAACAATGTTTACAATGCAATTATAGATACCATATTTTGATATTCACAAGAATGAATATTTTCAAAACGTTTTATTAACGTTTTTATGATTTAAAACGCTATATATATGATACTTAATTAAATAAACAAGAGTAAGCTTAGATTTAATTTAAAACGGCTATTTTTTTACTTTCAGATTTGGATTTTTGTATTCTTGTGCTTGTTTTTCTTCATATAGCTTTAAATCATTATCAGCATTTTCATTCCCTTTTTTACTTAAAAATGGGCGAATTTTGTTGAGAATATCAAAATAATAGCCCTTTGAAAATCTTTTTTCTTGTATCATTTGCTCAACTACTTTAATTCTAATATTTCTCCTAATCTTGAGATTAAACCTTGACTGAATCTTATCTACCATTAACTCATCAAATATAATTTCATTGTAATAAACTATAAATCCAATGTCTGAAGCATTTAATTTGACTCTATGATTTGCCAAGAATGAGATGCCACTCTCAATGTTTGGGCAATTATCTTCATATTTTTTATCCGAAAACAGTTCCTCTATTTCACCATTTATTATTATCTCATCGTAATTTTTTTCTATAAATTCTTCATAATCTTGAATGAATTTAGAATTTACGGTCACAAAAGGAGAATCAGTAACTCCTTCTAGAAAAGAGTCAAACTGTTTGTAATTCTTTATTATTACAAAAGCTTCATCCATTTCCTTAACAGTCTTTGATATTTCATTATAAAGAGGCTCCCATATTTGTTCAAGATGATAACCCTCATAAAAATCCAGCTCTTTAATAGTACTTGTTACGTAATTATGATATTCAACTCTGGCAATTTTTAAGGCTTCAAGTACCCTGTTTATTTTTCCTTTCTCCAAAAAATAAGATTGATAACTATTAATGAATTGAGTTAGCTGCACTATCTTTCTTTTTAAATCATAAGCTTCTGCTTCCAAATCTTCTATCATCATATACAGCCAATCTGTTTGATAACCAAACTGTTCTTGTAAAACTTCGTCATCATCAATATTGCAATAGTTTTCACTTTGAGTCTCAACATCAAGTCTCTCTTCAATAAAATCAAAATTTAGTTTTTCGTCGTTCTTCATTTTTAAAAATTTATTAGTTTATTAGCAAGTTTTCTTTTAATATCTTTTTCAAAACTACCTAGATAGCTTTGGGTGGTTTTAATATCAGAATGTCCCAATGATTCTCTTATTAGAGTATCTGGTGCACCGAGTTTCATCAACATAGTAGCAAACGTGTGTCTTGCAGTATATGTTGTTACGTTATCGTCAATTCCAACATTTACAGTAACTTTTTTTATGTATTTATTTACCTGCTTTGTAAATTGCTGAACCTTTCTCTTAATGTCTTTCTCTGTGTCATCATCGGTAAGAATATCAAAAATAAAATTATTAGGATGCTTATCAGGATTTCCCCATCTGTCAATAATTGCCTTATTATATTCATTTAAAACAATTGTAATAGGAAGCCCACCTCTAGTAGTGTTTGCTGTTTTTTCACGTACAAACAGTATTATATCTTTCTGTATATTCTTGTATTTTAACAAACATAGATCTTTCATATTTATACCGTTACATAAATAGGAAAAAATCCACATATCATAATAACGCTGTTCGGAACTTAACTCTTCAGGTTTATATGTTAATAGTTTTCGCAAATCTTCTTCGCACAGGGCTTTCTTTACATTTTCTGGGGCTGGGATTTTATATTTGTCTCTATTCTTATCACCGAAAGGAAAAGATTCCTTACTAACTATTCCGTCTGAGATGCCATCGTTGTATATCTTTTTCAATGGTCTACAATAAAATCCCACTGTAGAAAGACTTTGCCCGTTAGCAAGCATCCATTTTTCGTATTTCTTAAGAAATTCAGGAGTAATTGCTTCAAAATTTAATTTAGGCTTGCCACAAAAGGATTCCAATTGCTTTTTAGAATATAAATAGTTGGTTGCAGTTCCTTCTCTCTCTTCTTTTCTAAGTATTTGAATATATTTATCGTAATAGCCGAAAACATCTGTCCCAACAGATCTTTTACTATAATACTTATCAGAAAATTGTTCAAACGAAAATGTTTTTAACTCATTAATGACTTCATAAGCTCTCTTCAAATAATGATAGACTACAATTCTCTTGTTTTTCAACTCTGGAGTTAATCTAGTTTTAAACATTTGAAGATATTCTTCTTCAGTAACAGAAACTTTTGTGCTGTAGTATTTGTAAAGTCTTCCCGAGATTATACGAACTTTGATCGAGTAGCAACCATCCTTTCTGGGTTTAGCTCTATCTAAAATAGCCACTAGAGAGACTCCCTTTTCACTACGTAGAGTTTCTTCATTAATTTCAGGATGAAACAACCAAGGTAAATGCATGACTAAAATTTTAATTCACAAACAAAAGTGCAAACATTTTGAATATAAACCAAATTTTAACGAATAATTACGACATCAATATTTGTTTTATTTTATTGATATAGTGCATAATAACAAATAACCATTAACAACCATATACTACACAACTTTGACTGGCAGTCAAAAGGTCAGCGGTTCGATTCCGCTATTCTCCACTCTAAAACATAGGCGTTTGCGGGCTTCCACCGTAGGCGCTTTTTTTTATTTATACAATTACCAAAGCTCTAACTT
>Ga0193962_1000322_pt1 | contig 22239 bp, 19 predicted proteins | sample FB_5_MG_FD_140335 | JGI IMG/M metagenome (GOLD analysis project Ga0193962, IMG submission 140335) | Microbial mat bacterial communities from the Broadkill River, Lewes, Delaware, United States - FB_5_MG | ecosystem: Environmental > Aquatic > Freshwater > River > Microbial mats | place: USA... | reverse complement strand
TCCGGTAAATTTGAAAAAATCGAAGTTTAGAATGACTAACCTTGTATTTCCAATACATTTTGAGTTTGGACCTTCTAAAAAAATAGAAAGTGAACACAATTTTAGATATTCTACATATAATAAAGTTAAATTTGGAATTGGTGGTTATGCAGGATTTAATATAGGAACCCTTCAAAAATTAAAATATAAACAAGACGGTAATAGAGTTAAAGAAAAATCCAGAAAAAGTTTTAATACAAATAATTTCGTGTATGGAGTTAGTGCTTACATAGGTAAAGATGATGCTTCATTTTATGTTAAATATGATTTAAATTCAATGTTTAAATCACCTAACTCGGATCATAATAATATTTCTGTTGGCGTGAGGTTTGATTTGTAATTTAAAAGAGAGATAATATAAGAAAACCAGTGAATTAATTTTCACTGGTTTTTTTATATTGTAATGTTAAAATTGTAAGAAACGATATCTTTGTTCTTTTCTAACAATACTCTTATGAATTTAAATCAATATATAGTTCAAAATACCCACATTCAAGAATCAAGTGTTATAAATACGGTTGAACTTTTAAATGAAGATTGTACAATCCCTTTTATTTCGAGATATAGAAAAGAAAGAACAGGAAATTTAGATGAAGTTCAAATAGGAGATATTGTAAAATATAAAACTCTGTTTGAAGAGTTAGAAAAAAGAAAAGTAACAATAATAGAAGCACTTCAAGAACAAAAGGTTTTAACAAATGAATTAAAACAAAAAATTGAGGCTACAACCGATTTAATTACCTTAGAAGATATTTATCTTCCATTTAAGAAAAAACGCAAGACAAAGGCTGAAACTGCCCGAAAAAACGGTTTAGAACCATTAGCTAAGATTATAATGAGCCAGCGTGCTACAGATATTGATTCTATTGCTAAAAAATATATAAATTCCGAAGTGCGAACTGTTGATTTGGCGTTTGAAGGTGCTCGTTTTATTATTGCTGAATGGATAAATGAACGAACTGATATAAGGAACGCTATTCGATTTCAGTTAGAAAAATTTGCCATTATTTCGACAAAGGTGGTAAAAGCTAAAGAAAATGATGAAAAAGCTCAAAAGTTTAGAGACTATTTTAATTGGTCAGAGAGTTTAAATCGTTGTCCGTCTCATCGTTTTTTAGCCATCTTAAGAGCTGAAAAAGAAGGTTTTATTCGTGTTAAAATTGGAATTGACAATGATAGGGCATTGGATAAAATTGAAAACAGAATAATTAGATCAAATAATGATTGTTCTATGCAAATTCAATTGGCTATTCAGGATGCATATAAAAGGCTGTTATTTCCATCGTTATCGAACGAATTATTATCGAATGCAAAAGTTAAAGCCGATGAGAATGCTATACAGGTTTTTGCCAAAAATCTAAAACAATTATTGTTAGGTGCGCCTTTAGGAGAAAAAAGGATATTGGCCATAGATCCTGGTTTTAGAACTGGTTGTAAAATAGTTTGCTTGAATACTCAAGGAGGTCTCCTGCACAATGAAACTATTTACCCACACGCTCCAAAAAACGATTCAATTGGTGCAATGAAAAAAATAAATTCGTTGGTTGATGCTTATAAAATTGAAGCCATTGCTATTGGAAATGGAACTGCATCTCGTGAAACTGAAAGCTTAATTCGTAAAATGCGATTTAATAAAGATGTTGAGGTTTTTGTTGTGAGTGAGGCAGGAGCAAGTATTTATTCTGCTTCAAAAATAGCACGTGATGAATTTCCAAATTACGATGTAACAGTTAGAGGTTCGGTTTCTATTGGGAGAAGACTAGCAGATCCATTGGCTGAGTTGGTGAAAATTGATGCAAAATCAATTGGAGTAGGTCAATATCAACATGATGTAGACCAAACTAAACTTAAGAACTCTTTAGATATGGTTGTTGAAAGTTGTGTAAATTCTGTAGGAGTTAATATTAATACGGCTAGTGTTTCATTGTTGAGTTATGTATCAGGTATTGGACCAAAATTAGCTGGAAACATTGTTAAGTATCGTGAGGAAAATGGTTCATTTATATCTAGAGATGAAATTAAAAAAGTACCTAGGTTAGGAAATAAAGCTTTTGAACAAGGGGCTGGTTTTTTACGTATTAAGAATGTTAAAAATCCATTGGATGATTCTGCAGTTCATCCTGAAAGCTATACTATAGTTTCTAGAATGGCTAAAGATGTAAAATGTAATGTTAATGAATTGATTGGAAATAAAGCTCTACTCAAAAAAATAGAACTTGAACAATATTGTTCTTCTGAAATTGGTTTGCTAACATTAAAAGATATTATTGATGAATTGGAAAAACCAGGTTTGGATCCCAGAGAAAGTGCTAAGGTGTTTACATTTAATCAGAATATAACTACTATTAATGATTTAAGAGAGGGGCAATTGCTACCGGGAATTGTTAATAATGTTACAAATTTTGGATGTTTTGTGGATATTGGAATAAAGGAAAGTGGCTTGGTGCACGTTTCAAATTTGGCTGATAAATATGTGAGTGACGTAAATGAAATAGTTAGTTTACACCAACAAGTAATCGTAAAAGTATTAGAAGTAGATGTTGCTAGAAAACGTATCCAGTTGTCTATGAAAACTAACTAAGTTTATTTTGGTTATCATTAAGAAGAGAAGAACTCAAAACTATATTATGAGATTCTTCGTTGTGCTAAGAATGACATTTAAATATAAAGCATAAAAAAAGGGTTGCATTTGCAACCCTTTTTAAGTTTCTTATAATAATACAAGTTAGAATTTAAACCCAAGTTTAAAAGAAAATTGAGCAAAGAAAGAAACAGTATTTGTATCAGCTTCAAGGTCAAATAACCCTGGACCTGGTGTTTTAACGCTTACAGCGTACGTGTATGATACAGGTTTGATATCAAAACCAAAGAATACATCTTTAGCTAAATAATAATCAACACCAGCAACAGCTTGTACACCAAAAGCAGTAATGTCTACGTGACGAGCACCTAAATCTACTATACTTCCATTTTGAGTTATAGTTGGATCAAAAAGTGATTTTCTTGCATAGTCAAAAGGAAGTGCGAATCCAACGTAAGGGAATAATCTGTCATTCTTAGTATTGAATAACCATTGTCCACCTACAGTTAAGTTTGCATCTATTCTTTCATCTGCAATTACTGCATCGTATGCTTGGATAATTGTATTTCCATTACCATCGATAACTGCAGGAATAGCAAGTCTAGCAGGAGTATTACGTAATATTGCTCCTCCAGTAAATGAAATTGCAAACTTATTACTTACATAATATCTACCTTCAGCACCAACCATGTTCCCAATGTTGTTATCATTGGCATCAACAGTATTGTCTATAGGTGCTTGACCTGAAACACTACCATAACTACTAGGAACCGTTAAACCGTTATTTAGAAAAGCTCCTCGTCCAAAAACCATAGCAGCTGTAAAGTCACCTTTTTGAGGTGCGAAAACAGTGGCAGTTTTACAACCATCTACTTTTTCAGCTTTATCTGAATCCTTATCCTGTGCATTTACACTAGTAAGTGTAAAAGCAACAATAAAGATTAATATTAAATATTTTTTCATATGTTTTAGTTCTTTAAGAGTTAAATTTTGTTTTTAAAGGGCTACTACTTTGAGTAGCCCTTTATTTGTTTTCTTAAAGAAATATTAGTTTCCTAATGCAGCGTTTAATAATGCTAAGTAACCTTCAGCTTCAACAGTTTTAGCAGCAATTCTTGCGTCTAAATCAACTAAATCAGCTTTTAATTTTTCAACTTCAGCTTCTAAATTAGCAACACTAACTTCACCTGCAGCAATTTGTGCAGCTTTCATGTCATAGTATGCAGGAGCACCGTTAATAACACCTTGAGCAGTTCCAATTGCAGTTTCAATTGCAGTAACAGAAGCTAAACCTTCAAATGATACAACAACAGCTAAAGCAGTAACCTCAGCATCGATAACAGCTTTTTCAGCATTTAAAACAGCTAACTCATCAGCAATTTCTAATAATCTTACTTGTTGTGCAGCATATAATGGAGTAGCAACTAAAGCATCGTACTCAGCTTGTAATGCAGCGATATCAGCAGTTTTTCTTACAATTAAAATATTAATTTCAGAAATCATGTTGTTAGCAGCTACTAAGTTAGCTTGTTCAGTTACTAAGTTAGCTTCATACGTTGCTAATGTTGTAGCAAGGTGAAGATCTTTAGCAGCAGTAGCATCTAAAGCAGCTAACTCAGCATTCCATAACAATTCGAATAAAGTTACAGGAGTTGCGATAGCAGTATCACCAGCAGCAGCAGCAGGAAGTACAACAGTACCTAAAGCAGCCATAGCAGTAGCAACATTACCAGCAGTACCAGCAGCAGGGCTAGCAGTACCTACAGCAGTAGTAGCAGCATCAACAACAGCTTGTGCATCAGCAACTTTTGTTAATTGATTTTCGTATAAATCTTTAACAACGTTGTAAGCAGCTAAAGCATCAGCTAAAATAGTATCAGCATTGTCAATATTATCTTGTGCAGTTTGTACAGCAGCTTCTAAACCAGCGATAGCATCTAAAGCAGCAGTTCTTGCAGTTACAGTTGCATTGTAAATGTTTACATTAGTATCAATAACGTCATCAGCTTCAACATCATAGTAATCACCAGCAACAGCAACATCATTTGCTACAGCAGGTCCACCTGGAGTTCCAAATAATACATTATCATAAATATCTTCTAAAGGAAGAGCAGCACCAGTTAATGGAGAAGCAGGAGGAACAACAGTACTCATCATTGTAGTATTTGCTATTGGGTATACACCTACAGCAGAAACATAAATATAAGAAGTAGCAGCATCATTAGGATCACCAGCTAAACCATCAGGTCCTGCAGATAATAAAGTATTTCCAGTTGGATCAGCTTCGAAAACAGCTTTTGCAGCAACGTAATCAGCATCAGTAGTAATAACTAAAGCTTCTCCAGCAGCTAATGCAGCATCAGCACTTGCTTTTGCAGCAGCTAAACCAGCAGCTCCACTATCATAAGTAGCTTGAGCAGCAGCAAAAACAGCAATTGCACCAGTTACAGGATCGTTATAGCTAGCATTTAATAAAGCTAAATCAGCATTTAAATCAGCTAAAACTTTGTTAGCGTCAGCTAATACTAAAAGAGCATTCCAGTGTAAGTCATATAAAGTAGTACCAGTTAAAGCAGTATCACCAGCTACAGGAGCAGGTAATGTTTCAGTACCTAATGCTAATTCAGCAGCATCAATGTCAGCTTGTGCAGCAGCCTCTGCAGCGTCAGCAGCAGTTTCAGCAGCAGTAAGAGTAGTAGTAGTACCCGCGTAATCAGCGATTGCAGTTTCAATTGCAGGAATAGTTACAGTTGTAAGAGTTTCAACAATCCCTTCTTGAGTTGCTAAATCTGTTTTTAATGTAGCTAATTCACCTTCCATAGTTACAAAATCAGCTTGGAATTGGTCAAAGTTACCAGTTGTAGCTAAGATATCAGCATCAATTTGAGCATCTTCAGCATTTAAAGCATCAATTTCAGCTTGTTTTGCAGTTTGAGCAGCAGTTGCTACAGCTAATGCATCAACCATATCAGCGTAATCACCAGCAAGGTAAGCGTTTGCTCTTACAATAAATTCTTCGTTAGAAGTAACGCTTGCTTGTTTAGCTAAAACGTCTCTTTCTAAACCAGCTAAATAAACTTCCCAAGTCATTTCCATACCAGCAGCTACACTTTTCATGTAAAGCTCTTTTGTAGCAATAGATTGTTGAGTTGTTAATTTTGTACCGTTTAAAGTAGCAATTTGTCCCATTGCAGTTACATAGTCAGCAGCGTGTTGACCAGCTTCATTATTTTGAGCTGTTCTTATTGAAGCTAAAATTTGAGCCATGTCTCTGTCAAAATCAGCTTGAGCTAATAACATTGCTAATCTAGCTTCTTCAACAGCTAATTCAGTTTCTGCTATTTGTTCTAATAGATCTTGTGCACTTGAAGCAACAAAAGCAGCAGTAATTGCAGCTTGATTTGCAGCATTTGCTTCTTGAACAGCAGCTTGTGCTAATACTAATGTAGCATTTGCATTTTGAACTGCAGCTTGTGCAGCAAGCAATTCTGCTTGGTTTGCGTAAATAGATTCAACAAGTGGAGAGACTTCATTGTCTATACACGATGTTAAACTAGAACTTAATAGGGCAGCCAGCATAAAAGCAGCCGACAATTTTTTTAAATTTTTCATTGTTAAACTTTTTAATTAATATTCTTTTGGTTTGAAATGAGTAAATAAACTTGCGTTATTACAATTAGTTAACAAAACTACATATATAATTCCTATTATGCAATACCATTTTTGGCAAAATATTTAAATTTGTTGAAGAAAGAACTAATATTTATCATAAAATACGGTAACTGTTTAGGATGTAGGCATTTGAGTTAGACGTGATTTTCTATGTCTTTTTCGTTAAATTTTGTTTTAAGGGCTATAAATCCTTGAGAAATGGCAGTTTTAGGTATCGTTTTAATTGTAATAATATTGTAATTATGCATTATTCACTTTATACAATAGAAAAAGTAATTAATTATAGTCATTTATAAGTTGTTTATTGTGCATATAAATGATAATATGTTTCTAATTGTTTTATAACTATTAAATTAATTTAAGGTTTCAATAATTATATTGAATATATAATATGTAGAGATTTGTGGGGTTTTGCACAATATTAATTGAATGAGTAAATTATCACATTGATAAATAGGGAACTAAGAATGTTATGATACTTAACATTCTTAGTTTTTTTAATAAAAGGTTTTATTTACTTCCAAGCATTAATAATTCACTAATTATTATTTCGGTGATATAGCGTTTATTACCTTCTTTATCATCATAACTCCTAGTAGTAAGTTTTCCTTCTATGGCAATTTCTTTTCCTTTGTCTAAATATTGCTCTACAATTTCTGCGGTTTTATTCCAGGCAACAACGTTGTGCCATTCTGTTTCTTTAATTTTTTCTCCTTGAGTATTTTTATAAGATTCATTCGTTGCAATTGAGAATTTTGCAAGTTTTTTTCCTGAATCTAAAGTAATTATTTCAGGAGTGTTTCCAAGGTGACCAATTAGTTGTACTTTGTTTCTTAACGTATTCATAAGATAAGGTTTTTAATGAAGTTGAATATCATTCGGTCAATTCAACAGTGCAAATATTGGAATCTAGTTAAAAATTATTCGGTTGTTATATATTTACTTTCGATTGTAAATGTTTGTAGTCGTTTGTAAACGAATAATATTTTGTATATTTGAGAGGATATTAAATTTACATCATATGATTATTGATTACAGAAATGAGATGTGGCTACCTTATAAATTGGAAGTTTGGAGTGATGAGGATGAGTATTTAATATCTAATTACGGAAGAGTAAAACGGAAAAAGGTTCATGAAGAAGAATGGAAATTATCTAAAACTTCTTTAGTAAGTGGATATGTTTCTTTTTGGGTAAAGAAAAAAGGAAAACAAAGAACCTCATCCAGTTATGCTCATAGAGCTGTTGCAGCTTTATTTGTTGATAAAAGAGAAGATCAAAAATTTGTTATTCATTTAGATTTTGATAAAACGAATAATATTGCTTCTAATTTAAAATGGGTAAATAGAGCAGAATTAAATGAACATAATAAAAAGAACCCTGTTCATAAAAAACGATTGGGAAAAAGAACTTATTCAAAACTGACAGAAGGAAGAGTTCGATTAATTAAAAGAAAAATAAACGACCCTAACCGGAAAACTCGAATGCGATTAATTGCTAAGCAATTTGGAATTTCTGAAATGCAGTTGTACAGAATTAAATCGGGAGAAAACTGGGGAAGTGTTAAGGAATAATTGAAAAAGAGTTAATAATTGCTATGAAAAAAAATTGCTTAGAATGTTGTGAACCGTTTAATGGACGTGTTGACAAAAAATTTTGTTCAGACTATTGTAGAAATACCTTTAATAATAGAATTAACAAGGAAAGTAAAAACTTAATTAGAAATATAAACAACCGACTTCGTAAGAATCATCATTTACTTGCAGATTTAAATATTTCTGGAAAAACAAAAGTTACCAGAACTAAATTATTAGACGGTAACTTTGATTTTAATTTTTTTACTTCAGTATATACTACCAAAACTGGAAATACCTACCATTATATATATGACCAAGGTTATTTACCAATAGACAACGATTATTATTTATTGATTAAAAAAGAATAATCTATTTAGTTTGGTTAGAAGTTGTTTTCAACTTCTGCTGCCTCTAGCATTAAATAATGTAAGTCAGTATTTTTTATAAAGGGAGTTAGTAAATCACTTCCGGGTCCGTACATGGCTAATTCAACATAATCTGCTGAATGGTGCATGCTAATCCAACCTACGGAGTTGTGAGGTTCTTGAATTTTTGCTAACTCTTTGAATGGTAAATGTCTGGCATTATAGAGTCCATCTTCCGATTTAATTTGGGTGTAGTAACTTAAAATTAATTTTGCTTCTTCATCTGTTACTCCAAAATTATTGGCATATTCAATACGTTCTTTAATTTGAGAAATCGTTGTTTCCTTTCCAAAGCCATTTAAGATCCACTCATTTGAATGTTTGTAGTTTTGAATGGAGTCAAATTTGTCATTTGCTTTTTTCCCATAAATCACACCAGGATTTGAATTTCCATGGTCGGTAGTAATAATTACCAAAGTATCATTGTCTTGCTCTGCAAAATCAATAGCTATTTTAATAGCTTCATCATGTGATGTTTGGTCATAAAGTACTCCAGCAATGTCATTTCCATGGGCTGCCCAGTCAACTTTACCAGCTTCAACCTGCAATACAAAACCTTCAGGATGATCTTTCATTCTATCAATTGCCTTTTGAGTCATTTCTGCTAAAGTAGGTACTTTATCAAGTAGCTCTTTATTATTCGTTCTATCAATTGTATAGGGCAAACCACTGTCTGCAAACACACCAAGAATAGGTTTATTATTTGAAGCTGACATCATTTCATTTCTGGTTTTTACCACCTGATATCCTGCTTGTGAAAACTCAGAATACATATCTCGTTTGTCTTTTCTTTTATCTTCAGAAAAATAACTATTTCCACCACCCATCATAATATCAAAACCTTCATTTAAATATTTCTGAGCAATTTCTTCTTGAGAATTTCTTGATTTACTATTTACACAAAAACCTGCTGGTGTAGCGTGGGTAATTGGCACAGTGGTTACACAACCTGCCATTTTACCTGCTTTTTTAAATTTTTGCCAAATAGGTAAGTGGTGTTCTCCATTCGGACCAACATTCAATGCTCCGTTATTTATTCTAAAACCACCACCCCAAGATGAACTTGCTGCAGCCGAATCTGTAACAATTGAGCTTGCCGATGCCATATCCATTAAGGCACGGTTTATTTTATTTTCTTTATATAATTGAAGCCAGTTAGTTCCTGTGCCTGTTTTTCTTGAAAGATAAAGGTCAGTCATGTTTAATGTACCAGTACTCATACCATCACTAACAATAACAATAATATTTTTGGCTATTTTATTCTTTTTTAGAGTATCAAAATCTTTTGGAGCAGCTGTAAGATCGAAAGGGTTTAATAATGAAGTTCCTAAAGCAAATAGTGATCCGTTTTTAAAAAAGTTTCTTCTGTTCATAATGTGTTTTCTCAAAAAAATATTTTCAAAGATACTAGATTATCAAGGAATAAAAGTTAATATTTTCCCCAAATAAAATGAACCTTATGTGAAGCTTTTGTATAATATTTTACAATTTGTTTACAAAGCCGTGAAAAATAATTTATTTTTAAGCAATATAGCTATTGAATTATGATATCAAAAAAGTATTCTCAGATAATTTCAATCCTAATAATTGTTGCAACAGTTTACTATAGTTTTTATTCTTTAACTCCAGAGGAGGGTGTCGATAAAACAGATGATTTAACTGAATTTTCAACAGAATTGGCATTAGATCATTTAAAAGAAATTAGTAAAGAACCACATTTTCCAGGTACAAAAGAACATAAAAAAGTACGAGAGTATATTGTTTCGGAATTTGATAAACTAGGTTTACAAGTTGAAATTCAAGAGCAAATTGCCATTAATGAAAAGTGGCGAGCAGGAACAAATACTAAAAATATTTTAGTAAGAATTAAAGGAACGGAACAAGGTAAAGCTTTGTTATTGCTTTCGCATTACGATTCTAACCCTCATTCTTCACTTGGAGCAAGTGATGCTGGAAGTGGAGTTGTTGTTATATTAGAAGGAGTTCGAGCTTTTTTAGCAAATACTCCACAAGTAAAAAATGATATAATAATCTGTATTTCAGATGCAGAAGAGTTAGGGTTGTTAGGTGCAAATGCATTTGTAAACCATCATGCTTGGGCAAAAGATGTCGGTTTGGTTTTAAATTTTGAAGCTCGTGGTAGTGGAGGGCCGAGTTATATGTTGCTAGAAACAAATGGAGGAAATAAAAATTTGATAAAATCTTTTGATAAAGCAAGCACTCAATTTCCGGTTGGAAACTCATTAATGTATAGCATTTACAAGATGCTCCCAAATGATACTGATTTAACAGTCTTTAGAGAAGATGGTGATATAGATGGATTTAATTTTGCGTTTATAGGTGATCATTTTGATTATCATACGGCTCAGGATTCATTTGAACGAATGGATATAAAATCTTTAAAACATCAAGCGTCTTATTTAATAGGTTTATTGAATTACTTTTCTAATGCAGACCTTAATAATTTGAAAGCTCATGAAGATTATGTGTATTTCAATTTTCCATACGTTGGAATGATATTTTATCCTTTTTCGTGGGTTTTACCTATGTTTATAATTAGTTTAGTCCTGTTTTTAGCATTAATAGTTATTGGTTTATTTAAAAATAAAATTTCATTTTTTGGAATTTTAAAAGGATTTATACCATTTCTACTTTCATTGATTTTTACTTCGTTATTTTCTTTTTATGGATGGAAATTGCTTTTGAAAATTCATCCTCAATACAATGATATTTTACATGGCTTCACTTATAATGGATATTATTATATAATAACTTTTATAGCAATTTCATTAGGAGTTTTATTTTGGTTTTATAAAGGTTTCTTTAAAAAAAGAACAGCACAAGATTTAATGATAGCGCCATTATTTATTTGGTTAATTATAAATGGATTTATAGCTGTTTATTTAAAAGGAGCAGCATTTTTTATATTACCAGTATTAGTTATGTTAATTATGCTAGGGCTATTGTTGTTTTCAAAATTAAAATTTCAATTAATTTTTACGGTATTATCAATTCCAGTGTTAATTGTATTTTCTCCTTTATTAAAGATATTTCCTGTGGGTCTTGGGTTAAAAATGCTTCTAATAAGTTCAGTTTTTTGTGTACTGCTTTTTGGCTTTCTTATTCCAATTATTAAACAATATGGAAATCATAAAAAGTTTGCGAATCTATTTTTATTTATTGGTGGTTTGTCATTAGTTACCGCAACAATGTATGCTTCCTATAATGAAGACCGAAAAAAACCTAATAGTATTTTGTATGTGCTAGACTCAAATAAAGAGAATGCCTTTTGGGCAAGTTATGATGTAAAGGTCGATTCGTTTACGAAACAATTTTTAGGAGAAAACCCTATAAAAGGTAGTTATGATAAAAATATTACTGCAAGTAAGTACAAGACAAAAATTAAATTGCATGCAAAAACAAGTGTTAAGAACTTTGAAAAGCCAATTATTTCTGTATTATCTGATACGGTTATAGGTAAAGATAGAAGAGTATGTATGAATATTTATTCTGCAAGAAGTGCAAATAAAATTGAAATTCTTTCGAAAATTCCAATAAGTTTTAAGTCTTTTAAAATAAATAATGAATCCATTAAAAAAATCCCTGGAACTAAATATGTATTGTCAACAAAAGGAGGAACAATTATCAATTATTTTTTAACAGAAGAAAATGAAGATATAGATTTTGAATTTGTTGTAGGTCAACATCAAAAATTTGATTTAGATATTTTGGAAGCCAAATATGACTTATTTTCAAATTCAGAATTTCACATTGAACCAAGATCAAAAAATGAAATGCCAACACCATTTGTATTAAACGATGCAACAGTTATCAAAACAAATATTAAATTTTAAAAAATGAAAAGTAGAATTTTAATTATACTAACAATCTTTCTTTTGACTTCATGTAAACGGCAGAATAAAGTAGATGATCAAAAAAATAGTGTTGAAGAAATAACATATCCTAAACCTGAACTAAACTCTAAAAGTGCTAATTATTTATATCACTTTGCTTTTGAATGTATTGATCAGGAATATCCGAATAAATTGGGACAAGTTTTAGGTGATGAAACTTATTTAAAAGAACCGTCAGAATTACATCCTGCATTTTATGGTTGTTTTGATTGGCATTCATCTGTTCATGGGCATTGGACTTTATTGAACATATTAAAAGAGCTTCCAAATTTTGAACATAAAGAGGCAGTTCTGGCAAAGCTTGAAAAGAATATTTCAAAAGAAAATATCATTAAAGAAATTGAATATTTTGATGATATTCATAATAAAAATTTCGAACGAACCTATGGGTGGGCTTGGCTGTTAAAAGTTGCTGAAACTTTACGAGATTGGGATAATGAGGAGGCCAAAGAATTATATAATAATTTAGAACCATTAGTTACATTAATTGAAAATAAATATATTGAGTTTTTGCCAAAATTAAAATATCCAGTTAGAGTAGGTGAGCATCCAAATACGGCATTTGGAATGTCTTTTGCATTGGATTATGCAAAAAAGTATGCTCCTGAATTGGAAAGAATAATAGTTGAAAAAGCTAAGGAATATTATTTAAATGATATGGAATGTCCAATTACTTGGGAACCGGGTGGATTCGATTTTTTATCACCATGTTTACAAGAGGTTTCACTCATGATGAAAGTATTACCTAAAGAAGATTTTATTTCTTGGTTGGATGCCTTTTTACCTGATTTTAGATTAAATCCAGCGTTATATTTACAAGTGGCTGAAGTAACAGATAGATCTGATGGTAAATTAGCTCATTTGGATGGCTTGAATTTCAGTAGAGCTTGGTGTCTATATGAAATTGGAACTGAATTAGAGAATATAAAAATGATTAATTTGGCAAATAAACATTTTAATTATAGCTACAAAAAAATGGACTCCGGCGAATATGCAGGAGCCCATTGGTTGGCATCATTTGCCTTATATGCTATTATAAAAAGTAACTAATTACTTTCCGTATTCTGTAATTCTCATGGTATTAGCTTTACCTCTTTGTTTAACAGGCATTGAGGTAATGTTAATAGCATAATCACCTTCATTTAAAAATCCTCTTTCAAAAGCTAAATTATTGATATCCTCAATAGTTTGGTCTGTACTAACAAATTTATCATAGTATATTCCTTTTACTCCCCAAAGAAGGTTTAGCATTGCTAAAATTCTTCTGTTTGAAGAAAATACTAAGATATTTGATTTCGGTCTCCATGATGAAATTTGAAATGCAGTATATCCTGAATCTGTTAAAGTGGTGATAACTTGGGCGTCAATATTGTTTGCCATTAAAGCTGCTTGATGACAAATAGTTTTTGAAATAAAACGGTCATTAATTGATTTAATAGTATCTGCAGGAACCGAAATTAAAGGAGAGTTTTCAACGCTCTCAATAATTTTTCTCATTTGCATAATAACCTCTAATGGAAATTTTCCAACAGAAGTTTCACCAGATAACATTACGGCATCAGCTCCATCCATTATTGAATTGGCAACATCATTTACTTCTGCTCTTGTTGGAACTTGATTTTCAATCATAGTTTCCATCATTTGAGTAGCAATAATAATTGGTATATGTGCTTTTTTTGCTTTTGAAACCAATCTTTTTTGAATAAGTGGAACTTCCTCCATAGGAACTTCAACTCCCAAATCTCCACGAGCACACATTAATGCATCACAATAAGGTGTTATTTTATCAATATTTGCAACAGCTTCTGGTTTTTCTATTTTTGCAATAATAGGAATTTTATGCTCAGAATGCTTCTTTATCATTTCCTGAAGTTCAATTAAATCTTCAGTAGTTCTAACAAATGATAATGCTATCCAGTCCACATCCAATTTCATTGCAAAAATTGCATCTTCCCTGTCTTTTTCTGTTAAGGCCGGAAGAGAAATGTTTGTGTTAGGTAAATTAACTCCTTTTTTAGATTTTAATTCTCCTCCTCTAATAACTTTAGTTGTTACATTTTTATCTCTATCTGTATCTGTAACTTCAAACAAAAGTTTACCATCATCAACTAAAATTTGTTCACCTTTTTGAACATCTTTTGGGAAATTTTGATAAGTCATAAATGCCTTTTCTTTTGTTCCTTCACATTTTTCAGTAGTAAAGGTAAAAGTGTCTCCAGGATTTAAAATTGCTCCTTCTTGCATTACTCCAACTCGAAGTTTTGGACCTTGTAAATCGGCTAATACAGCTACATTAAAGTGAGTTTTTTTATTAATGTCTCTAATAATATTTACGCGCTCTTCTACGTCAGCATATTCGGCATGTGAAAAGTTGATTCTAAATACATTTACACCAGCTTGAATCATACTTTCAATAATCTCCTTCGTGCTACATGCTGGGCCTAGAGTTGCAACTATTTTTGTGCGTTTTCTATTTTTTGCCATAATTAAAAAATTAGGTTATTCTTTGATTTTAGGTTGTTGGGTTCAATAGTGAATGAGGTGATAATTTGATTTATGTTATTTAATTTATCAACTAATGTTTTTACAAAAGCGTCATCATTACTACCTTCTATTTTTAAAAAGAAATCTATTTTGTTTTTTTCAGGAATTAAATATTCAACTGTACTATAATTACCTCCAAATAATCCTGGGTTAATTGGATCTTTTACTTCTGTTATATATTTGTTATTTATAAAATAATAATTAATATAATTACGCTCATCTTTATATTCAAATAACGGATATTCAGCTTCGGAGTTACTGAAATCTAAATTGTCTTTAAAACGTTTAAACCTAGTGTTTAAATGCGTATTTAAAAGATAAGCCAACCTATAGTCTTCTTCGGTTGAATGAATCCCGATTAACACATAATCATCTTCAAAATCTAATGTAAATAATTGCATACAACGAATGAATATTGGTGATACAAAAATACTATTGTTTAGCTACAGTAACTAATAATGTTACGAAATCGTATTCGGTAAATTAATAATTGCTTATAAGTTAGTGAATTCATTTTGGAAAGCAAAATAGGCTCGTTTAGAGGCAATTTCTTCTGCTTTTTTCTTTGAAGTAGCTCTTCCTTTAGCAATAATTTTATTGTCTAAGTACAATTTAACGCTAAAGTGTTTTATTGGATCTTTCCCTGTGTCTTCATAAACTTCAAAAAGAAATTGTTTTTTTTGTTTTTGACACCATTCAATAAATATACTTTTATAACTTGTGATTTTTCCTTCAAGTTTAAGTACATCAACATAAGGTTCAACTACACGTTTATGAATAAATTTTTCACAATATTTATACCCTCTATCTAAATAAATAGCTCCAATTAAGGCCTCGAAAATATTTCCATGAATATCATCTCCAAATTTGGATCTAGCAACGCTACTTTTTACAAAAAGAAGTAAATTAAAGTCTCGCCCTAGTTCGTTTAAATGTTCCCTACTAACAATTTTAGAGCGCATTTGGGTTAAATAACCTTCATCTCCTGATGGAACTTCTTGAAATAAATGGGAAGCTATTACAGCACTTAGCATGGCGTCGCCTAAAAATTCTAAGCGTTCATAATTTACTCGAAACCCAGTAATTTTATCCACTTTTTTTACAGATCTATGGATAAATGCTTTTTTGTAGAAATCTATATTTTTTGGCTTAAAACCTAAAAGTTTTTTTAATGAAACATAAAAAAGCACCTCCTTTTTGGAGCGCTTTTTTATGATTTTTCGAATGAACTTCATTCAGTTTTTTGTTATTAATCTAGTTTTTTAAGAAGAACACAAGCATTATGTCCTCCAAAGCCAAATGTATTACTCATTGCAACTTTTACGTCGCGTTTTTGAGCTTTGTTAAATGTAAAGTTTAATTTACTATCAATTTGATCATCACTTGTTTCGTGATTAATGGTAGGCGGAACTACACCATGCTTTATGGCTAGTATTGAGGCAATAGCTTCTACAGCTCCTGCGGCACCTAGTAAATGACCAGTCATTGATTTTGTTGAGTTAATGTTTAAATTATAAGCATGTTCACCAAACACTTCTACAATTGCTTTTGATTCGGCAATATCTCCTAATGGAGTAGAAGTACCGTGCATGTTTATGGCATCAACCTCTTCTGGTTTAATTCCAGCATCTTTTAAGCAGTTCAACATTACATTTCTTGCTCCTAATCCTTCCGGATGTGGGGCTGTAATGTGATGTGCATCGGCCGACAATCCTCCACCTATAACTTCTGCATAGATTTTAGCTCCTCTGGCTTTTGCATGTTCGTACTCTTCAAGAATAAGTGTTCCTGCTCCTTCTCCCGAAACAAAACCATCTCTATTTTTATCAAAAGGCCTTGATGCAGATGCAGGATCGTCATTTCTTGTAGAAAGCGCCTGTAATGCATTAAATCCTCCGATTCCAGAAATTGTTATAGTTGCTTCAGAGCCACCTGATACCATTACATCTGCATATCCTAAGCGAATGTAATTTAACGCATCAATAATAGCGTTTGAAGAAGATGCACATGCTGATACAGTTGCAAAGTTTGGTCCTCTAAATCCATATTTAATGGAAATTTGACCAGGTGCAATATCAGCAATCATTTTCGGGATAAAGAAAGGGTTAAATTTAGGTGTTCCATCACCAGAGGCAAAATTCAAAACTTCGTTTTGAAAAGTTTCTAATCCTCCAATTCCAGCACCCCAAATAACACCAACTCTATCTTTATTAATATTTTCTAAATCTAATTCAGAATCTATAATAGCTTCATCAGTAGACACCATGGCATACTGAGTGAATTTGTCCATTTTGCGAGCTTCTTTTCTGTTAATATGTTTATTAACATCAAAGTCTTTCAGTTCACAAGCAAAACGAGTTTTGAACTTAGTAGCATCAAAATATGTGATTGGAGCAGCCCCGCTAACTCCGTTAACAAGGCCATTCCAATATTCTTCGATATTATTACCAATTGGCGTCAATGCACCAAGTCCAGTTACTACAACTCGTTTAATATCCATATAAAATTACTTTTTAGCGTCTTCTATATAGTTGATTGCTTGACCAACAGTACCAATATTTTCTGCTTGATCATCTGGGATTTGAATATCAAATTCTTTTTCGAATTCCATGATTAATTCAACAGTGTCAAGTGAATCTGCTCCTAAATCGTTAGTAAAGCTAGCTTCGATTGTTACTTCATTCTCGTCAACGCCTAATTTATCTACGATAATGGCTTTTACTCTTGATGCAATGTCTGACATAATTTTTTTATTTTAAATTTAATTACTGCGCAAAAATATAAAACTTTATTGAAATGAAAATATTTTCATGAATAAAAGATAATTATTGATTTCTAAAAATATTAAAAGTTTTTTTAATTATGCAGTAAAAGTTGTTAATTATTCGTTTTATTTGTTCACTAACAGAAAATAAAATGTATTAAATGAAACGGATAATAATACTAGCTTCGGGTTCTGGTACTAATGCGGAAAATATAATAAAATACTTTAAAAATAGCAATGTAGTTTCTGTAGTTCAGGTTTTATCTAACAGGAAGGATGCCAAAGTTTTAGATAGAGCAAGGCGCCTTGGTGTTGAGTGTTCCAGTTTTACTAGAGATGCTTTTTATAATACTGATGATGTGCTAAATAATTTAAAGTCAAATGCTGATCTAATTATTTTGGCTGGTTTTTTATGGAAATTACCATCAAATGTAGTTAAGGCCTTTCCGGAAGCCATTATTAATATTCATCCGGCATTGTTACCTAAATATGGAGGTAAAGGGATGTATGGTATGAATGTACACAATGCTGTGGTGAAAAATAATGAGAAATCTTCTGGTATTACAATTCATTTTGTGAATGAAAATTACGATGAAGGTGCTATAATATTTCAAGAAAGCTTTAAAGTATTATCTACAGATACTGCCGAAGATGTTGCAAGTAAAGTTCATGAATTGGAATATGAATATTTTCCTAAGGTTATTGAAGAAGTTGTGGTTTGTTTAAATTAATTCTTTTATGGCCAAGAAAAAGTATTATGTAATATGGCAAGGGCATAAAACAGGTGTTTTTACATCCTGGAATGTTTGTAAAAAGCATATTAAAGATTTTAAAGGTGCTCAATACAAGTCGTTTGCTGTTAAAGAAGAAGCAGAGAAAGCTTTTAAAGGTAAGTATGCCGATTTTGTTGGGAAAGAAACTAAAAAAATAAAATTATCCTCTGAGGAACTACTGAAAATTGGAAAACCAAATCTAAAGTCTATTTCTGTTGATGCAGCTTGCAGTGGGAATCCTGGCAGAATGGAGTATAGAGGTGTTGTGACAGATTCTAAGAAACAGCTTTTTATACAAGGACCATTTGAAAAAGGGACAAATAATATAGGGGAGTTTCTTGCTTTAGTACATGGATTAAGTTTTTTAAAGCAGAAAAAATCGGATTTACCAATTTATTCAGATTCTAAAATTGCAATGAAATGGGTGAAAATTGGGCAATGCAGAACAAATCTTCAAATAACAGCTGAAAATAAAGAACTTTTTGACCTTGTTAAGCGTGCAGAATTATGGTTAAAAAACAATTCATATACAACTAAAATCCTAAAATGGGAAACAAAGGCTTGGGGTGAAATACCTGCTGATTTTGGTCGAAAATAGAATTTACACCTTAACTATTCTTTAATTTCTTCTATGTAGGTAAGTAGTTGTTTAATTTTTTCAGGAACGTTATGGTGATTAAATTGAAATGAATGTTTCTTTTGTTTGAAAACTAAATCGAAATTTCCTTGAATAGCTTTGTCTACCGCTAAATCATCAACAGATATATTATTTTCAATTTTTTCAAAATCTATTTCCGAAAGAATTTTAGTTACTTGTTCTATATCTGTTTCAGAAAGCTCAAGTTTTTTAATGCTGTTGTTATTATTTAATTCAATTTTGTTGTCTTTTAATTGTAGTGAATAAATGAAACCTCTTGTTTGAGCAATATATGTTAGTGATAAGTCGGTCTTTTTTTCTTGACTTTCACACGATAATGAAAAAAATAATAAAAAAGCTAACGTGTTAATTATGAGTTTCATTACTAGTGGTTTTTAAGTTGATTTAAATATACAAAAAAGAATAGCTTTTATTGTGTAGTTCTTTGACTAAATATTTATCTGTAAAATTATACTATAAAAAAAGGCTCCATTTGGAGCCTTTTTAATCTTTTTCATAGTAATTGTTAGTTTACAAAACCTTCTCTAGATCCACCTGCAGCGAAAATAGCTTTCATTCTGTCTTTTTGTCCAAGAGTGAACATATTCATACAAGCATCATCTGTGTAATCCATGTAGTTCATTGTCATATCGTTAGATTTACAATTAACTGTTGGGTAAGATGGGCAACCGTAGTTAGGTCCATCAGAACTTGGTGTATCTGCTACAAAATCATCTTGTCTACATCTACCATCACCCCAAATGTGTCTTAAATTTAAATAGTGACCTATTTCGTGAGTTAAAGTTCTACCTCCGTTGTATGGAGCAGCATCTCCTCCTGGTAAAGTTCCTGGTAATATTACAACTCCATCGGTTGCAGATGAACCACCTGGGAATTGAGCATATCCTAAAATTCCTCCTCCTATTTCACAAACCCAAATATTTAAGTGTGTATCTGGAGTAATTGGAGGATAAGCAGACTTTACTGCATTATTAGTTCCCCAAGATGCTCTTGAATCAGCATGACGGAATGTCCCGGCTAATGTAAAGTTGATGTCAGTATCAGCAGCTACACCTCGAAATTCAGATGGTACATCACCATAGTTTGTGTCGTTAAAATCTGCATTTAAAACAGAAATTTGAGAGTTGATTCGTTGATCAGAAACATTATCACCACTGTTATTATATATTACATGTACATATACAGGTATGTTTACTGTTCCTTCAAATACTGGAGGAGGGTTGCCTCCACCACCTGGTTTTGTTGGCTTTCCTTTTTGAGCAATTGCTTTTCTTGTGTGTAATTCAATATCGTACATTTTTTTGTACAATCCTGGGTTTTCTTTTAATTGTCTGTTAAGTACTTTCATACTGTGACATTTATCTCCTTTTGAGCTTGAAGATCTTTCTGATACATCTGCATCAGTGTGTACATAAAAGTCACTCATGTCAATTGCAGCTGTTTCTTGAGTTGGAGCTACTTCATCAGCACTTGGCTGACATGCAACAATAGCTAATGCTAAAAATGCTAAAGAAAAAATTAGTTTTTTCATCCTGAGAGTTAATTAAGTTAAGTTAATAATTTGTTGTTATCTTTAATTAAAGATGGCCGAATATATTAAAAAAAAGTTAAAAAACAAGAGATAAGAAATAAAAAATATTAAAAAAATATTAAATCAACAATAAATAGCGTATTTATTACAACATATGGTATTTTGTTAATTATTTAACAAAGCATTGTTTTAGCTCTCACCAAAGCATCATATAATAAATCAATCTCTTCAAAGGTGTTGTAAAAACAAAATGAAGCTCTTATAGTGCCAGGAATATTATAAAAATTCATGATAGGTTGAGCGCAGTGATGACCAGTTCTAACGGCAATACCCAATTTGTCTATGATTGATCCTATATCAAAAGGATGGATGTCTAAAATATTAAATGAAATAACTGAAGTCTTTTTAGAAGATGTACCGTAAATTTTTAAGCCTTCAATTTGTAGTAATTTTTTTGTTGCGTATTGGAGAAGTTCATCTTCATAGGATGAAATATTTTCAAACCCAATAGTATTTAAATAATCAATTGCAGTTCCAAAAGCAATAACACCGGCAATATTTGGTGTACCAGCCTCAAATTTATGAGGTAAACCTGCGTAGGTAGTTTTTTCAAAAGTTACTTGTTCAATCATTTCTCCACCTCCCTGGTACGGTGGTAATTTATTTAACCATTCTTCTTTACCATATAATATACCAACTCCTGTAGGTCCGCAAAGTTTGTGTGCAGAGGCAACAAAAAAATCAACATCTAATTCTTGTACATCAGGCTTTATATGTGGGCAGCTTTGCGCTCCATCAATTAAAACAGCAGCACCAACATTATGTGCTTTATCAATAATTTCTTTTATAGGATTTATAGTCCCTAATGCATTTGAAACATGATTTACAAAAACTAATTTTGTTTTAATTGAAAGAAGTTTGTCGTATTCACTCATTAAAAGTTCTCCTTCCTGATTCATTGGAATAACTTTTAAAATTGCTCCGGTTTTTTCACATAACATTTGCCATGGAACAATATTAGAATGGTGTTCTAAAGCTGATACAATAATTTCATCATCCTTTTTTAAAATTGAAGAAAATCCAGAAGCAACTAAATTTATACTGTGAGTAGTTCCAGCCGTTAAAATAATTTCATAGCTGTTTTTAGCGTTAAAATGATGTTGTAATTTTATTCGAGCTTCTTCATAAACATTAGTCGCTTTTTGACTTAATGTATGAACCCCTCTATGAATATTTGCATTAAAAGTTGAGTAATAATTTACAATACTGTCAATTACAACTTGTGGCTTCTGATTAGTAGCAGCATTGTCTAAATATACCAGTTGTTTTCCGTTTACTTTTTCATTTAGAATTGGAAAATCAGCTCGAACTTTTTGAATATCTATCATTTTCTGTTTTTAGAATGATTCTAAATACAAAACTACAAAATTGCTGGTGTTTTTTTGTTGAAATTTGATAGCAATTTTTTTATCAGAAAAACATTTTTAAAAAATTTATGTGTTTGTGTTATTTGATTTTGAAACTGACAGGTTTTTGAACCTGAAAATAAATAGTAATTTTACATTTTACTGTTAAAATTAAACTCATGAAAAAAATAGTTAAATACGGTTTACTTATTGTAGGACTCCTTATTATATATGTTGTGTATTCTAATTATCCAAGATTAAATATAATTTCAGGATATTCAGCTAAAAATATGAGTTCTTCCGTTTTTGTTGCGAAAAGAACCTTAGAGATAACCGATAGTCAGGATAATAATTTT
>Ga0193962_1000321_pt1 | contig 22248 bp, 19 predicted proteins | sample FB_5_MG_FD_140335 | JGI IMG/M metagenome (GOLD analysis project Ga0193962, IMG submission 140335) | Microbial mat bacterial communities from the Broadkill River, Lewes, Delaware, United States - FB_5_MG | ecosystem: Environmental > Aquatic > Freshwater > River > Microbial mats | place: USA... | reverse complement strand
TTTTCTTTGTGCTGTTGAATTATCTTTCTGCTTATCGCGCCATTGTAATGTGTTGATGCCTTGAGATATTAAGCGCTCAGCATCGTTTATCGTATCAACGAGTGCGTATAAACCTAAATTTTGGGCCTGTGCAAAGTCGTGGTTCTGTTGTTGAAAATGGTCGGCTGATTTTATCACTATCGGAAAGTCAGCAGGGTTGTTTTCGAGCGCTGATTGCCAAACCGGCCCTGAGCCTTTGCCTTGAGGGGCTGCGAGTCTTAGTCCTTGTTGAATAAAGCGATTAGCAAGCACAATGCTGTCGCTAATAGAATAATCATGAGCAATAAAGCTAGCGATCGCTGAGGCCAGAGTGCAGCCCGTGCCATGGTTGTTAGGTTGTGCTTGTCTTGTATGGGATACCCAAAACGATTGATGGTTGTCGACAAAATAATCACGGCAAGCCTCTTCGCTGTTGGCGGCACCTTTTATGCCGTGGCCACCTTTTATCAGTACGCCGCCAGCGCCTCGATCGAGTAACTGCTGTGCTGCGCGTTCAATATCCTGAGTTGAAGAAATTTTGATTTTGGTTAAAGCTTCTGCTTCTTGTAGGTTCGGTGTGATTAAGTCGACTTGTTTGATGAGTGGATCGATCTCGCCGCGATCAAAGGCGTCTAAAAAACGCGCGCCTGTGCTGGCTTTTAAAACAGGATCCCATACGCAGAAACACTCTTGTGTTTCTAAACATCTCGCTAACCAATGCAGGGTTTTTAGTTCGGGAAGCAAACCAATTTTAATGGCTTTCGGTACAAGATCTTTTTTTAAGGCTTGCCATTGAGCGGCCAAGTCCACAGACGAGAGTGGATGGATTTTTTCGACAGCGATACTGTTTTGCGCCGTTATTGCCGTGATGATCGTGCAGCCATGGCAATTTAGACTATGAAAGGTATTTAAGTCAGCTTGAATACCTGCGCCGCCGCCCGAATCTGAAGCAGCAATGCTCCAAACGATAGGCCTAGGGCATCGTATCTCATTCATTTTTGCCACTGCTTTAGCGGTTGTCTTACTGGATTTTGATGTCGCTATTTCTGATGCCAAAAGGGTGTTCCTAATACTGGGGTCGAAGGACTCGCGGTTTGGCGACTTTCCATAAGACCGGCTAAATAGGCTTGGCGTCCGCCTTTCACTGCTTGCGCAAAGGCACTGGCCATCTGTTGTGGGTCATTGGATTTTGCAATGGCCGTATTGAGTAGTATGCCGTCGAATCCCATTTCCATAGCGGCCATCGCTTGTGAGGGCTTGCCAATACCTGCGTCAATAATGAGGCTGGTGGTTGGGAAACGATTTCGTATGGCGTTTAAATTGTAGGGATTCATTAAGCCTTGGCCTGTACCGATGGGTGAGCCCCATGGCATTAATACCTGACAGCCTACTTCTAATAAACGCTGACATAATACTAGGTCGTCCGTGCAGTAAGGCAAAACCTTAAAGCCTTTTTTGATGAGGGTTTCAGCTGCCTTAACTGTCTCAAATGGATCGGGTTGTAGGTTATAGTCATCGCCTATCACCTCTAGCTTGATAAAGTCTGTATTGAAAAGCTCTCGGCTCATTTGGGCCAAAGTAATCGCTTCTTGCGCACTATGACAACCGGCCGTATTGGGTAATAAGACACAGCCGCTTTGTTGAATTTTTTGCCAAATAGCGTGGCCTTGATTGTCCGCCGGATTTTGGCGACGTAATGACAAGGTGATCATGTCACTGCCAGAGGCGGCAATTGCGGCGGTCATTATCTCTGGAGAGGGATAAAGAGCCGTGCCAACCAGTAAGCGTGAATTCAATTCTACATCGTAAAGTCTCAGACCGTCTTTATCGAGCATGTTAGCCTCCTGCCATGGGGGACAGTAATTCAATCGTATCGCCGCTATTTAACAGGGTATTGTGGTATTGGCCACGGGGAATAAAGGTTTGATTACAGGCGATGACAACATCGGTCAGATTAAGTCCGGCGGTATTATCAGGCTTTTGTAAATACTCGATTAGTTGGCTAATAGAGTAGGGATCGCCGTGTTTAGGTTCGGTCAGCTCATAAGCTAAACCATTAATGGTGATTTTCATGGGGCGTATCTTCTTTGATATCTAATGTTTTTAATGCTCGCTCAATCATGGCTGGTGCTATCAAATAACCATGACGATATAGGCCGTTGATGCGAATAACGGGTTTGCCATGAGTCGATTGCACCCTGTCGATACGGGGCAGGTTATTCATATAGGCTGGGCGAAGATTGCTATCTTGGCTGATGATACGAGCCTCAGCAAACGCCGGGTTTAGGGCATATAGGGCCGACATGAGCTCCATAGAAGAGCGTAAGCTGATACTAGAACGATCTTCGCTTTCAATCTCGGTTGCGCCAATAATGAACTGTTGATTCGGCTTAGGGACAATGTAGAGTTTGTAGCGTGGATGCATTAAGCGAATAGGACGCTTTAATATGACGTCTTTGCATTCAAGGCGAATAACCTCGCCACGTACGCCGCGTATTGTATCTGTGGCTGTTTCGTTTAAGTCAGTACGGCGTAAGCCAAAGCCGCGGCAGTCAAAAATCAGATCGAACTCTTTTAATGCGTCATCATTAGGCTCTAGAGCGGTGTTCTGATGAAACTGAACCCCCAGTTTTGTTGCTTGTAAGACTAAGTCTTTTAAAACTTCATGGTGATCAATATGCGCTTCACTAGGTAAATAAAGTCCATTTTTGAATTGAGGGCTGATGGAGGTTTCAAGTTCTTCCAACTGGCGTCTGTCTGCGAGCACCTGCAGTTGGCTTGCATCCGCCTGAGAATGTAATTTATAGGCAAGGTCGCGTTTGAATTGCTGTAATTCGTTGGTATCGGAAGGGTGGGCTAATACCAGACTGCCGCATTGATGAAAGTGCTGTAAGCTGCCTAATGTTTTTAACCAGTTAGGCCACAGCTGTAACGATTTCATGCCCAGCTGATAGATCTCTAGCTCGCTTTCAACCAATTCGCTGATCGGTGAGATCATAGCGGCGGCGGTGAATGCCGCGGCTTTGTCGCATTGGCTCAAGCTTGGGTTGAGTGAACCTTTTTCAAATAGCGATATCTTTGCACTGCTTATACCGTTATCTTGAAAAACTCCTGCCGGCGTATTTTCTTGTGCAATACTGGCCAGTCGCCAAGCGAGTAGGCGGCCTACTAGGCCGCCTCCCACAATCGCAATGTTGTTATATGCGACGTTAGACTTCACTGTACAGCTCGCTGCCTTGCTGTTTGAACTGCTCTGACATTTCTTCCATGCCTTTCGCCAAATCATCGGCGGCATCATTGATCGCGGCAACTTGGGCTGCATCCAAGTCACGTACTTCTTGGCTGATTTTCATTGAGCAGAACTTAGGTCCGCACATCGAACAAAAATGAGCAACCTTGTGGCCTTCTTTTGGCAGGGTTTCGTCGTGGTAGGCGCGTGCAGTATCAGGATCAATGGCTAGATTGAACTGGTCTTGCCAGCGAAATTCGAAGCGGGCTTTCGACATGGCATTATCGCGAATTTGCGCTCCGGGATGGCCTTTGGCTAAATCGGCGGCGTGGGCGGCAATTTTGTAGGTGATTAACCCTTGTTTCACGTCGTCTTTATTGGGCAAGCCTAAATGTTCTTTTGGGGTGACATAACACAGCATGGCACAACCATACCAGCCAATCATCGCCGCGCCGATGCCAGAGCTGAAATGATCGTAACCAGGAGATATGTCGGTAACCAGCGGGCCTAATGTATAGAAAGGGGCTTCGTCGCAATGCTTAATCTGCTCTTCCATATTCTCTTTGATCATGTGCATAGGAACGTGACCTGGGCCTTCGATGAATACTTGCACGTCGTGTGCCCAGGCTTTTTTCGCCAATTCGCCTAGCGTTCGCAATTCGCTGAATTGAGCTTCGTCATTGGCGTCGGCAATTGAGCCTGGACGAAGACCATCACCAAGCGAGAAGGTGACGTCATAGGCCTTCATGATTTCGCAGATTTCATCAAAATGGGTATAAAGGAAATTTTCTTTATGGTGGAATAAGCACCATTTCGCCATAATCGATCCGCCGCGGGAAACGATCCCTGTCATGCGTTCTGCGGTCATTGGCACGTAGCGTAATAGCACTCCAGCATGAATGGTGAAATAATCGATGCCTTGCTCAGCTTGCTCAATTAAGGTATCGCGAAATACCTCCCATGTTAGATCTTCGGCAACTCCGTTTACTTTTTCTAAGGCCTGATAAATCGGAACGGTGCCAATGGGTACTGGGCTATTACGTACAATCCATTCGCGGGTTTCATGAATGTTCTTGCCGGTAGAAAGATCCATTACGGTATCCGCACCCCAGCGGGTGGACCAAACTAATTTTTCGACTTCTTCTTCGATGGAAGAGGTTAAGGCAGAGTTGCCGATATTGGCATTCACCTTGGTTAAAAAGTTACGCCCGATAATCATCGGTTCACTTTCGGGGTGATTGATATTGGCAGGGATCACTGCGCGCCCACGAGCGACTTCACTGCGAACGAATTCAGGGGTGATGTAGCTTGGCATTGACGCACCAAAGTTTTCGCCTGGGTGCTGCTTTTTAGTGTGCTCAGCCATTTCCGCTTCCACGATGGCTAAGTTCTCTCGAATGGCGATGTACTGCATTTCTGGGGTGATGATGCCTTGTCGAGCGTAATGCAGTTGGGTAACGTTTTTGCCGGTTTTTGCTTTAATCGGCTTGCGCTGTAAATCAAATCGTAAGGATTCTAAAACAATGTTCATTTCACGAATCTTGGCGTATTCGGAGCTATTACCCGTCAGTACTTCGGTATCTTGGCGCGCTTCGATCCAATCTTTGCGAATTGCCTCAAGGCCTTTGCGCACATCAATGCTTTTATCGGGGTCGCTATAAGGGCCCGACGTATCGTAAATACGCACAGGAGCGTTGTATTCGGTTTTATCGTTGGCCAACGTTGTTGGTGTGAGCTGTATTTCGCGCAGTGCAACGTGGATGTCGCATTGGCTACTTTCGTTGGAGGCTTTGATATACAGCTTGTTGGAACCTGGGAAAGGCTGGGTAGAAAGCTCATCAACTTTGGCGGTTTCACTCAGCTTTTGCTGAATAGTATAAGTTTGTTCAGACACAATTGTTTCCTATCTCTGTTGAGAAAATGGAGAAAAATTAATTGATCTGTCTAACTTGAATTCTGAAGGTAGGGCGCGTCATTATCATGCATTGAAAAACATGCTGCTCGTTGCTAAAAAGTTATTTTAGCAAGCGGCTAATAAACATAAAGACGGCTATGAAAGGCGCTATCGAAATTTATCGATTTATCGCGTTCTTTCATCTTGTTTCCTACGCTGGTATTAACCAGATCAGGTTCAACGGGATCCACATTCGTGATCTCAGCCTTTTATTTAAGGCACCCCGACAAGACATGTTCGCTCACTGAATGTGAGCTTGTGCTCAAATCAGTAAGTTGCGACAGTGTATTATGAAGTTAAAGATTGGACAATGGCTTTATTTAAACCACACTAAGATAGATAAGCTTGAAATAGACAAGCTTAACAATCGCTAGACTTATGATTGTATAAATGGGTATACGCAAAACCTGCTTACCTAAAATCTGGAGCCCGTGCATGCATGAGATTGCCAATCTCTTACCGGATCGTATTCCTGTATTGGTAGTGGATGATGATGAAACCGTTATCCAAGTGACACGTTTGCTCTTATCCCGATTCCGCTTTGATGGTCATGCTTTGGAATTGATTTGCGCTAGCTCAGGTCATGAAGCAATTGATATATTGTCGCAACGAGATGATCTTGCGATTGTTTTATTAGATGTGGTGATGGAGTCTGATGACAGTGGATTTCAAGTCGTTAATTTTATTCGTAATACGTTAAATAATCATACGTTGAGAATTTTATTGCGAACAGGGCAGCCAGGTTTAGCGCCTGAGCGTCAGGTGATTAATGATTATGATATTAATGATTATATTGCCAAAACAGAAGCTACAACGAACCGCTTAAGTCTTTCAATGACCAATGCACTGCGGTCGTATCGAGATATTTTACGCGCTGAATATTTAACCCGTCGTTTGCTATCGGTGAAGTTGGAGCAGCAGCAAGCGTTAAAAGCTTCGCAAGCTAAATCTCAATTTTTAGCGCACATGAGTCATGAGATTCGCACGCCATTGAATGGCATTATTGGCATGGCCGATATTTTGGCGGATACCGGATTATCCATCGAGCAGCGAGGGTATTTGACCGACATTCATAATTCAAGTCGAGCGTTGCTCTCTATTGTGAACGATGTCTTGGATTTATCTAAAATTGAGGCGGGGAAATTAGAATTAGACCCTAGGCCCTTTAAGTTGAATGATGTGCTTGAGGAGGTTAATTCAATCTTTCATGCGCTCATGTTGAATAAATCCATTCAGTATTCTCAGAACATCTCGCCATCAGTCCCTGAATATTTGTTTACCGATAGCACGCGAATGAAGCAGTTGCTCATGAACCTTCTTAGTAATGCGCTGAAATTTACCCCGCGTGGTGGCGAGATAACATTTTCGGTTGATGTTGAGCCGCTTTCGACGATGCATTCAGCGACGATTGCGAACAGTGATAATTCCTCTGAATACCTTTTGAGGTTGACCGTTACTGATACCGGTATTGGGATTTCTGCTGATCGGCTAGAAACTATTTTTGAGGCTTATCAGCAAGCAGAAACACATACCTCTAGGATCTATGGTGGGACAGGGCTAGGATTGTCTTTATGTCGCCAAATTGCTCAGTTAATGAAAGGACGAATCGAGGTTGAAAGCATTGTTGGTAAAGGCGCGACGTTTACCGTATTGATAACGGTGCAAGATGGTATTCATTATTCTGCGGAACCTGTTGAAGTGGTTGAAAATGTATCGATTGTCGGATTAAAAGTTTTGGTCGCTGAAGACAATCCGACCAATCAAAAAGTTGTGCAGATGCTGCTTAAAAAATTGGGCGCGGAGGCGGTGATTGTCGATGATGGACAGCAGCTATTAGAAAGAGTAACCGATTTTCAACCGGATGTTATTTTGATGGATTGCCACATGCCCGTTTTAGATGGCTTTGAAACGACAAAAATTTTACGACAGTTGGGTCTTACCATGCCTATTTATGCATTAACGGCTGGAGTGAGTAGTGATGAACGTATTCAATGCGGCATCATCGGGGTGAATAAAGTATTAAGCAAGCCTGTTACGTTGCAAGCCTTACGGTATGCGTTGCAACAGGTTGTTACGGGTTAGCGATCCTATTGGTTGGTATTCTCTTTGTTTACCTTTTTTACCTTTGCTTTTTTATTAGAAACATCGGCAATTTGTTTAAGGCGGTTGATAACCTCAAAATTAATGCTGCCTTCGCTGAAATAATGCTCTTTGCAGATTTCGCCAACGTCTCGGTCCATTAATAGCTGCAAAGCTTCGTCGACCTTCTTAATGCCATAAATAAAGAAGCTACCGTCTTCTACAGCATCAACGACCTCTTGTTTTAAGGCCAAATTGCGAATGTTGGCAAAAGGAATAATGACGCCATGTTCGCCATTGAGTCCCCGTGCTTTGCATAAACGAAAGAAACCTTCAATTTTCTCATTAACGCCTCCAATAGCTTGCACTTCACCATACTGGTTGATGGAGCCTGTAATGGCGAATGTTTGCTTAAGTGGCTGGTGGATTAAAGCAGAGATTAGGCAGCACAGTTCACCAAGAGAAGCACTATCACCATCGATGTAGCCGTAAGATTGTTCCATCGCCAGATTGGCAGAAATGGCCAGTGGAAAGTCTTGTGCGTACTTGTGGCCTAAGTATCCTGATAAAATCATTACGCCTTTTGAGTGAATGGCTTGGCCAAGACTGGCTTCCCGTTCAATGTCAACAATGCCACCTGAACCAGGGTAAACCGTCGCGCTAATGCGTGCAGGTGTGCCGAAACGAGTATCGCCGACGGTCATGACGGTTAGGCCATTGACCTTGCCGATGGCTTCACCTTCGGATTCAATCAGAATAACGTTGTCGAGCATCTGCTGGTGGATGCGGTCGTAAATGCGTCCCGTACGTTCTTCTTTTGCCTCAAGTGCTTGGTCTATATGAAGTGTTTCTATTAACGGCGTCTTGGCCAGTTTTCGCATAAACTCAGCTTCGGCGAGCAATTCGAATATGTCGCCAATGCGAGCGGTTAAGTATTGCTGATCTTCTGCTAGGCGTGAGCTGTGCTCAATCAATCGTGCAATGCCTGCAGCACTGATATCAGCATACTGTTGTTCATTGATGCGGCTTTTTAATAGGCGAGCAAAGGCGTGAATGTGGCCCTTGGTGCGTGGGATTTCGCTATCAAAATCAACGAGGGTGCGAAAGAGCTCTTTGAAATCGGCATCGTATTCTTGCAGCAGGTAATAAATATTGCGTGAGCCAATCAATACCAACTTGATGTCTAGAGGGATGACTTCGGGCAGCAGTGTGGTTGTAGAAACCAAGCCTAATTCTGAATAAGGGGATTCCATTTTAAGCTGCTGGGATTTGATTGCGCGTTTAAGAGCGTCCCAAACCATGGGTTCAGCCAGTAACTTTTCGGCATCTAAAATCAAATAGCCGCCATTGGCTTTATGCAAGGCACCAGGGCTGATTTTGCGATAGTTGGTGGTGAGCGCACCTTGATCGCTAGAAAATTCAATGCGCCCAAAAAGGTTGCCGTAGCTAGGGTGGGGCTCGTAAATAACCGGAACGCCTTCGCTATCTTCGTGGCAAACGGCAATATTGGGCTGTAAAATTTCTGCTAGGATGGCGCGCTTAACAAATTCATCGCGGTTTTCGTTGGTCCGTTCATCAATCAGTTCTTCTAAGATGATCTTAGGCAAATGCTCGCGCATGGTTGCTAAAAATTCCAATACCGTAGGAAAATCTTGGTAACCTTTTTCTATCGTCTCCAATAGCGGGGATAAGGCTTGATCGATGGTTTCTTTATTGAGGGCGCGCAGCTCGTTGGTTGATTCACGTTTCCATTGCGGCAGTTCGGAAAGTGATTCGTTAAGAAATTGCTCTAGTGTTGCAATGTTGTTATGAAACGTTTCGCGCTCAGTTTCTGCTAATTGTGCGAATTCGGTTTCATCCAGTGCTTTGCCCTCTTTCATGGGGGCGAAACTGATGGCTGCTGAGTCTCTGAAAACCGCAGTATTGGCTTTTAAGGCCTCTTTTTCTACCAGTTCTAACGCTTTATCATATTTACGATTAAAGGCGTGGTCGATGGTGGATTTCTGCTGCTGGTAGCTTGGATGTTCAAAGACCGCAGGGAAGGTGGCCAATAAATTGTTGATGAGTTCATCTAATATGGATTTAAAAGCCAGTGCTTTCGTCGGGGGAAGCTCTAAAACCTTGGGTTCTCTTGGATTTGAAAAATGATTCACGTAGCACCAATCACTGGGTGCAGGCTTGGTAGCAGCTTGTTCTTTTAAATACTCGCGAATATAGGATGAGCGACCTGTACCGCTTTCACCCATCGCGTATATGTTGTAGCCAATGCGTTCCATTCCCACGCCAAAGCGGATGGCATTTTCAGCGCGTTCTTGCCCTAAAACACCATAAAACGCTTGCAGTTCTGCCGAGCTTTTAAAGGCAAGCTGCTGTGGATCTATGCGGGTTGAAACTTGGCTAGCGAGAAGTGGGTTGGGTTTATTGCCAAACTGAGGCATGAAGAATCCCTTATATTTCAATTGTCTAATCGATTTTCACTCTACGTTAGGGCTAAGTAGGTTTTTTGGCAAGGGGAATGTAGTTTGTATTGCTTTTTTTGCACTTTTTCGGATAATGGCCGGCTCTCAAGTGTTTGTTATTATTATGTCTATTCAATCTGAAGATCGTACGACGATCGATATGTTTTCACGTCCTGAACGAGGGCGTCCAAAAACCAGCCCTTACGATCGAAATACTCAACTTAAGCTGAGCAAGCGGTTGCAGCGTCACCGTGATAAGCATCAGGGGATGCGTCGTATTGAAGTTAAGTTGAATAGCGATGTTGTTGAAATTCTTGATAATCTCGCTAAAGGGATGGGCCTTTCGCGCGCGGAAGTTATTGAGAGTGGCTTGATGGGTTTAATCGAGCAGATTGAGAAAAATGCATAAAAATGCTCTAAGTCGTTAATTTGGCTTGCTTTTATTCTTTTGATAAGGATAATGGCGTTCAGCAGTTAAGCACAGTTTAAACTGCAGCGTGTTATGGTGGCCCTTATCGGTCCCTTCGCAACGAGAAACTACGAACTCCGCCAGGCCTGGAAGGGAGCAACGGTAGTAGTGGATTCGTGTGCCGAGGTGTGGCTGGTAGGGGTCATCTCCAATATTTCTAGATATTCCCTTTCAAATTCTCTCTTCTAATTGTTTCTGACTTTCGTCTCGTTTCCCGCTATGATACCCATTAAGATCAAATTATTGACGGATTTTTCATGAGTTATCAGGTACTTGCGCGTAAATGGCGTCCACGTTTCTTCGCAGAAATGGTCGGTCAAGAACATGTACTGCGTGCCCTAATTAATGCTTTGAACGATCAGCGTTTACACCATGCCTATCTCTTTACAGGGACGCGCGGGGTCGGAAAAACGACGATTGCACGTATTCTTGCTAAATGCTTAAACTGCGAGAAAGGTGTGAGTGCTACCCCTTGTGGTGAATGTTCTTCTTGTCGTGAAATTGCCGAGGGTCGCTTTGTCGATCTGATTGAAGTCGATGCGGCGTCACGTACCAAGGTTGAAGATACCCGCGAATTATTAGATAACGTTCAATATGCGCCGACTCGAGGCCGCTATAAAGTGTACTTGATCGATGAAGTGCATATGTTATCGACCCACAGTTTTAACGCTCTGCTTAAAACGTTGGAAGAACCCCCTGAACACGTAAAATTCTTATTAGCGACGACGGATCCACAAAAACTGCCGATTACGGTATTGTCTCGTTGCTTGCAGTTTAGCCTTAAAAATATGACGCCTGAAAAAATCGTATCGTACCTAGAGACGGTTTTAAAAGCTGAAGACATCTCGTATGAAGAACCTGCGCTTTGGCAACTGGGCCGCGCTGCTCAAGGCAGTATGCGTGATGCACTCAGCTTGACCGATCAAGCCATTGCTTATGGTCGCGGCGAAGTTTTTGAGCATCAAGTGAATGCCATGCTAGGCACGATTGATCGGGGTCGAGTCTTTAAGTTGGCAGAGATTTTAGCGACGGGGCAGGTGGTTGAATTATTAAATCAAGTTGCTGCCATGGCAGAGCATGGCCCTGATTATGACGAAGTCGTACAGGCCTTAATGCAGCTATGGCATAAAGTAGCGGTTGGGCAAGTAGCGCCTAGTGCCATTGATAATAGTGAGGGTGATAAGGTTGCCATTCTTCAGTTGGCTCAGGCGATGCGACCAGAAGATATTCAGCTTTTTTACCAAACGGCTTTGGTTGGGCGTAAAGATTTGCCTTTGGCGGCTGATCCGCGCCAAGGCTTTGAGATGATTTTATTGCGTATGCTGGCCTTTAAGCCGGTTAATAGTGCACCGTTAAATCTTGATTTGGTCGGTTCGCTGCAGGCTCCGGGTTCTGCGGAACCTGAGGCGGCTATATCTGAGACGCCTATGATTAGCGAGATACCACCACAGCTTGCGAGTGATGCTAGCATGGGTGAGGGTGCTGATCAGAGAGCTGAGGTTGACGAAGAAAAAAAGCCACTAGCTGACTTGGAAGTAGCGCCTGAGCCAGCCATAACAGAATTTGAAGCGCCGATTGTTGAATCAGTCATTGAATCTAATACGGTCGTTGCGGTTGAATCTGAGCCACTCGCCCCTATTACTGCTAGTAGCGCTAATGGGGGTATGAGTAGCGCAGGAGCCGCTGATTTATTAAATAATCCTTTGCCTGTTAGTTCTCCAGCCCCAGTGTTGGATGCCGTTGCGCAAATGGAGCAAGATATTATTCCAGAGAAGTCGTTTGACTTTGATTGGACGCAGCTCTCAGGTTTAAATTGGTGGCAGTGGGTTAAGCATTTACCGCTTGCGGGTATGCCCATGGCGATTGCCCTAAATAGCGCACTTATTAGCCGCCATGAAAATCAGTTGGTGATGGATGTTGATCCAGGCCAAGGGGCATTATTTAATGATGCTCAGCGCAAGCGTATTGAGCAAGTTTTATGTGATGTCACGGGTTTGCCTGTGCAGCTATTGATGCATGTACAGTTGCCTCGTGGAGAAACGCCGCATCAGCGACGTACTCGTATAATGGCCGAGCGTTTTGCGCAAGCAGGGCATGCCATTATGGAAGATGAAATAGTACAAAGTTTAGTTTCAGAATTTGAAGCGCATATTATTGAAGGTTCAATTCGCCCTGTTAGGTAGATTGGCTAAATACACAGTTTAAAAAATAGTTATAGAGGTAAGTATTATGATGAAAGGTGGAATGGGCAATTTGATGAAGCAAGCCCAGCAAATGCAAGAGAAAATGCAAAAAGCGCAAGAAGAGCTGGCTAATTCTGAAGTAACCGGTGAGTCGGGCGCAGGTCTTGTTAAAATAACCATGACAGGCCGTCATGATGTTAAGCGTGTTGAGCTAGATGACAGCGTCATGGGCGAAGATAAAGAATTATTGGAAGATCTATTAGCCGCTGCTGTGAACGACGCCGTGCGTAAAATAGAAGAGAAAAACCAAAGCCAAATGTCTTCAATGACGGCTGGCATGGGTTTACCGCCGGGTATGAAGCTTCCTTTTTAAGCAGTGTTTAATGCTTCCACAGCATTAAGCCGTAACGTTCACATTAAGTAAGATGATTACATGGCTATAAAGTTGCCTGCTTCATTGCAGCAGTTAATTGACTCTTTTCAAATACTGCCAGGTGTTGGTCCAAAAACGGCTCAGCGTATGGCGTTGTATCTTTTGGAAAAAGACCGTTTGGGTGCTGAGCGTTTGAGCAATAGCTTGCTGCAGGCAATGAGTAAATTGTGTCATTGTGCTTCATGTCGGAATTACGCCGAAGAAGAACTTTGCCCAATTTGCAGTGATGGCCAGCGTTCGACCGAGTCGCTTTGTGTTGTTGAATCGCCATCTGATGTGCTAGCGCTAGAGCAGGGTGTTGATTTTAGTGGCCAATATTTCGTACTGTATGGCCATCTTTCACCTATTGATGGTATTGGCCCGAATGAACTTGGATTGGCTGACTTGAAGCGTAAAGTGGAATCTCAGTCAATTAAAGAAGTGATTGTCGCAACCAACCCTACCGTCGAAGGTGAGGCGACTGCTCAGTTTATTATGGATATGTTACCTGCCAGTATTGTTGTTAGTCGGATTGCTCATGGTATCCCTATGGGGGGTGAGTTAGATCTGGTTGATGGTGGTACTTTAAATCATGCATTAACCGGTCGCCGGGTAATGAGCTAAGTTTTTATTAGACGTAATAAGCATTTTATTAAATGAGCAATAATATTTTGGATTCGATTCCCCAGCCCATCTGGATCACGACTGACGATGGTTTAGCCCAGTACTGTGAGTTATGGCAGCAGCAAGCTTTTATATCCCTTGATACAGAATTCGTTCGCACGTCCACTTTTTTTCCTAAGGCCGGTTTGGTTCAGGTGGCTGATAACTCAGATTGTTATTTGATCGATCCGCTATTGATTACTGATTGGTCAAGCTTTGCAGAGCTGCTTGAAAACCAGCAGGTCGTCAAAGTTTTTCATGCTTGTTCTGAAGATTTGGAAGTGTGTCATCGCCTAACGGGCACAACCCCGAGCCCTGTTGCAGATACTCAAATTGGTGCAGCATTGGCAAGCTTGGGTGGCATTATGGGCTTTCAGCGCTTAGTGAAAGCCGTATTGGATATCGATATTGATAAGGGTGAGACTCGCTCTGATTGGCTGCAAAGACCGCTTCGTCCTCAGCAGGTGAAGTATGCCGTGGCTGATGTGTTTTATTTGCACCAATGTTACGCGCGATTGGTTGATTTGTTAATAACAATGGAGCGTTTAACTTGGTGGCAAGAAGATTGTCATCGTTTATTAGACGCTGGCCAGATTAGTGATGATTATAGTCAGCAGTATCGTAAGGTTAAGCTGGCCTGGAAGTTACGCCCGCAAGAGCAATATGTTTTGCAGCAAGTAACCATTTGGCGTGAAAAAACCGCGCGTATGTGGAATGTGCCACGCTCGCAGGTGGTTGCTGATAACGTTTTGTGGAATATGGCGCGCTTTCAGCCAAAGCATCTTGGTGATCTTGCGCGCGCTGGCATGAAAGCTAATGTGCGACAGCGAGTCGGTGAAGAAGCCTTAGCGGTTATTGCTGAAACGTTAGACGTTGATGATTCCGTTTGGCCGGATGCTTTGCAAAAACCACTCTCTCCGCAAGCGGGCGAGGAATTGAAGGCGCTTAAAAAACGCGTTTCAGCATACGCTGATACGTTAGACATCCCCGCTGACATGCTAGTGAAAAAGAAAACACTGGAAGCCTTGATTCGATCTGGGTATCCTCGCGGCCCTTATTCTTTGCCAGAGCCTTTATTAGGCTGGCGAAAAACAGAAATTGCCGACGATTTGTTGGATTATTTGAATCAAATAGATCAGGGCGTGGTATAGAGACTTATGACAAAACTGCTGTGTAATATTTATAAAAGTCGTCGCAAGGAAGAGACTTATCTTTACGTCTCTTTGAAAGATGATTTATCAAAGGTGCCAGAAGTGCTGTTGGAGACTTTTGGACGCCCTGAATTAGTAACTAAGCTAATCATCACAGAAGAGCGTAAGTTGGCTCGAGCTGAGGCGGCAAAGGTTTTGGCATCGATTGAAGAAAAAGGTTTCTACCTGCAGCTTCCACCACCAAAAGAAGAGCTTGGTTTAGGCTTAGATGTATTTTGTAAGCGAGATAAAGACGAGTGAGCGCCCAACCTTTCTGGAAAACTAAGACGTTGAAGCAGATGTCTAAACAGGAGTGGGAGTCACTCTGTGATGGCTGTGCTCGTTGTTGTTTGCATAAATTAGAAGACGAGGATACCGATGAGGTGTATTACACCGATATTCATTGTCGTTACCTTGATAAAAATGATTGCTCTTGCACCGTGTATCAAACCCGTAATGAAAAAGTCCCTGAGTGCATTTGGTTAACCCCAGAGCAAGCGGAAAGCTTTCATTGGTTGCCCGATACTTGTGCTTATCGTTTGGTTGCCGAAGGCAAACCTTTGTACGATTGGCATCCATTGATTAGTGGCGATCCTGACTCCGTTCATAAGGCTGAAATTTCTTTGCAAGGCAAGGGTGTGCCTGACGATAAGGTGCCTGAGGAGGAGTGGCAGAGCCACATAATATGGAAAGCTTAATGTTTAATGGCCCTGTTCAGTGGGCCTTATACGGCTTATCGGCATTGGGTTGTTTTTGGGCCTGGAATAAAATGTTTTTCTGGATTGTACAGAAAGATATGAAAGCCTTTATTCGTATTATCGGCGCTGTTTTATTATTCACCCCAGCCCCTCTAGACCCTATTCAGTCGGAAGCGGGCATTTTTAATGGTGAGGTGAGCAATTATGCTCCCGCGTTCTTAGTCATATTGTTTCGTGGCTTATTAGAAAAAAATGCGTCTTTCTTAGATGCTGTTATTTACATGCTTATCGGTCTAATTTTAGGCTTAATCTTAATGTCTCTCCTGTCATTATTTAACTTCTTTCGGGCAAAATATCGCTCTCAAGATTGACCTCTGGTGACGCGTTATTTCACTAAAATAACGCTAACTCATTCAAATTTGTGATTTTTTTCTCATTCTCGATGGCTAATTTGAGATTCTTTGCTAATTTTAAAGCAGGAACGCTCGATGTCGCTGCGTCTTTCTAATGTAATTGGAGCTTTATTTAGGGAGTGAAATGAATTCACACTCTAATGGATGAGAGGTCAAAAGATGGCAAATCATATTTTTATCATGGCAACCGTAATGCTGCTTGCAGGCATTTTTGGTGGGCTAGTCAATTACTATTTGTACGGCGAAAAGGATCCGGATGCGTCAAGCTTACCAAGATTCTTGGTGGTCGGAGTAGGTGCCTCTTTCTTGGTGCCCGTTGTACTGGACTTAGTGAATAGTGAGCTCGTACTGGAAAGCCAAGGCGATCCTTCGAGATTATTGATCTTTACCGGTTTTTGTTTGATCTCAGCGTTATTATCTCGCTTTGTGATTGATAACCTATCGGATCGAATTTTTAACGAAGCTCAGGTTGCTAAGCAACGCGCTGAAGAAGTTCAGCATGACCTACGTATGATTCAGACTAACTTGATGCCGTTGATTGATACGGAGACTGAGCAAGATGTAAATGTTCAAGATCCAAGTCTGTTGAATGTGCAAGATGAATTGGATGTTACGTCTACCAGCGTACTGAAAATTTTATCAAGTGGCCGCTTTATTTTCCGTTCTTTGGCGGGCTTATGCCGCGAAGTAAACCAAGATGAAAGCACCGTTCTTAAAACATTGAATGTTTTAACGGTACGCAGTCTGGCGGGTAAAGTCAGTGGCAAAGACGGTGTGCGTTGGCACATCACTGAAAATGGTCGTCGTGTTTTAGAGTCGACTTTGTAAGTTATTTCCCCCTGTTGGAGTTCTGAAATGCTCAGAGATCTTAAATATTCGGGGGGAAGGCTTATCGCCTTCCTTTTATTATCCTTCTTATTGTCTTTTTTATTAAAGCCAAGTCCTGCTTTTGCGGCTGAACTAAAAGAAGATAATAAAAATCTCCCTTTCGATGTTCGTATCATTATTGATATATCGGGTAGCATGAAGCAAACCGATCCGAACAATCTGCGTATCCCTGCGCTTAATTTATTATTAGAACTTATGCCAGAAGGTGCTCAGGCGGGTATTTGGACGTTTGGGAAATATGTTAATAATCTTGTTCCTGTTGCGGTTGTTGATGATCAATGGCGCAAGAGAGCGAAAAAGTCAGCGTTAAATATTACCTCGGTAGGGTTGCAAACCAATCTTGCGGGAGCCTTAAATGATGCGGCTTGGGGCTTGAACTCTGATAGTGGCTTTCAGCAAAGCATCATCTTATTGACCGACGGCAAGGTTGATATGGCAAGCAATAATGACCCTCAAGGAGAGCAAAAGAATACCTTGGCGCTGAAAAAATTAATGTCTGAGGTCTTGGGGAAATATCGGACGGCTGGCGCGAATATTCATACGCTGGCATTGTCGGATTTGGCCGATAAAAATTTATTGCAACAAATAGCGCTTGAAACAGAGGGGCTTTATTCTCAGGCGACCAATGCTGAGCAGTTGATGAAAGCTTTCTTGCGTGCTTTTGATCGCGCAGTTCCAGCAGAACAAGTGCCAATGGAAGATAATACCTTTGTCATCGATGACAGTGTGAATGAATTTACTGCGCTCATTTTTAAATCGACGAAAGGCACGGGCGAATCGGCGTTATTGACGCCTAGTGGTCATCGCTACACCGCACTCGATCATCCTGAAAATGTACGCTGGCATAAAGATGTACGTTTCGACTTAATGACAATAAAGCAACCAGAGTCTGGAACGTGGATTGCTGAGGCCGACTTAGATCCATCAAATAGAGTCACCATCTTGTCAGACCTTGCGGTCAGTGTAGAGGGGATACCCGCAACCATTTTTCCGGGAGATAAGTTAGACGTCGCCATTAAATTGATGAATGAAGGAGAAGTGATTAAAAAGGCTGAAATATTGCGCCTCACTGATGTGACAATGAAAGTCGTCACTGCGAGTGGTCGTGATGGCAGTAAAATACTTTCTGATCCAGAAAATGCACCTACCGACGGTATTTATCGAGAAGGGTTATATCGACTGAAAGAGCTTGGCAGTTATCAAGTAGATGTCGTTATAGAGGGGCGCACATTTCAACGTAAGCGCAGCTTCTCCATGACCATGATTCAGCCAATTGAAATTAATCATGAACCTGATGAAGAGAAGGGTGTTTATCGCATTGAAGTAAAAGCATTATCTGACAATTTGGATATTGAGCGATCTCGAGTCATCGCGAAAATTAAAAGTCCTGATGATAATACGATCATCCAATCTGTAACTTATGATGCCGATGCTCAGGCTTGGATTAGTGAAATAGCACCCACAAAAGGGGCGGGTCAATACAGTGTTGATTTGAACATTCGCGGCATTACACAAAGTGGTAAAAATTTCAAAGTAAAGCCGGATGAAATACTTTTTGATCTGCCTATTATCACCGCCGAGCCAGAGGTTGTCGTTTCAGCGGTCGAGCCAGTAGCCGATATTGTGGTTGAGGATGCTCAAGGGGCGGATGATACCGTAGAGGAAGATGCCGTCACTGACAATGCTGAAGCTGAAGAGAAGCAAATAGTAGAGGTTGAGGCTAAAGAAGATGAAGTTAAAACCCCAGAAGTCGACGACATAGCACCTAAGATTACGATGGAAGAAGTCTCTAAGGTGGATGAGGCAATCATTGATACTGCTAAAAAGACAGAGGTTGTTGAACAAGAAACGCCCGACGTGGAAGAGGGTGATGACGGTTTGGCTTGGTGGGTTTACCTGATCTTGGTTTTATTCAATGTCGCGATTATTGGTGCGGGTGTGTGGTGGTTTATGTTGCGTAAATCCAATGCCACCGCTGATGCTCAAACCAGTATGGATGAAGACGCTATTGCTGATCTTGATGCTTTAGAGGACGATTTAGCAGGTGATTTTGATTCTTTGGATGAGGGTGATGAAGAAGAAATAATTCCCGTGGCTGACGGCTCTCAAGGTGATGAGCTTTCTGGGCCAGGTGATGCGGGCAGTTTAGATTCAGCATCCGAAGCCGCAAAACCGGCAGTGGATGATAGTATCGGTTTTGATGAGGATTTCTCTATCGACCCTGATGATGATGTTGATACTGACGACGACTCTTGGGGGGAGTTTGATAGCGATAAAAAGGATTAATGTCTAATAATATGCTCTAGCAGAGTGGCGCATCTTGTTGCAAGGGGCTTTATGCCCTTATACTGCGACAATATTAAATTCTGCTAGAGGTTATTATGAAATTTCAAGGTACCAACGAATACGTTGCAACTCCTGAGTTGCAAGTGGCGGTGAATGCTGCGATTACTCTTCAGCGCCCGCTATTATTAAAAGGCGAGCCTGGGACCGGTAAAACCATGCTAGCAGAACAGTTAGCAGAATCTTTAGGCACTGAGTTGATTCAGTGGCATATCAAAAGTACGACTAAGGCTCATCAGGGGCTATATGAGTACGATGCGGTTTCACGTTTACGCGATTCGCAATTGGGCAATGATAAAGTTCATGATATTAAGAACTACATTGTTAAAGGTAAGTTATGGGAAGCTTTCACTGCGGATAAACCGGTTGTTTTATTGATTGATGAAATTGATAAAGCCGATATTGAGTTTCCAAACGACCTGCTATTAGAACTCGATAAGATGGAGTTTTATTGCTACGAAACCCAAGAGCGTATCATTGCTAAACATCGCCCAATCATTTTAATCACCAGTAATAATGAAAAAGAATTACCTGACGCTTTCTTGCGTCGCTGCTTTTTCCACTACATCGATTTCCCATCCAAAGAAACCATGATGAAAATTGTGGATGTTCATTATCCTAATATCCAAGCCTCTTTAGTAAAAGAAGCAATGGAAGTGTTTTTCGATATCCGTAAAGTTCCAGGTCTGAAGAAAAAGCCTTCTACGTCTGAATTGATTGATTGGCTGAAACTATTAATGGCTGACGAAATTGGTGTGGATTTATTGCGCGATACTGATAGGACAAAAGCAATTCCGCCGATGGCTGGCGCTTTGGTTAAAAATGAACAAGATGTACAGCTATTAGAAAAGCTGGCCTTTATGAGCCGTCGCCGAGGTTAATACTCTTCGGCCACTAACTAGAGGGATTCGATATGTTCATCGATTTTTTTATGACGGTTCGAAAGGCCAAGGTGCCTTGTTCCGTAAGTGAATACCTAGATTTAATCGCGATGGTTGAGAAAAACTTAGCGTTTGCAGATCTGGATGACTTTTATGTTTTGGCAAAAATGTGCTTGGTTAAAGACGAGCGTCATTACGATCGCTTTGACAAAGCTTTTGGTCATTATTTTGAAGGTATCGAAAGCTTAGATCTAGCGATGGATGATCCGTCTATTCCCGACGATTGGATGCGTAAAGAAATGGAACGCATCATGAGTCAGGAAGAAATGGATGCAATTAAAGGTCTTGGCGATTTAGATGAAATCATTGAAGCTTTCAAAGAGCGCTTAGAAAACCAGAAAAAACGTCATCAGGGTGGTAATAAAAATATTGGCACGGGGGGGACGTCGCCTTTTGGTGCCAATGGTTTCAATCCTGAAGGTTTTCGCATTGAACAAGGCCAATCACGGCATAAAAAAGCAGTAAAAGTGTGGGAAAAGCGTAACTACAAAGACTTAGATGATTCTATTCAGTTAGGCATTCGTAATATTAAAGTAGCCTTGCGCCGCTTACGAAAATTTGCCCGCACTGGAGCGGCCGATAAACTGGATTTAGACGATACCATCGCCTCAACTGCGCGTAATGCGGGGTTTTTGGATCTGAAGCTTGTGCCTGAGCGTCATAATGCCGTCAAGGTTTTATTGTTCTTTGATATTGGTGGCTCGATGGATCCTCACGTCAAAGTCTGTGAAGAGTTGTTTTCTGCTGCTCGCTCTGAATTTAAACACATGGAAACCTTCTATTTTCATAATTGTTTGTATGAGTCGGTATGGAAAAATAATATTCGCCGGACTAATGAACAAACACTGACTTGGGATTTGTTAAATAAATATACCAGCGATTACAAAGTCATATTCATCGGTGATGCGATGATGGCCCCTTATGAGGTAACTCATACGGGTGGCAGTGTTGAACACTGGAACGATGAAGCCGGTGCGGTTTGGTTGCAGCGTATCAAAGACAAGTTTGATAAAGTCGTTTGGATTAACCCAGCGCCTGAGAGTCATTGGGGGAATGGCGGATCTTTAGGCATTATCAAGCAGATTGTTGACGATCAGATGTATTCATTAACACTGGAAGGCCTTGAAAAAGCAATGAAAGAGATGAGTCGCTAGGCGGCCTGTATATTGTAACTTTAAGTAAGCCAAAGGACTGACAATCCTTTGGTCTACGTGTACACTGGTACTAAGTATTAGGGATGATAACAATAATAAAAATTTATCTAATAAAAAGACTTATAAAATGCAGAATACAAATCACGTATACCCAAAACAATTGAAACTTACCCGATAGAGTAGACAATCTGCCATAGTATGGTCATTGTGCGCGCGATATAATGCGAGAGAAAATATAGCTCAATCATCATGATCTTTGCTCGGCAATCAAATGGCGTTAGTTTAATGTTGATAATAAGCATTTATAGCAGATCGGTTCTGCTGAGGGTTAGCAATGGTTTTTAGAATTTGGGCGCTATTTTTAATCATGTTTAGTGCTTCCTCTAATGCCCAGGCATTAGAGCTTGGAGATAGTATTCCCGACTTTGTAATGGCCAGTGAGAATGGTGCGCCCAAACGCTTGTCTGAGCATGTTGGCAAGCCTGTTATGCTTATTTGGTTAGATGACTGTGATGGCTGTGCTGAGCGGTTAATTCAATGGCAGTATCTAGCAGAAAGCCGAGCGGTAGATGGACTAGTGACATGGGTTATCTGGCAACCAGAAGAAGGTTACCAAGCTCCTTGGTCGCGATTACCAATTTTGAGATACGAGTCAACTAATAAAGAATCGTGGCTATTTAGGCCTAACCCAGCGGTTATGTTGATTTCACCCAATGGCACTTTAGATCATATATTTTTACAAGATTTAGATGAGCGAAGAAGCGAAATAGCCGGTGTGTTGAATGATTGGCTGCAGAAAAAGCAATGGTTACAAGAAGGAATTAAATAATGCGTTTGTTATATTCAATGCTGCTGATCGTTACATCGATGAGCGTATATGCAGAGAAATCTGAAGAAATAAGCCCAGTGAGCCAGAAAGCGTTTTCGGTAAAGCAGTCAGTACTGCAATTGAATCGAGATTTATATCAGCTTGAGGAAGATTTATTGAGTCCTGCGACGACGCAAGCCTCTCTTTTCTTTTCGCTAACGGGCAATGAATTTTTTGAACCTTATTCGATTAATGTTGTTATTGATAACAAGTCGCCAATTCATTATCTCTATACCGAACGACAAGTCAGCGCCTTGCGTCAAGGTGCTATTCAACCATTAAAAGAT
>Ga0193962_1000318_pt1 | contig 22347 bp, 19 predicted proteins | sample FB_5_MG_FD_140335 | JGI IMG/M metagenome (GOLD analysis project Ga0193962, IMG submission 140335) | Microbial mat bacterial communities from the Broadkill River, Lewes, Delaware, United States - FB_5_MG | ecosystem: Environmental > Aquatic > Freshwater > River > Microbial mats | place: USA... | reverse complement strand
TTCAACTTCTTTTTTGATTGTTTTAAAGTTTACATCTCCAACAATTACTAAATAAGCATTTCCAGGAACATAATACGTATTGTAGTTTAACTTAACATCAGCTAAACTTACATTTTTAAGCGTTTCTTCTGAAGTATATTCTCCGTTATAATGTTCTTTTCCATAAGTTAGAATGTTTTCAACTCTTCTTGCAATTGAAGTAACGCTTTTTTCATCAGCCTTAATTCCTTCAATAATTTTAGCTTTCGCTTTATCAAATTCTTCTTGGCTAAATGTAGGGTTGATAACTCCATCAGACATTAATTCTAATATTCTTTTTGAATATCTAGATAAACCTGAAGCATAAGCACCGTTTGCCGAATAATTAATATTCGCTCCAAGGAAGTCTACTTCTTCATTAAAGTCGTCCTTTGAGATTTTTTCTGTTCCACTTCCTAATAAAGAGCTTAGCAAATCAGAAACACCTTTTTTGTTTCCTTCCGCATATGGAGGATTGTCAAGTGTTAAACTATACGTTACTCTAGGAAGTTTTGAATTTTCTACAACTAAAACTTTAAGTCCGTTTTTCAACGTAAAACTTTGAGGTTTTTTAATGTTAACCGTTGGTGAAGGTCCAGATTTTGGTTGCGTTCTATCTTGTGCTTGCATTGTTATTGTTAAAAATAAACAGGCTGCTATATAAACTATTTTTTTCATAATAAATATCTTAGTTTTTCGCTTTTTCTGCAGTTGGTACATAATCTAAAATCAATCTTTGATTTGGTTTTAAATATTTGTTTGCTACTTCTTTAATTTCTTCTCTAGTAATTGAACGGTAAATATCAATTTCAGTATTAATTAAATTAATATCTCCATAAAGTAAGTAGTAAGTTGCTAAATTATCAGCAATACCTTCAACACTTGCGTTGTTGTTTACATATTGGCTTTCAAACTTATTTTGTAATTTTAAATAATCTTTTTCAGAAATTAATTCTGTTTGCATTTTTAAAATTTCATCATCAATTTCTTTCAACATGTCAGCAGTTGTATTTGTTCCCATTGGTAAACCATAAATGAAATACAAACTGTAATCTTCTTGACTGTAATTAAAAGCTCCAATTTGTAAAGCCATTTTCTTTTCGTCTACCATTTTTTTGTAAAGTTTAGAACTTTTACCGTCAGATAAATAAGAAGAAATCATATCTAAAACTCTAGCATCTCTTGTTTTCATTGATGGAGTTCTATATGAAGCAACAAGCATAGGAATTTGAATATTTGGATCTTCCCATGAAGCTTTAAATTCTTTAGTAATAGGTTCCTCTACTGCTTTAGTTCTTGTAACTGGAGTCCCTTTTGGGATAGCAGCAAAGTATTTTTTAATCCATTCTTTAGCTTGTGCTTTGTCAAACTGACCTGCGACAACTAAAACCGCATTATTAGGGATGTAGAATTTCTTATTGAAAGCTTGAAACTCTTCTAAAGTTGCAGCATCTAAATGCTCCATTTCACCAATAGTAGTCCATCTGTATGGGTGATTTTTAAACATGTTTTCTTTAACAGCCTTGATAAGGTTCCCGTAAGGTTGATTGTCTACACGCAGTCTCTTTTCTTCCTTTACAACTTCATTTTGAGTATCAACACCTATTTGATTAATTACAGGATGCATTAATCTTTCCGATTCCATCCACAAAGCTAATTCTAAGTTGTTAGAAGGAAATATTTCATAATAATATGTTCTGTCGTCAGTAGTATTTGCATTGTTATGACCACCATTAGCCGTAACAATTTTAAACCACTCACCGCGTTCGATGTTTTTTGTTCCTTCAAATAATAAATGTTCGAAAAAGTGAGCAAAACCAGTTCTGTTTGGCTGTTCATCCTTTGCTCCTACATGGTACATTACTGATGTAATAACTACTGGAGCTGAATTATCTTGATGCAAAACAACATGGAGTCCATTGTCTAAATCAAACTCTTCAAATTCTACTTTTTGCGCATTAGCAGAAGCGCTAATAAATAGAGCTGTACTTAAAGCCATTAAAGATTTTTTCATAAATTAATTATTGTTTAGTATTCTTCTTATAGATCAATTAGACGTAAATTTAAGATATTGTTACATATTAATGACGTCTTTTTTAATTTAAAAAAAAATATTTAATTAGATATAATTGTTTGATATAATTATTGTTGTATATTTGCAAACTTGAAAAATTAACTAAATACACATTTGTTATGTATGCAATCGTAGAGATAGCAGGGCAACAATTTAAAGTAAGCAAAGACCAAAAGGTTTATGTACACCGTTTAGCAGAACAAGAAGGAGACAAGGTTTCTTTTGATAAAGTTATGTTATTAGACGATAATGGTACTATTACCCTAGGCGCCCCAGCTATAGATGGAGCTTCAGTTGAAGCAAAAATCTTAAAACACCTTAAAGGAGACAAAGTAATTGTTTTCAAAAAGAAAAGAAGAAAAGGTTACAAAGTTAAAAATGGTCACAGACAATCTTTAACTCAAATTGTAATTGAAGGAATTCAATCTTCAGGAGCAACTAAAAAAGCTGCACCTAAGAAAGAAACTGCTCCTAAAACAGAAGCTGCGCCAAAAGCAAAAGCATCTAAAAAAGGTGATGATTTAAAAAAGATTGAAGGAATTGGACCAAAAGCTGCTGAGGCTTTAGTTGCTGCAGGAGTAGATACTTTTGCTAAATTAGCTTCAACTAGTGTTGATTCAATCAAAGAAATTTTTGATGCATCAGCTTCAAAATTATCTCATTTAGATCCAACAACTTGGGCTCAACAAGCAACTTTAGCTGCTGAAGGGAAATGGGATGAATTACAAAAATTACAAGACGAGTTAAACGGTGGTAAAGCTGTTTAATTAATTATTAACTTAAAAACTTAAACATCATGGCTCACAAAAAAGGTGTCGGTAGTTCGAAGAATGGTAGAGAATCAGAATCGAAACGTTTAGGCGTAAAGATTTATGGTGGTCAAGCAGCTATTGCCGGGAATATCATTGTAAGACAAAGAGGTTCTAAACATAATCCAGGTGAAAATGTTTACATGGGTAAGGACCATACTTTGCATGCAAAAGTTGATGGAATTGTACAATTCCAAAAGAAGAAAGATAATAAATCTTTTGTTTCTATTACTCCATTTGAGGCGTAATATTGACTTATGTAAATATAAAAAACCCAATTCTTACGGATTGGGTTTTTTTTATTTCTTTATTTTCAAAGTCTCTAACTGAAATTTAATATTACTTAAAAACAATTTAAACACATTGTTCTGCAAATGCTTTTAAACAGTATTTTTACTTAAAACACATCTTCCAATAGGGAATAACCTTGACACAAAGGCTCTTTAATCGGTTAAAAAACTTCTAACACAAAGTGTTAAAATAAAAAAAATGCCTAATCATACAATTAGGCATTTTAATTAATTAATCAATAGCTTACTCAAAAATAATCTTTCTTGTAAGTTTTATATTCTCACCTTCTAAGTTTAATAGATAAACACCAGATTGATAATTTTTAACATTAATTGATTGCTCTAATGAGAAGTCATTTATTTCGTTTGAATAAACGACTCTTCCGTTTAAGTCTACTAAACTAACTTTTAATGAACCTGAATAATTAGCAATTGCAATATTAACAATACCATTAGAAGGGTTAGGATATATATTTATCCTATTATCAACAACAACATCTTGATTAGATAAAACTGTACTTGTAAACATCCCAGAGAAAATACCCCTTCCGTAAGTTGCAGCAAAAACAGTGTTGTCATTTCTTAAATCTAAATCTACAACTTTAACATTACTCATACCATTATAAGACTGATTCCATGTTGGAGATGCACTACTAAAGTTATTTGTATACCAAACTCCAAGCTCAGTTCCTATAATAACTTCTTCAAGATTTAATGGGTTTTGCAAAATTGCTTTTACAGGAATATCAGGAAAATTACCTTCTTTATTTTGCCATGTAGTTCCACCATTTGAAGTGTACCAAATACTAATTACATTATAATTATGCATGGTAACAAAAATCTCATTTTCCGATTGACCGTATTCCACATCAGAAATACTTCCTACAAAACCTGATCCTGTTATATCAGTCCATGTAGCAAATGAATTTGCATTTGTTAGCTTCAACAATTTACCATTTCTACAACCTATCAAAAGAGTGGTTGAAGTAGTTGTATATTTAGAAACTGTCATTGCAGTTGCTGAACTAGTCAACAAAGCATTTGTTAAAAGTGTTTTTCCAACTGTTCCTGACTTAAGGTTAGTATACCTTCTAATTTGGTAAACAGGGGCTGAAGTAGAGTAATCAGCATATAAAATATCTAAACTAGAGTCTAAAGTCATTGGCGCAATAAATGCACCATTACTTCCCGACTCACTATTTATTACTCGTGTAGCTCCTGCAGTAGTTCTATAATTAATACTATTATTGTATACATAATTAGAAATATAATATTTATCAACACCTTGATCAAACATTGTATAAGCACCATCTCCACCTTGAGATTGGAAACTAGCGTTTATACCCGCACCTACACCGCCGAAATACTGTGTTCCATTGTCTTGAGCACCTGCTGCAAAATATTCTCCTGATAAATTTCCTCCTGTAGCCCCCGTTGGAGCAACTCCAACACTATAAAACTGAGTAATATTTAAACCTCTATTTCTAGAAACAATAGTTGCTCCCGAATTACTTGAGTAAAACACACCTCCATCATTTCCAAAAACCATTACAGTTGAGCTCCCGTTTGCAAAAGCCATACCATGCTGATCCGAATGTACATTATTATAACCCCCAAGACCATACCAATGACTAATTTGAGACCAACTAGAGCCCGAATTTGAAGATTTAAACAAATCAATACCACCGGCATAAGCAATTTGGTCATTATTTGGATCAACTTCTAACATTAAATCATAAAAAGCTTGTCCTCTTGTAAAATCTGTTCCCATGCTTGTTTCCACATCAATAGGCACAGCTAATGTTGTAGTAGTCGCAAATCCATTATCAGTTCTATATAAGCCTACAGCTGCCGTTGTTGATAATTCTGCTAAAACATAAACTTTATCTGCAGCTTGTTTTGAAACAGCTATCTGAACTCTATCTCCATTTGCAACAGCATACCTTTGTGTAAAAGTATTACCATCAGTAGAAGAAAAGATAATTCCCCCTCCATCACCATAAACTACACTCCCAGTTGTTGAAAGCCATATTTTATTGTCAACCCCAATTTCAATATCATTTGGACAATGTTTATTCCCAGAAAATGTTAATGGTAAACTTACTTCTGTCCAAGTTGAACCTCCATTTACTGACTTATACAATCCAAAAGCAGGGCCCCCTAAATATGTTGCAGCATTAGCAGAACCGTAAAAAGAGTCTCCAGCAGCTACATAAATTTCAGAAGTCCCCCCATTATTCCTAACTTTTATATCATTGATATGTTGCTGACCAGGAACCAAGTTGCCTGTAAAACCTCCTGTAGCGGTTGGATTTATTGTACCATTAACACTTCCTGCTCCTAGAGCAGCTTCTAAAATATCTCCATCTGATTGAGAAATCATCACTGAAGGAATGGTAATTGTAGCATCAGTTCCTCCCATTGGGATTGGGGTACCACCAACGTTATTCATCATAATTACAGCAACGGCCCCAGCATCTTGTGCAGCTTTTACTTTTATAACAAAAGAACACGAACCTCTTCTGATTAGAGCAATTTTACCATTTAATGCCGCAGCATTAGTTATTGTTTCACACCCATCAGAAGCTGGGGCTGTATTATCTTGAACAAGAACGATATCACGTGTTAAAGGCAAAGAACTTAAATCTCCAAATGCTGTTGTAGGATAACTAGCATAATTACCGGCAATTCCAGTTGGGCTATTAATTGTAATTGAAGACTCAGATTCAAATGTTGTAGGACCTGTAATTCCACCAAATATATTTGTCCATGTTGTTCCTCCATCAGTAGATTTCCAAACTCCATCTCCATTAACATCTCCACCAACATATGACTCACCCGTACCTACATAAAATACATTAGAGTTATTCGGGTCAACAGCAATTGAAGTAACGGCTAAATTATCTGGAATATTTACTCTTGACCATGTTGAAAGTGAATTAGAAATATTAGTATTTTTCCACAAACCACCACTTACTCCACCAGCAAAAACAGTCTCATTTGTTACATCATTTGGATCGAATAGAACTGCCCTAACACGTCCTCCAACATTATTAGGACCTCTTTCCACCCAATTATTATCACTTGCGTCTCCTGGCGTTCTTCCAGCAGCAAGATCTGCAGCTCTTTCGTCAGCAAGTTTTTTTCTTAAAAGCGCAACATTTATAGGATTAGGTTTTCCAGTTGAAGGGTCTATAGTTAATTCCCATTCTTGCTCATAATATTTATTAGGAGGCAATCCAGCTGATTTTCTTTCAGACTTTGATAATTGCATACTATTCTTGAAAGGAGAATTTGCTAAAAAATTTTCATGTTTTTTTCTTAAAACTTCTATCTCTGATAAATCTTTTGTTTCTTTTTGTGACGAAACTTGAGTTTTTACAGAAACTTTTTTTTCTTTTTCAAGAACCTTTACAACTTCATCAGTATTAGCTGTAATGACATTTTGAGATTCTTCTTTAACAGCTTTAACTGTGATTTCATTTGTTTTATTTAATAGTTGCTCATCATTTTTAGATTTTGAACAACTAAAAAACAAAAATGCAACAAAACTTAAAATTAAGAGTACATTTTTTTTCATAATATAGTTTTTTGGGTAATTTGAACAAAGAAAGCACATTTTTTTTACTTTTAGAAATAAAAATTGTGATATTCTTATAATTTTAACTCTTGTTTGATTGAATTGTATTAAATAACTGTAAAGCTTTACCATCAGTAAGCATAGAAACAAAGTGACAGATGTTCAACAATCTATCATAAAGGGATGCTTTTTCTTGTTGGTAACGCTCCGGCAACAATTTCAAGATTAAATTATCATAATTCGAAGGGTTTCCATTTGATTTATTGATATAAGCTGTGCAAAAAACATCTAAAAGGACATTGATTACTTTATAGCCAATTACTTCTTTTTCAATTACTTCTTTGCTTTGGTATACGTTTTTAACACTAATTTTTATAATATCATCCATTTGTGCTTTGTACTGACTTTTGTCCATTATCGCAAAAGGGAAGTTGCCTGAAAGTATTGCTTCTTCATTTGCCATAAAAATCTTTACTGCATCTTGAATTAAACTTCCAATAGCCAAAGCACGTAAATAACTTATTCTATCTTCTGTAGTGGTAAGTTCGTTGTATTTTTTAGAATCGATTCCGTTTTTGACTAATTTGATTAAGTATTCTAATGCAAATTCTTCTTGAATTAATCCTAAGTTAATTCCGTCTTCAAAATCGATAATGGTATAACAAATATCATCTGCTGCTTCTACTAAATAAGCCAACGGATGACGTTCAAAACCAATATCATTCCCAGATTTATTTGGAATTAAACCCAATTCTTTTGCGACTTCAGCAAAGAATTCTTTGTCTTGTTGAAAGAAACCGTATTTTTTATCGCAAATGTTTTTGGTTGGTTTTTTAGGCAAACTTTCTTTTGGATATTTTGTAAAAGTTCCAAGCGTTGCATAGGAAATTCTTAATGCTCCTTCTATTCCCTCACGAGAAGAAGTAAGCACCGAAAAACCATTTGCGTTTCCTTCAAAATCAATTAAATCTTGCCATTCTTTATCAGAAAGCTGGTCTTTATATTGTTGTCCGTTTCCGTTTGTGAAGTATTCGCCAATTGCTTTTTCACCAGAATGTCCGAAAGGCGGATTTCCAATATCGTGTGCTAATGATGCCGCCGCAACAATGGCTCCAAAATCGTTCATTTGGAAACCATGAATTTCAGCCAAATAAGGCCTTTTTTCTAAAACTTGTTTTCCAACTAATCTTCCTAATGAACGACCTACAACCGAAACTTCTAAACTGTGCGTTAATCTTGTGTGTACAAAGTCGGTTTTTGATAATGGAATAACTTGTGTTTTGTCTTGTAAACTTCGAAACGCTGCCGAAAATATAATTCGGTCGTAATCGACTTCAAAACCTAAACGTGTATCGTCTTGTTCTTTTCGTAATCGTTTACTTGTGTCGCCTTGTCTTTTTAAAGACAAAAGTTGTTCCCATTGCATCATAATGATTTAAGATTTTTGATTAACGATTTTTAATTTCAGAATTAAAATTTACTCTTTATCGTTTGCTAAAAAGAATACTTTTGATTTTTTTGGGTATTTATCGTAACTGATATCGCTAGGGTTTTCAATTATTGACTTGATGTTTACCTCATCTCCAATTTTAAAACCAGCTACTACTTGCTTGTAATCTAACAAATAAGGACCACAGAAGAAATTTCCATCTGCATCTTTCTCAATAATTCCTGTATGAACTCCTTTTTTTTCTTTTGACATGTCTTTTTTATTTTATTTTTCAAATGTACGAATTGAAATGCAATTTTTATATAAAAGAAAAAGTGTCAGAAACAAACTGACACTTTTAATTAAAACTATAATATTAGTTTTGTAACTTCTACGATTGCCTTTATCAATGTAGTAAGTAATTTGGTATTTTGCCACCATTTCTTATATTTCGCCATTTTCGGAGATTTATAAGTTACTATTGTTTACTGAAGTCCCCACAGTAGGGTTTCATAATAAGTTCTTCAGTTAGCAAACAAATAATATATTTTATAATTTTAAGAACCGCACATTTCACAGTCTTCTGGTCCTGCATCTTTAGCGCGAGCTAACATTGCTTTGAACTCATCTTCTGTCATTGCTGCATTTTCAGTTTCTACTGCAACGGCAATTGGTTCCGCTTTTTTATCGTTATTTAAAGTAAACTTAATAGCATCTACCGCAGCTTTTGTTCTTAAGTAGTACATTCCTGTTTTTAAGCCGCTTTTCCAAGCATAAAAATGCATAGAAGTTAATTTTGCCATTGTAGCGCCTTCCATAAACAAGTTTAACGATTGCGATTGATCAATAAAATAACCTCTTTGACGAGACATGTCAATAATGTCTTTCATACTCAATTCCCAAACTGTTTTGTACAATTCTTTAATGTCTTGAGGAATGATATCAATATTTTGAATAGAACCGTTATTACGCATGATTTCTTGCTTAAGATTTTCATTCCATAAACCAAGTTCTACTAAATCGTATAATAAATGTTTGTTAACAACAATGAATTCTCCAGACAATACTCTACGTGTATAAATATTTGAAGTATACGGTTCGAATGCTTCGTTATTTCCTAAAATTTGAGAAGTTGAAGCAGTTGGCATTGGCGCTAATAATAATGAGTTACGCACTCCGTTTGCCATTACTTCAGTTCTTAATGCTTTCCAATCCCATCTTCCTGATAAATCTTCGTCTTTTATGTTCCAAAGATTGTATTGGAATTCTCCTTTAGAAATTGGTGAACCTTCAAACGTTGAATATGGTCCTTCTTCTTTTGCTAATTCCATTGAAGCTGTAACTGCTGCAAAGTAAATTGTTTCGAAAATTTCTTCGTTTAATTTCTTAGCTTCATCACTTGTAAACGGCAATCTTAGTAAAATAAAAGCATCTGCTAAACCTTGTACTCCTAATCCAATTGGACGGTGACGCATGTTTGAATTCTCTGCTTCAATTACTGGATAATAATTTCTATCAATTACTCTGTTTAAGTTACGCGTAATTCTTTTGGTAACATCAAATAAGAATTGGTGATTGAATTTACCATCTTCTACAAACATTGGCAATGAAATAGAAGCCAAGTTACATACTGCAACCTCATCTGGTGATGTATATTCTAAAATTTCAGTACATAAGTTAGATGAACGAATTGTACCTAAATTCTTTTGATTTGATTTTCTGTTTGCTGCATCTTTATACAACATATAAGGCGTTCCTGTCTCAATTTGAGATTCAAGAATTTTTTCCCATAATTCACGAGCCTTAATGGTCTTTCTACCTTTTCCAGCTTGCTCATATGAAATGTACAATGCTTCAAACTCATCTCCATACACATTATCTAAACCTGGACATTCGTTTGGACACATTAACGTCCATGTTGAATCTTCTTCAACACGCTTCATGAATAAATCACACATCCACATTGCGAAGAATAAATCACGAGCACGCATTTCTTCTTTTCCGTGATTTTTCTTTAAATCTAAGAAATCAAAAATATCTGCATGCCAAGGCTCAATATAAATAGCAAAACTACCTTTACGTTTTCCACCACCTTGATCTACGTAACGAGCCGTATCGTTAAATACACGTAACATAGGTACAATTCCGTTTGAAGTACCGTTTGTTCCACGAATGTATGAACCTGTTGCTCTTACATTATGAATTGCTAAACCAATTCCTCCGGCAGATTGTGAAATTTTTGCAGTTTGCTTTAATGTATCGTAAATACCATCAATACTGTCATCTTTCATTGTTAACAAGAAACAAGATGACATTTGCGGTTTTGGTGTTCCTGCGTTGAATAAAGTAGGTGTTGCATGCGTGAAGAATTTCTTCGACATTAATTCATACGTTTCAATAGCTGATTCAATATCATTTAAATGAATACCAATAGAAACACGCATTAACATGTGTTGTGGACGTTCAACAATTTGTCCGTTTATTTTTAAAAGATATGAACGCTCTAAAGTTTTGAATCCGAAATAATCGTAATTAAAATCGCGATTATAGATAATTGTAGAATCTAACTTTTCAGCATTTTCCATAATTACATTATATACTTCCTCTGAAAGTAAAGGTGCTTTTTTACCTGTACGAGGATTCACATAATGATACATCTCTGTCATTGTTTCAGAGAATGATTTAGTAGTGTTTTTATGTAAATTAGAAACAGCAATACGCGCTGCTAACTGAGCATAATCAGGATGCGTAATAGTCATAGATGCGGCCGTTTCGGCAGCTAAGTTATCTAACTCTGAAGTACTTACGCCGTCATACAAACCTTCAATTACACGCATAGCAACCTTAACCGGGTCGACTAACTCGTTTAACTCGTAGCATAAAAATCTAATTCTATCTGTAATTTTATCAAACATTACAGGTTCTCTTCTACCATCTCTTTTTACTACATTCATATGACTTTGGTTTAGTTTGTTTGTTATATTTTTTTCTTTTTGAGTGCTTATTTATTAAAAATCAGCATCAAAACTTATTTTTCCAGATTCTGAATCGGTATTCATTACACCTGCTTTTTGATATTCAGCAACACGTTTTTCAAAGAAATTAGTTTTCCCTTGTAATGAAATCATATCCATAAAATCGAATGGGTTTGAAGAGTTATATTCTCTTTCACAACCTAATTCTACCAATAATCTATCGGTTACAAATTCTAAGTATTGCGTCATTAAAGTTGCATTCATACCTATTAAACTTACAGGAAGTGACTCTGTAATAAACTCTCTTTCGATAGTTAAAGCGTCGATAATAATTTCTCTAATTCTTGCTTTTGGCACTTTATTTACCAAGTGATGATTATGTAAATGCACGGCGAAATCACAATGCACACCTTCATCACGAGAAATTAATTCGTTCGAAAAAGTTAATCCTGGCATTAACCCACGTTTTTTTAACCAGAAGATAGAACAAAATGCTCCAGAAAAGAAAATTCCTTCAACCGCTGCAAAAGCAATTAATCGTTCTGCAAACGAATCAGATTCAATCCATTTTAAAGCCCAATCTGCTTTTTTCTTAATTGCAGGAAAAACTTCAAGAGCGTGAAACAATTTATCTTTTTCAATCTCATCTTTAACATAAGTATCAATTAAAAGAGAATAGGTTTCACTGTGAATGTTTTCCATCATGATTTGAAATCCATAAAAGAATTTCGCTTCAGCATATTGCACTTCGTTTACGAAATTTTCTGCTAAATTTTCATTTACGATTCCGTCAGAAGCTGCGAAAAATGCCAAAATATGTTTGATGAAATATTTTTCATCATCGCTTAATTTATTATTCCAGTCTGAAATGTCTTGGTGTAAATCAATCTCTTCAGCAGTCCAAAAACTAGCTTCCATTTTCTTATACCATTCCCATATATCATGGTGTTTAATTGGAAAAATAACAAAACGGTCTTTATTTTCTTGTAATATTGGTTCGACTACTGACATAGTTACTTGATTTTTATTGTTTTAAAAAGAATAATATTTACTTCTAATGGGGTTTACAAAGTTTGTCATTTGAAACGAGAAATGAAAGTCAAACTTATTCACAATTAAGCCAAGTTTTTAACAACGAGTAAAAAAATTCCTACTCCTTATGAAGGATTTAATTTATTGATTATCAACTATTTAAATAAAATAAAAAACAGAGGAAAACCACTCTTATCAGCGATTAAACCTACTGTTAAAGAGTGTTTTACAGAATACGCAAAAGGGGTTACTTTTTTAAATCTTCGGCAATTTTTTCTAATTCAGAATACCATTCTTCTCCAAATTTTCTAACTAGTGCTTCTTTTACAAATTTATAGATAGGAACACCAAGTTCTTTTCCTAATTCGCAAGCATCAGAACAAATATGCCATTTGTGATAATTAACCGCAGAAAAATCAGAGTATTCTTTTACACGAATAGGGTATAAGTGACAAGAAACTGGTTTTTTCCAATCAACAATACCTTCGTTATACGCTTGTTCTATTCCGCAAAGCGCAGTGTCTTTGTCAAAAATTACATACGCACAGTCTTTACCGTCAATTAAAGTGGTTTCAAGCTCACCAAAATCAGAAACAGTATGTGTTCCTTGTTCTTCGATTGCTGCAATTCCTTCAGGACGAAGGAATGGCTTTACTTTTGGATAAATTTCTGCTAATATTTTAGTCTCTGCTTCGTCTAAAGGTGCACCAGCATCTCCGTCCACACAACACGCTCCTTTACAAGCAGATAAATTACAAACGAATTCTTTTTCTAGAATCTCTTCGGAAATAATGGTTTTATTTAACTGAAACATCTTAAAATAATTAGTTCACAAAGATAGCTATTTGATTTTTGATTGAAGATTGTTGAATAAAGATTTTGATTGTATTTCTAATTAATAAAGTATCGTTAAAATGAATTTAGCATTCATTACTTATATTTATATTTGCAAAAAATAAATGTAAGATGTTTGACTGGAAAGAGATTTTTACCATAAGTATGATTCTATTCGCTGTTATTGATATTGTAGGAAGCATTCCTATTATTGTTGATTTACGCAGTAAAATTGGCCATATTCAGTCTGAAAAAGCTACAATTGTTGCAGCAATAATTATGATTGCGTTCTTATTTGTAGGAGAAGAAATTTTAAAATTAATTGGCATTGACGCTAATTCATTTGCCGTTGCGGGTTCGTTTGTATTATTCTTTTTAGCACTAGAAATGATTTTAGGAATCCGACTTTACCGAGAAGACAACCCTACAACTGCTTCGATTGTTCCCATTGCTTTTCCTTTGATTGCTGGGGCTGGAACCATGACTACATTGCTTTCTTTAAGAGCAGAATACGACAAAATAAATATTATTATTTCCATAATAATTAACGTAATTGTGGTTTATGCTGTTTTAAAATTGTCTGGTAAAATTGAAAAAATATTGGGCGTTAACGGATTAGGCATAATACGTAAAATATTTGGCGTAATATTGCTTGCTATATCAGTTAAGCTTTTTGCAGCAAACGTAAAAGGTTTATTTATTTAAAAAACTAAATTTAGATTAAAATGAAAATATTTACATACATCGTTATTGTCTTAGCCATATTACTAATTGGTTTAAACATTACTCAGATTGATCCAAAAAATCCTTTTGAAGGAAATTCTTCAGTTGCCCTAATTGGAATTGTTGCTACATTATGTGCAGTTATTTTAATTGTCATTTTAAAAATGTCAAAAACTATTGAAGAAAAAACAAAAAACTTGTAATTTATGTTCGATGCTTTAATTATTGGAGGAGGTGTTTCTTCAGTTTCATGTGCACTTGTATTAGGTTCGGCTCATAAAAAACCTTTTGCCGAAAATAAAAAAATTGGAGTTATTGTACATCAAAAGGCATCTTCTTTACAAAATGCCGTTTTTAATAACGCATATGGCTTTCCAAAAGGCAAATTAGGATCAGAACTACTTACTGAAACTACTGAGCAATTAAAAGAATTGTATCCTCATGTTGTGCAAATTGAAGATGAAAAGGTTTTAAAAATTGAAAAACAAACTAAAGGTTTTTTAGTTGAAACCAATAAAAATAAATATACTGCAAAAATTGTTATTGTAGGAATTGGAGCCAGCAATCCTTTTACCATTGAAGGCCTAGAAAACTACGTTATTCCTCATAAAAAATTACCACAAGAAAAAAACAGAATTCAACTTAAAAACGAAGATCATTTTGTTGAAGAAGGTATTTATGTAATTGGTGTTTTAGCCGGACATAGAAGCCAACTTGCTATTGCATCAGGAAGTGGCGCAAGTGTAGCTACAGATGTATTAACGTTATGGAATGAAGGAAAACACACTATGGTTCATGAAGCTGTGAATAAATAAAGTTATTTAATTTCCAACACCTTCTTTACCATTTCATCTTCATTTAAAATGATTTGGTAATACTCCTTTTCATCAAACAGTTGTTTGACAAATTCGGCAAATAAATAATTATTTACTTTTTCTTTTTCAGAAGAAAAGTTTAAAATAAATCCACTTTGTGCAACGTATTTTTTGAAGCCTGATAAATACTTTTCATTATTCAGTAACTCTTCTCTTAATTGTTCTTTTGTTAATTTATTGAAGAAGTTTCTATCATTGTCTATTTGTTCAAAAACATAATAACTTAACAATCCAGATTGCATTATCATGAGAGTAACATCATCCATGTTTTTAGCTTGAAAAGGCACAAAAATATCAGGAGATATTCCGCCTCCGCCGTAAACGATTCTTCCTTTTTTGGTTTTAAACTTTAAACTGTCGGCTACCTTAATTGTGTCTGCTTCATATAATTCTCCGCTTTCAAAACGCTTTTCAAACTCATTAAAATATTGCGCTCCTTTGTCTGCATAAGGTTTTTGTATAGAACGACCAGAAGGCGTGTAATATCTTGCAACCGTTAATCTAACAGCAGATCCATCTCCTAAAGGCATTTCTCTTTGCACCAATCCTTTTCCAAAAGATCTTCTACCTACAATTGTTCCTCTATCGTTATCTTGAACCGCACCTGCTAAAATTTCACTTGCTGAAGCGCTATTTTCATTAATTAGAATATAGACTTTTCCGTTTTCAAAATCTCCTTTATTAGTTGCTAATGTTTTGTCTATATTACCTTTTTTATTTTTCGTTTTAACTATTAATACATTTTCTTTTAAAATTTCATCAGCAATTTGATTGGCAATTTCTAAATAACCGCCTCCGTTATCTCTTAAATCGATAATTAATTCATTCATGCCTTGTTTTTTCAAATCTAAAAGTGCTTTATGGAATTCGGTATAAGTAGTTTCTGCAAATCGGTTTATTTTAATGTAACCTTTCTTGTTATTAACCATTAAGGCTACATCAACGCTTTTTATTGGAACAACTCCCCTAGTTACAGTAAATTTAAATTTTTTATTGACTGATTTTCTATAAACTAAAAGTTCAATTTTTGAATTCTCTTGCCCTTTTAACTTAGCTAATAAAGTATCGTTTGTAATATTTTTATCGAACAATTGCGTTTTACCTGCAAATAAAATTCGGTCACCCGCTAAAATTCCTGCTTTTTCTGAAGGACCATTAGGTATTGGTTTAATAACAGCTAATGAATCTTTATACATATAAAAATTTACTCCAATCCCTACGAAGTCACCTTTCATGCTTTCGTTTACAAATTGAAGTTCGTTTTTAGCAATATAAACTGAATGTGGGTCTAAATTTTCAAGAATTCCATTTACGGTTAAATCTACTATAGAATCAGTATTGATTTCATCAACATATTCTCTTTCGATAAAATCTATGAGTTTATTAAGCTTATGTTTATATGTGTTTTTACCAGAAAGTTCAGGAGAATTATTCAAGTTATTACCCAAAAGCAATCCAAAAGCAACTGCCATTGCAATTATGATGGGAAAATAAATCTTATTAACTTTCATGTGTAATTATTTACTTAAGTCTGGAAACAATTCTACTTCTACTCCTGCTTTTCTTAAAAAATCTACACCTGAAGTATCTTTATATTCTTCGTGATAAACGACTCTTTTTATTCCGGATTGATGGATTAACTTACTACAATCTTTACAAGGAGAAAGAGTAATATATAACGTAGCGTTTTCACATGATTGTGTAGAACGTGCAACTTTTGAAATCGCATTTGCTTCTGCATGTAAAACATACCATTTTGTAAGATTGTCTTCATCTTCACAGCAATTTTCAAATCCAGAAGGTGTTCCATTGTAACCATCAGAAATAATCATTCTGTCTTTTACAATAATGGCTCCAACTTGTTTTCTTTTACAATAAGACAACTGTCCCCATTCTTTAGCAATTCTCAAATAAGCTTTGTCGTATTTTGATTTTTTCTCTGACATTATCTGTTCCAAATTTCATTTTCAATTAACATTGGCAAAACTAAACCAATTATAAAAGCTGACAATACTAATGCCCAATCTCTTTTAGAAAATCTAAAAAATGTTTGCGCTATGTAACTAATTACAAGAACTACAAATACTACAATTATTTGTGAAGCTTCTATTCCTAATGCAAATTCTAATAACGGTAATAATTTATCAGCTGCGCTTCCAGGTAAAATTGAATTGAAATAATTAGAAAATCCTAATCCATGAATTATTCCAAAAAACAAAGTAACAACAGCAACAAAAGAAATGCTTTCTTTTCTTGATGATTTTCCGGCGGTAAAAAGATGAAATACAGCGGTAATTAGTATCGTAATGGGAATTAAAAACTCAACATATTTTGGAGCAATAACTACTGTTCCAAAAACAGACAATATTAATGATAATGTATGTCCTAATGTAAAAAGAGAAACCAATAAAAAAATACGTTTCCAGTCCTTAAAAGCATAAGGAACCATTAAAGCAATTAAAAACATTACATGATCATAAGCATGAATGTCTAATACATGATCGAGACCTAATTTAAAATAAAGCCAGAATTGGGACATGAGTAAGTGTATTTTGATTTATTCAAACTTACAATTTATTTTATAATTTATTAAACGCTTTAATAAAACCTTGCAATTTTTTTCTAAAAAATGAAATATAAAGTATATTTGCATAACATTAATACATATAGCTATGTCATTTTCAGATTTATTTGATAACGAATTTAAAAACAGAAATAAAAGTCATTTTTCTGCAATTGTTAGAGTTGCTTTGTCTGACGGAGAATTGTCTTCAGAAGAAAGAGAATTTTTAGACAAATTAGCAATTAGACTTGATATTTCAAAAACAGAATATGAAGAGATTTTAGAAAACCCTTCAAAATATCCTATTAACCCTCCAGTTTTATATACTCAAAGATTAGAGAGATTGTATGATTTAGCTAGAATGGTTTATGCTGATCATGTTTTGGGACCAAAACAAAAACAAATTTTAACTCGCCTTTCATTAGGTTTAGGATTTACACCAAGTAATGTTGAATACATTGTGAATAAAGCGCTTTCATTATTAGTTCTAAATGTAGATTTAGATACTTTTATGTATGAAATGCAACACATGAATAAATAAAAAAAAGAAAAGCCCTTCATTTAATTGTGAAGGGCTTTTATTATTATGAATTCTTCATGAATTCTTCGGCTTTTTCTACCATATTAAAACTTCCACAAAAGAACGGAACTCTTTGATGTAATTCTGTAGGTTGAATTTCCATAATTCTATTATAACCATCAGATGCTTTTCCACCTGCTTGTTCTGCTAAAAATGCCATAGGATTACATTCATATAACAATCTTAGTTTACCTTTTGGAGCTTTAGAACTTGTTGGATAAATATAAATTCCTCCTTTAATCATATTTCTGTGAAAATCAGAAACCAAACTTCCAATATATCTAGATGTATAAGGACGATCGCCTTCTTCTGCTTGACAATATTTTAAATAATTTTTAACTCCTTGAGGAAAATGAATATAATTCCCTTCGTTTATTGAATAAATGTGTCCGTCTTTAGAAAATTGCATATTGGGATGCGATAAGTAAAATGTTCCAATAGCGGGATTTAATGTAAATCCATTAACACCGTGACCTGTTGTATAAACAATCATGGTAGATGTCCCATAAATAACATAACCCGCAGCAACTTGTTGTGTACCGGGTTGTAAAAAATCGGCTTCTGTTACTGGAGTGCCTACTGGGGAAACTCTTCTATACACTGAAAATATTGTCCCCACTGAAACATTTACATCAATATTTGAAGAACCATCTAAAGGATCCATTAAAACAACATATTTATTATTATGACTGTTATCTGAACCTGCAACAGTAATGAAATCGTCATTTTCTTCGGAAGCAATTCCACAAACAATTTCTCTATTAATTAAAGTTTGAATAAAAACTTCGTTTGCATAAACATCTAACTTCTGTTGATCTTCTCCTTGAATATTTTGTTCTCCAGCAGCACCAACAATATCTACTAATCCTGCTTTGTTTACTTTATAATTGACAACTTTTGCTGCCAAACGAATAGAGTTAATTATTCTCGATAATTCTCCAGTTGAATATTGAAATGAGGTTTGATTTTCAATAATAAATTCGCCTAAAGTGGTATTTCTTTCTTCCATTAGTACTATGTGTTGTTGTGTTATGCTACAAATATCGTGTTTTTTGTGAAATGAGTAAATTATTTCGGTATATGTTTATCAGAATCTTATTTTTGTACATCATAAATAAATCTTTACCCAAAATGATTATTCGAAAAGGAGAACCAAAAGACATGCAAGCTGTTTTAGATTTAATCATAGAACTTGCAATATTTGAAAAAGAACCCGATGCAGTTGTGGTTACTGTAGAGGATTTAATTCGCGATGGTTTTTCTGAACAACCGCTTTTTCATACTTTTGTTGCTGAAAGAGATAATGAAATTATTGGAATTGCTCTTTATTATTATCGATATTCTACTTGGAAAGGAAAAACCATTCATTTAGAAGATTTAGTGGTTAAAGAATCAGCTCGTGGAACTGGTGCTGGCATTGCTTTGTATAGCGAAATAATTAAACAGGGTAAAAAAGACAATGTGCGAAGAATTGAATGGAATGTTTTAGATTGGAATACAAATGCAATAGAGTTCTATAAAAAATCAGGTGCAAAAATATTAGAAGATTGGTATGTAGTACAAATGGATGAAGCAGGTATTGAATCTTTTGTAAAAAATAACTAGAGGATAAGATTATTTCGTTCCTCGTAATGACATAAAAATGAAAATATTTAAATTTGGTGGAGCTTCTGTAAAAGATGCTGATGGAGTAAAAAACGTATTGAATGTAATGCAGCAAGTAGGGCATGAAAATGTCTTAGTGATTATTTCTGCAATGGGAAAAACCACTAATGCTTTTGAAGAAGTAATTAAAAATTATTTCGAAAAATCTCCAGCTTTACAATCGTCTATTCAAGAAGTAAAAAAATACCACAATCAAATTTTATTAGATTTATTTGATGATGAAGAGCACGACGTTTTTTATACGGTAAACAGTCATTTTGAAGATTTAGAATATTTTATTAGGAGTAACAAATCGCCAAACTACAATTTTGTATACGATCAAATTGTAAGTTTTGGAGAACTTTTATCAACAACAATTGTTAGTGCTTATTTTAACGAAAACGGATTGTATAACAATTGGATTGATGTGCGTAATCTTATTAAAACAGATAACACATACAGAGATGCAAATGTAGACTGGGAAGCCACTCAAAAAAGAATTACAAAAAACATAAAAAAGAACACTTTAAACATTACACAAGGTTTTATAGGCGCAGATGACAATAACTTTACAACTACTTTAGGACGTGAAGGTTCCGATTATTCTGCAGCAATTTTTGCTTATTGTATAGGTGCAGAAAGTGTTACTATTTGGAAAGATGTACCAGGAGTTTTAAATGCTGACCCAAGATATTTTGAAAATGCTCTTTTATTGAATCAAATTTCATATAGAGAAGCAATTGAATTGGCTTTTTATGGAGCAAGTGTTATTCACCCAAAAACATTACAACCGCTTCAAAAAAAAGAAATTCCTTTATACGTAAAGTCATTTATTAACCCGCTTTTAGCAGGAACAAGTGTTTCTCGTGGAGCCGATTTAGAACCGCATATTCCTTGTTACATTGTTAAAAAAGGACAATTGTTACTTTCGCTTTCTTCGTTAGATTTTTCATTTATTATGGAAGAGCATATCAGCGAAATTTTTGCGCTATTTCACCAACATAAATTAAAAGTAAATCTAATTCAAAATTCGGCCATTAGTTTTTCCGTTTGTATTGAAGACAAATTCAATAATTTTATGGAAGTGAAAAATATTTTGGCTAAAAAGTTCAAAGTAACATTCAACGAGAATGTATCGCTTTACACGATTAGACATTTTGACGAAAACGTAAAAGAAATTGTAGAAAACAATAAAACGGTTTTGCTAAAACAAATTTCAAGAGAAACCATGCAAATTGTAACGAAAGAGTAGTTTATTTTACTTAATTGATTAAAGAATTAGGCTTATAAATACTACTTTTGAAAAATAAGAGTTATAGTATTTATGGCACAAAGGTGGATTTTATGGGTTTTTCTGTTTTTTGTTTCTGGCATATTTGCTCAAGAAATAGAAACCCCTTATAAATCTAAAAAAATAGCCGTTTCAAAAGACACAATTTTTATTGAAAAAGTAAGTATTAACCAGGCTTTCTTTAAAATTTTAGACAAAAGTGGAAACCCTATTGATTCTACAAATTATGAAATAGATTTTAGGAAAAGTACGTTAATTTTTAAAGATAATTTTAATTCGAATGATTCACTGACTGTTCGCTATTTAAAATTTCCAGAATTTTTAACCAAAACTTATTCGATTTACGATGATGACAAAGTCGTTTCAAACGAAGCGGGAAAACTTTACACCATAAAAAACGAAACAAAAAATAATTTTAAACCTTTTGATGGCCTAACCACTTCTGGAAGTATTTCTCGAGGAATTACTGTTGGGAACAATCAAAACACGGTAGTAAATTCAAATTTAGATTTACAGATTACAGGAAAAATTTCAGATAAAGTAAATCTTAGAGCTTCTATTCAAGACAGTAATATTCCATTACAAGATGGTGGATATTCCCAAAAATTAGATGAGTTTGATCAAATTTTCATTGAATTATTTTCAGATAATTGGAACATAAGAGCAGGTGATTTATTTTTAGAAAACAGGCAATCTCAATTTTTAAATTTCAACAAAAAAGTTCAAGGTCTTTCTACACATTTCACTTTGGGCACACCCGAAAAAAAGACCGAAATTTTTGCCTCAGCAGCATTAGTACGTGGTCAATATGCAAGAAGTACGTTTACTGGTCAAGAAGGAAATCAAGGTCCGTATAAATTAAAAGGGAATAATGGCGAATTATATGTTTTAGTAATTTCAGGTTCTGAACGTGTTTATGTAAACGGAATTTTACTAGAACGCGGAGAAAACAACGATTATATAATTGATTATAATGCAGGCGAAGTCATTTTTAATTCGGTTTTTCCTATCACTTCTGAAATGCGTATTAATATAGAATATCAATATACCGATAGAAATTTTACGCGTTTTGTAACCTACGGAGGAATAACGCACGAACAAGAAAAGTTTAAAATTGGTGGTTTTATTTATTCTGAAAACGATGTAAAAAACCAACCTTTACAACAAAATTTATCGACGGAACAAGTTGATATTTTGCAAGATGCTGGTGACGACAGTGCTTTAATGACAGCTCCTTCTGCTTATTTAGATTCGTATTCTGATAATAAAATTTTATACAAAAAAGAGTTTATTGGAGCTGTCGAAGCCTTTGTTTTTTCTAATGATGAAACAGATGAATTATATAACGTACGATTTACTTTCGTAGGAAACAATCTTGGAAATTACATTTTAAGTAACAGCAATACAATTGGAAAAATTTACGAATATGTGGCTCCGGTTGCTGGAATTCCTCAAGGAAATTTTGAACCAACTATTCCGTTAATTGCACCTACAAAAATTCAAATTGCAACTGTTTTAGGAAGTTACACACCTTCTGATAAAACAAATGTTGATTTTGAAGTTGCAGTGAGTAATAATGATAAAAATTTATATTCTAATATAGACGATAATGACAATAAAGGAATAGCAG
>Ga0193962_1000317_pt1 | contig 22353 bp, 18 predicted proteins | sample FB_5_MG_FD_140335 | JGI IMG/M metagenome (GOLD analysis project Ga0193962, IMG submission 140335) | Microbial mat bacterial communities from the Broadkill River, Lewes, Delaware, United States - FB_5_MG | ecosystem: Environmental > Aquatic > Freshwater > River > Microbial mats | place: USA... | reverse complement strand
TTGGAAAGGAGCACCCATCGTGATCAAACCTGATTTAGTTGCACCAAGCAGACCTGATGTACCTACGCCTTCACCTGAGTAAAGAACCTGTACAGCAATACGCCCATCAGACATTGTTTCGATATTTTTAGCTAAATCTTCATAGATTTCACCGAAAGCAGTACCGCGACCGTACAGGTTACCAAAACGCCAGTTGTGTTCTGCCGCTGAAACATCAGCCGCTAACGTAGTAACACCCAAGGTTACAGCGATCGCTGTCGTTGATAATTTACTCTTTAATTTAGTGATGGTCTTCAGCATGTTTTTACCTTTCATGTCTATTTTTAAAATGTTTTTTCCTGAGCGGTGATTTGATCCTTCCAAAATTGACCCACCAATTAAATTAGATCAAATCTACCTAAAGGTTTACCGCGCTTAACGTAAGAATATAAACCCATTAAAAACCCGCTATATCTAAGGCTTTATGTTTTTTTGGTATCAAAATTGCTATAGATTAAGGTTATGCACCGCGCTATCCTTTAGTCTATGATTCATTTTTTTTTCATTCCATACTGCTTGTTAATGTATATTTCTCTTAGCCTAGCGCTTTTGAATAATCGATTGTTAACATGTAACAGGGGTCGGTATGACTAATAAAACATTCTCTATAGGTCAGCTCGGCGACTATGAAATCAAGCAACTAAAAATTTTTAAAACAGTTGTAGAATGTGGAGGATTTGCGGCCGCAGAGACTCGACTTAATATCAGCCGCCCCACGATTAGTATTCATATTGCCAACCTTGAATCACGGCTTCACTTGACGCTCTGTAAACGTGGCCGAGGAGGCTTTGCTCTCACAGAGGAGGGCGCTATTGTCTTTGAGCAAACCGAGAAACTACTCGACATGCTGGAAGGATTTCGTAATACGGTCAATAACTTAAGCCACCAGCCTTCGGGCAACCTCAAAGTGGGTCTGAGTGACACATTCAGTATTGACCCTCGCTGCCAACTTCCACTCATCATAAATGCGTTTAGCCAAGTCGCTGAAGATGTAGAGCTATGCATGAGCGTCGAACAAATGGCAAGTATGGAATGCCAAGTACTCAATGACGAACTTGATATCGCTTTTATCCCCTATCATAGAAAACTTGAAGGCTTAAATTACATCCACCTTTTTAGAGACGATTGTTATCTATATGCCAGCACAGTGAAAGGCTTAGAAAACCCATTATGCAGCCTGCCAGACGTACAGTTAACCGACGAATTGATCAACCAAGCCCCCTTGGTTCATGCGGGCTTAAAACCACACGAGGAAATCTACCATCAGCTATCTGAAATGCATTTAGCAGGTATTTCTTACCACTATGAATCACGCATCGCGATGCTTCTTTCTGGACGCTATATTGGCTTTTTGCCCCAAAACGTCGCACAGCCCTATGTTGAGAATGGAGACTTAAAGGCTATCGCGCCCGACCGTAAGCACTTCTCGCTCGGTGCAGCCGTTATCAGCAAAAAAACAGCACAAGCCAACCGCGCGCGTGATCTGTTTTTAAGTACAGTTAAACAACAGTTTGGGGTAACTGAAAACCCTGCTCCCTATTAATGCCGATTTTTTGGCGACATAGCCAATAAATATCTCTTCAGGGGTATAGGCAAAAGTAGCTTTCTCACCGTATTGTAGACACCTACCCCGGCAGTGGATCCACAGAGGATGTGTATGCCTTCGCATGCCTACTACTCATCCAAACCGGCCTATTTATGTCTGACCTTTAAGTTGAGATGATAATGTCTACATCGGTATATCCGCATTCCTATTATGCAGCTTCTATAAACGACACCCGGATACGCCACTCCCTGCAAGGAGATCATACGGCTGATATTTGCGTAGTTGGCGCTGGTTTTACAGGCTTATCCACCGCCCTGCACTTAGCAGAGCGCGGCTTTAAAGTGATTGTATTAGAAGCCAGCCGGATTGGTTATGGCGCCTCTGGCCGCAACGGCGGACAAATCGTACACAGCTATAGTCGAGACATGGACTTTATAGAGCGCATGTACGGTAAAGAGGTAGGTAACAAAATGGGAGCCATGGCCTTTGAAGGCGCACAGGTCATTCGCCGTATCGTGAGTGATTACGACATCCAGTGCGACTTAAAACCTGGTGGAATTTTTGCCGCGTGTAACAACAAGCAGTTTGATGAACTACAAAGCAAAAAAGCGCTATGGGAATCCTACGGGCATACTGAACTTTCCTTGCTGGATAAGCATCAAGTGCCTGATTACATTGGATCACAGCGCTACACAGGCGCTTTACTGGATCACTCTAGCGGACACTTACACCCGCTCAACCTAGTATTGGGCGAAGCTAATGCTGTTGAATCATTAGGGGGTATGATTTTTGAAAACTCAGCGGTTACTCGCATCGAGGAAGGGTCACAGCCAACCGTACATACCGCTAACGGCTCTGTACGTTGCAATTTTGTCATGGTAGCCGGCAACGCCTATCTAACGGGATTGCTTCCTGAACAAGAACAAAAATCAATGCCTTGTGGTACACAAGTTATCTGCACAGAACCGTTAAGCGAATCTCAGCAAAAAGAGCTTCTGCCACATGATAACTGCGTAGAAGACTGCAATTATTTGCTCGATTATTACCGTCTCACAGGTGACGGCCGGTTAATCTACGGTGGCGGTGTAACTTACGGCGCGCGCGAGCCCGATAAAATTGAGTCGCTCATCGTGCCAAACATGCTAAAGACTTTCCCTCAATTAAAAGGAACAAAGGTCGATTACGCGTGGACAGGTAACTTCTTACTAACATTAATGCGCTTACCGCAGTTTGGTCGTATCAATGGCAATATTTTCTATGCTCAAGGTTACAGTGGCCACGGCGTGACCAGCACCCACTTAGCGGGAAAAATCATCGGCGAGGCTATTAGCGGTCAAGCCGAACGCTTTGATGTATTTGCCGGCCTTCCGCAATACCCATTCCCCGGAGGACGCACCATGCGCATCCCTTATACTGCGATGGGAGCTTGGTATTACACTCTGCGCGATAAACTTGGTATTTAGTCTTATCCGTAACGCAAAAAGCACCCGTAAGGGTGCTTTAAAAAAGACCAAAGCGATTGTCTAGGCGCAACAGCCAACATACCAACACATCCTGTTACACTTGACGATTTAATACATTAACCATCCATCGAACCACTAATTCAGAATTTGTGGGCACTGAATCCAAGCTAGCCAAGCCCTGCTGTGCAGCCTCAGCAGGAATACCCGCCCCCCCTTTCAACTCCAACAAGTCACGCTCAAAGGCCGTTGAAAACTCAGGATGCGCCTGCACCGTTAGTACGTTTTTACCATAGAGCAACCCCGCATACGGGCAAAACGGGGAATGTGCAAAAACGTTGGCAAGTGCAGGCTTTTCAACCACTTGATCTTGATGAACAGCATGAAGCGTTAGCGTGCTAGGTGTATCTGGCGTATCCGACAAGCCGGAAACAGGAAGAATGCTGTATTGATTCACACCTAGCCCCCAACCACCTTGATAGGCCTCAACCTTTCCACCGAAGGCCTCAGCGATAATTTGATGACCGAAACAAATACCCAATAAAGGGATGTGCGCATCATTAATCTTTATAATCAGAGCTTTAAGCCGCTGCATCCAAGGCAAGTTCTCATAGACATTCGCCTTAGATCCCGTAATCAACCACCCGTCAAAACCCTCAATAGACGTAGGAAAGTGCTCCTCACGCACATCAAACACTTCAAATTGATAATCATATCCATGCTGAGTAAACAGAGCAGCTGACATATCGGCATAGGTGCCGTGCCGTTCGCGCAGCTCTTGAGGACTAATACCTGCTGCTAAAATTCCTATTTTCATACCCACTCCACAAAAAAGCGGCTCTATCTATCACGACAAAGCAGCCCGGGCACACTGCCCTTTCTTCATATTATTTAGTGACTAGCGCGTACGTGATTGTCGACGCATTTGCCACATGGCAACCCCGACTCCAACCGCCACAATCAAAATCATCAAGGTCGCTAACGCGTTTACCTCAGGTGTAACCCCCAAGCGTACTTTAGAAAAGATAACCATTGGCAAGGTACTGCTACCCGGCCCCGAAACAAAGCTCGCTATTACCAAGTCATCCAGCGACAAAGTAAACGATAACAACCAACCCGATAAAATCGCAGGAAAAATAAGTGGCAAGGTAACCAGAAAAAATAGCACCGGCGGTTTAGCCCCTAAATCCATAGCCGCTTCTTCTAAGGTATTATCTAATGATGCCAACCGAGACTGTACAACCACAGCTACATAAGCCATACAAAAAGTAGTATGAGCGATAATAATGGTTCCAACGCCACGGCTTGCGGGCCAACCAAACAAACTTTCCAGTGCAACAAATAGTAATAGCAATGATAATCCAGTGATTACTTCCGGCATTACCAGCGGCGCAGTAATCCAGCCAGACACAATCATGCGGCCTTTAAAGCGCCCAAAGCGACTAATAGCAAAAGCTATCATGGTGCCCAAGATCACCGATAATGTGGCACTAATAAATGCCACTTTAAGGCTAATCAAAGCTGCCGCCATAATTTGCTCGTTATTAAATAAGGCCACATACCAGTCTAATGACCAGCCGCCCCACACAGTGACGAGTTTAGACTTATTGAAGCTATAGATGATTAGAGAAATGATTGGGATATACAAAAAAGCATACCCCAAGAAGGCACTACATTTGACAACCCAAGTACCTGATAGATATCGCGATGCCTGCATCATTACCCCTCCGCTCGCTGGCCGTTTCGAAACAGCATTATGGGAAGCACCAATAACACCAACATAACAATGGCAACCGCCGATGCCATCGGCCAATCTCGATTCAAAAAGAACTCATCCCATAACACACGCCCAATCATGAGTGTCTCCGAACTTCCCAGGAGTGCAGGAATGACAAACTCGCCCACTGCAGGAATAAATACCAATAAACAACCAGCTATTACCCCGGGTAGCGCTTGAGGAACGGTGACAAGAAAAAAGCCTTGGTAGGGTTTTGCGCCTAAATCTTGCGAGGCCTCAAGCAAAGTTAAGTCCATTTTTTCCAAGGCGGTATACAGCGGCAAAACCATAAAAGGTAGGTAGGTGTAAACAATACCAATATACACTGCAAAATCAGTTTCAAGCATCATTAACGGCTGGTCAACTATCCCTAGACTCAACAGCACTTCGTTGATCAAACCATTCTGCTTTAATAACCCCATCCACGCATAGACGCGTAATAAAAAAGAGGTCCAAAAAGGCAAGATGACCAACGCTAGCAAGAGCACCCGCTTTGCACCAGCGCTTCGAGCGATAACGTAGGCCATTGGAAAGCCGATAATCAAAGTCAACAATGTTGATATAGCAGCAATTTTAGCCGAGCTTAAGTAGGCATCAATATAAAATTGATCTTCAAATATATATAGATAGTTGCCCAAATTTATATGTATATCAAAGAAAGCCTCTTCCCAATCCCATGTCAGTATTGACGTATACGGAGGAATAGCGATGGCCGACTCAGACAAGGATATTTTAAAGACAACTAGAAAGGGAATAAAAAAGAACAAGCCCAACCAGAATGTTGGCACACCTAAAACAAAGAATCGTCCCAACTGCATGTTGGGTAAACGAACTATTTTAGAAGCGTGCAAACGACAAGCAACCCATTCAACAAGACGACTAAAGACGATATAGCGCTCACTCAGCTTCATGACGTTAGCACCACTGCACTGTTTTCACCCCAGCGCAGACTAACAGGCTCACCTGTGCGCCAGCGCCCGCCCATTTCGCGTGAAGAGTTTGGCTGAGTCACGCGTACTTCTTGACCATTGGGTAGGCGCACCCGGAAAATACTCAAACTTCCCATATACGCAATATCTTCAATAGTGCCTGACACCGCATTAATTTTTTCAGTAACAGCCTCTCGGCTAAGCAATATTTTTTCCGGCCGTAAAGCCAAGGTCATTTTCTGATTAGGCGCACAACTAATCCCGTGATTTACAAAGAAGGTCATGTCTAATGCTTTATTGTAGAGGCTAACGCTATCAACCTGATCATCACAAATACGCCCTTCAAACAGATTTACCGAGCCGACAAATTCAGCAACAAAACGGCTATTGGGGTACTCGTATACTTCATGTGGTTCCGCAGTTTGCACTATTTTGCCCTGGTTCATCACGCCAATGCGCGAAGCCAGTGTCATAGCCTCTTCTTGATCATGTGTTACTACAACAAAGGTAACACCTAGCTCCTCTTGTATGCGGACTAGCTCAAACTGTGTTTCTTCACGTAACTTCTTGTCTAAAGCACCCAGCGGTTCATCGAGCAACAACAACTTTGGCCGCTTAATTAAAGATCGGGCTAGTGCAACACGCTGACGTTGTCCTCCCGACAATTGATGGGGCTTACGTTTACCTAAATGCCCCAACTGCACAAGATCAAGCATAGCGGCCACACGACGTTTGATATCATTATAACTGGCCCCTTCCCGCTTGAGACCAAATGCAATGTTGCTTTCGACCGATAAATGAGGGAATAAAGCATACGACTGAAACATCATATTCACAGGCCGAGCCCACGGAGGCACATCTGTCATATCAACACCATCAATGACAACACGTCCATGAGTCGGCTGTTCAAACCCCGCCAGCATACGCAGCAACGTGCTTTTCCCTGACCCTGACCCACCCAACAAGCAAAACAGCTCATTCTTGTAGATATCGAGAGACACTTGATCTACAGCCGTAAAGCCATCAAATTGTTTAGTAATTTGCTCTATACGTACAAAAGGTTCGGCATCCGGCTGCTGCCAAATAGGTACCTCATGAAGAGGGAGGCTCCCTCCGGGGGCAGAACCAGCGCTCTCATTGTGATTAGCAACTAAAGTACTCATACATAAACTCCATAACAGGTTTATAAGCGAGGCTTAGCCCCGCACGCATCAATTCAAGACTGCTTAGCGGCCTGTTTTAATACCTGTCCATGCACGAGTTAACTGCCGATCAAATTTAGCGGTGTGGGCTTTTTGTGTGAATAGTTTTGCTTTAGTGGCTTCATCTGGGTAAATCCCAGGGTTTGAAATAATGTCCTCATTCAGCAAAGGTTCTGCCGCTTTATTGGCAACAGCATAGTAAACAAAGTTAGAAATCCCAGCAGCTACCTCCGGACGCAGAACATAATCAATAAACTGATACGCTGCCTCTATATGAGGTGCATCCTTAGGAATAGCCATCAAATCAAACCACACCATGGTGCCCTCTTTTGGAATCTCATATCCAACTTCTACTCCCTGCCCTGCCTCATCGGCTCGACTCTCAGATTGCAAAATATCACCGTTATAACCTAAGGCCACGCATACATCGCCGTTGGCCAAGTCGGATATATATTTGCTGGAGTGGAAATAACGAATATTTGAACGTACAGACGCCATTAGTTCAGAGGCTTTTTTCAAATCCACCTTGCTTTCAGAGTTCGGATCAAGACCTAAATAGTTCAGAACAATTGACACCACTTCGGCAGGCGAGTCCAACACGGCAATACCGCAATCTGCTAGCTTAGCTGACATCTCAGGATTAAAAATAAGATCTAGGCTATTAATAGGTTGATCGCCTAAGCGCTCTTTCACCTGTGCTTTGTTATACCCCAGACCAATTGTCCCCCACGCATAGGGGACGTTGTGCACATTGCCCGCATCGTGCTGGGCCACCTTTTCAATAAACTCTTGATCTAAGTTTTTGTAGTTACTGAGCTTTGTCTTATCAATTTCGCTGTAAATACCCGCTTGGACTTGTCGTTCTAAAAAAGCCCCGGTAGGCACGACTAGGTCATAGCCAGAGCCACCAGACATGAGCTTTGCTTCCAAAACTTCGTTTGAATCATAAACATCGTAATTAACCTTGATGCCCGTTTCTTTCTCAAAAGCGGCAATCGCATCCGGCTCTATATAATCCGACCAGTTATAAACGTTTAGTACCTGCTCCTGCGCCATCACGTTTGTCGAAAGAACCGCCGCTAAAGCAGCGGCTAATTGTAAATTTTTATGACGTAACATATCGATCTCCAGTTTATTTTTTCGAACCATCACAACCGCATGTAATGGATAAATTTCGCTAACTTCAGGCAATGGCAAGCCCATAACTCCATAAATATATTTGTGGAGTTTTTATTTATCGTTTTTATTATTAAACGTTGATGCCTGCTCTATTTGGCTGGTCTAACAACGCGTTGTAGCGATACATAAAGCAGACTCCCGTTTAGACGGGTATTGTGTAAACCTGCTTTATTTAAGGAGCAATATGACTAATCTAAGGTAACCAAGGCGGGGGTTCCTATACCCCCGAGGTAATAGCATTAACGCTTTACCTACCGTAACAACCGTTACAATAAGCCCAGATAGGCTTCGTATTCGATATCCGAGATCTGCTCATGCAGTTTACGCTGCTCTTGACGCTTGGCAGCGGTGTAAACACGCACAAATGTCTCACCTAAGTATTCTTTTAAAACATCGCTTTGAGAAAAACGATCCGTTGCATCATCCCATTTATTAGGAAGCGTTTGGGTACGGTCTGCGCTGTCATCAGTGTATGCATCACCCGTAATAGGCGCTGGTGGCTCTATTTTATTCTCTATACCGTATAAGGCCCCAGCTAGAATACTGGCTAACACTAAATATGGGTTAGCATCAGCTCCAGACACCCGATGCTCGATGCGTCTAGCGACAGGAGGGCTTTCAGGAATACGCAAGGCAACCGTGCGATTTTCATACCCCCAGCTGGCGAACGTTGGCGCATGAGCCCCAGACATAAAACGGCGGTACGAATTCATATGAGGTGCAAACGTCAACATACTGCTGCTCATCGTTTGCATTAACCCCCCAACGGCATGGCGCATCACATCAGTGCCTTCATCGCCCCCATTATCAAATACGTTATTCCCGTTTTCGTCCAACAAGCTAAAGTGAACATGCATGCCGTTACCGCTTTTCTTGGCATATGGCTTGGCCATAAACGTAGCTGAATACCCCTGTTTGCGCGCAATACCTTTGATCAGTCGCTTAAACATAACGGCTTGATCACCCGCCAGCATCGGATTGGCTACATGGTTAAGGTTAATTTCGAACTGCCCGGGGCCTAGCTCAGAAATAATCGTATCAGCGGGTACACCCTGAATATCACAAGCTTCACGCACTTCGGTGAAAAATGCGGATAAGCAATCCATTTCATCAATCGAATAACAATCAGTTGCTTTGAGACGACGACCATGCCCTTCCACCAACACTGGTGGCCGTGGGCGTTGCGTTTCTTCTGACTGACCGTCCATCAAATAAAATTCTAATTCAGTCGCTACCACCGGGGTCAATCCCAACGCTTTAAAACGAGCCACAACACCGCTCAATACTTGGCGTGGATCAGCACTAAAAGGGGTACCGTCAGGATTAAACATCATCGCCATAACCTGACCACGAGGTACTTCTGCCCATGGCACCTCTACCACCTCATCATGGACAGGCATACACACACCATCGCTATCGCCGGTTTCAAAAACGAGGCCATTATCGAGTACGTCATCCCCCCAAAAATCGAACCCCAACACTGAACGCGGTAACTTCACACCCTCATCCATTACCTTATCCAAGCTATTAACAGGGATACGTTTACCTCTGAGATTGCCATTTAGATCCGTGATAAACAGATCAAACTCTCTTTCGTTCTCAGCACTTAAAGACATTACTTTCTCTCTTGCTTGCCAGCCAAATTAGGGTCGATTAAAAAATTAGTATAGAGGTGATTCCGGCAATACTTGTGATCACAAATATACTGCTGATATGATCATAAGTATTACACACGGTCAACTAGATACCCTGCTGCTTTACTACAAAGAGCACATAATTTACATATCCAGAAGTCCGTCAAGCCACACCCTCTTACTAGCGGATATAAACGATTGACGTATGGATAAAAAATCACCAATTGAGATAACAATAACCGAGCGCCCACCCAGTGTAACTATTACCCAATGGGTATATGCCACCTTACGATCGGCAGTTATGGATGGGCATATACTACCGGGCCGAGCGCTAACTATCCGCGAACTAGCATCGTTGCTTAATGTCAGCCCTATGCCGATAAGAGAAGCGCTAAGACAATTAGCTGCTGAAAATGCACTCGATATCCGAGAAAACCGACGCATCATGGTACCGCACATGACTCCTGCAAAGTTTACCGAGCTTTACGAAGCTCGCATCGCTATCGAATCTCATGCAGCAGCCCGTGCGCTGCCTTACATAGACACGGAACGTTTACAGGCACTCAAGCAGTTAGACCAACGCATAGACAAGGCTCAAGCGAACGGCGACCTCATCCAAATAAACCAGCTAAACCAAGCCTTTCACCGCTTAATTTATACCGCTAACCCACACCAAATTACCCTCCCGTTAATAGAAAGTTTATGGCTGCAATTAGGGCCTTTTATGCGTCTGGCCAATAGCAAGCTTGATGATCACTACCAAGTTGATCGGCATGTGGAAGCCATGAATGCAATTGCCAACCACGATGCGTTTGCATTACAGGTTGCTATTGCCGCTGATATTCGCGAAGGCATAGCATTTGCAGCCACCCCCGAGCGTATGCAGCATTTTATCGACGAAGCCAACGATCCATGTTGAGCTAAAAGCCTTTTATCATCCGACACACCAAAATACGACGTGTCTAATAACGACATGGTTGTTGACTTATTATTTTTGTGATCACATTATTGATTAGCTTTTGTGATCACAAAAAATAAGTGAATCATTCCATTTAATGCTCGTTTCAGGATGCACTCTATGACTACCGTGGCCTCACTTCACACTGACGATTCATTAAAGGCAATAGATGCCAGCCACCACTTACATCCTTTTACAAACACCCACGCCCTCAATACCAAAGGCGCTCGCGTCATCACTCGCGCGCAAGGTGTTTATCTCTGGGACAGTGAAGGTCACAAGATTTTGGATGGTATGGCCGGGTTATGGTGCGTCAATATGGGTTATGGACGAAAGGAGCTCATTAATGCTGCCCACCAGCAGCTCGAAGTATTGCCCTTCTACAACACTTTTTTTCAAACCAGCCATGAGCCAGTCATAAAACTCGCCCAAGCAATTGCTGAAATAACACCGGCGGACCTAAATCATGTATTTTTTGCCAATTCAGGATCAGAAGCGGTAGACACCTTGATCCGTCTTGTTCGCCATTACTGGTCATTAGAGGGCAAACCTAGCAAAAATATTATCATTGCTCGCGAAAATGCTTACCACGGCAGCACCATTGCCGGTAGTAGCCTGGGTGGAATGTCAGGCATGCATAAGCAAGGCGGTCCATGGGTGCCAAATATTGAACGTATTCGCCAACCTTACTATTACGGAGAAGCCGACAATCAAGAGCAATCCCCAGAAGCCTTTGGGCTAGCATGTGCCCGTGCTCTAGAAGATAAAATACTTGAGGTAGGGGCCGAAAATGTAGCGGCGTTCATTGGCGAACCAGTACAAGGTGCCGGCGGAGTTATCGTACCGCCTAATACCTACTGGCCAGAAATTCAGCGTATTTGTAAAAAATACGATATCTTGCTGGCTAGCGATGAAGTCATCTGCGGCTTTGGACGAACAGGTTACTGGTTCGGCTGTGAAAACTTTGGCTTTACACCCGATATCATGACCATGGCTAAAGGACTATCATCGGGCTATATGCCAATCTCAGCCGTAGCTATCAATGATCGAATTACATCCACATTATTAGCTCATGATGATGACTTTAATCATGGCTTTACCTATTCAGGGCACCCGGTAGCGGCGGCTGTTGCCTTAGCCAATATCAGGCTTATGCAACAAGAAGACATCATCAATCATGTTCACTCTGATACGGCCCCTTATTTTCAACAACGAATTCGCGAAGCACTTAAAGATCATCCATTAGTCGGACACATAGAGGGCGTTGGATTACTTGCCGGTATTGCCTTAGTGCAAGATAAATCGACGCGTACTCTATACCCAGATAATATTGATATTGGCTTGGTGTGCCGCGACCACTGTTTTGAAAACGGCTTAATTATGCGAGCAGTTGGCAGCCGCATGGTGCTATCGCCACCATTAGTTATCACGCACGATCAAATAGACGAGTTATGCGAAAAAGCACGTCTGTGTTTTGATCTCACATTAGCTAGCGCCCAACAACGATGCTTAGCCTAAGTGCCTTCACATAACCAACAAGGTAAATTTGAAAGGATATGGTCATGACTCTCAACCCAACAACCTCTGTGCACAACACTGAAGCCTATGGCCTTAAAGCACTCGCAGGATTAATTGACCATATTCACAGTGCCAGCTTTCCTAAAATGCTAGAAGAGTTCATTGGGCGTATTTGCCAATTCGACTCTTTTTTGATGCTAACTTATAAAACGCACTTTAAACCGCTGGTTCTGCACCCTAAAAGCCCTGCTGAGCATAGCCCAACTCTGCGCTTTTATATCGACCAAGCGTACATTTTCGACCCAATATACCATTTGGTAAAAGAATCTCCGGCTGCCGATGTGCACCGTATATGTGATATTGCACCGGATAGCTTCCATAGCACCGAATATTATGAGAAGTGTTACAAGTATTTTGATCTGGTGGATGAGATCAACCTAATCATCCCACTTGATAATGAGGTCACCTGCGCGATTGCGCTAGGCCGAAAGTCACAACTGGGATCAATTAACCGTCAAGAGCATAATGCGTTAAAGCAATGGCTACCTGTTTTGGCCTCACTTGTGCAGCAATTTTGGTTAACTCAACAGTCTTTATATATCGATAACGCCAAACCTGAAGGCGCTATACAGCAAGCATTAACGAGCTTTGGAAGTGGCGTACTTACACGACGCGAGCAGCAAATTACGGCACTTATCCTACAAGGGCACTCATCCAAAGCTATTTCCGCACTATTGGATATCAGCCCCGGAACCGTAAAAGTTCACCGCAAAAATATTCACACGCGTTTAAACACATCAACACAATCGGAAATTTTCCAACAGTTCCTTACCCATCTAAAATCCTTAGATGATTCGATTGAGTAACTACTTTCCCCCTTAACCAAACGGAGGCAAATCCACCTCCGTTTACTAAGCACATGGGTGTGCCAGCACTAGCGCTAGATACGAATCCAGACATTCTTCATCGAGGTATATTTCTCCAATGAATGGATTGATTTATCGCGCCCATTGCCGGATGCTTTTACCCCACCAAAAGGCACAGTAGAATCACCTTCTCCCCACGTATTAACCCAGACCATACCGCTTTTTAACTGGCGACTAACTCGATGCGCTCGTGATAAATTAGCTGTCCAGATCGCGGCCCCTAGCCCATAGCGCGAGTCGTTCGCCAGCGCTATTGCTTCGCCTTCCGTTTCGAATTCGCATACAGCTAAAACGGGGCCAAAGATTTCTTCCTGAACAAAGGTCATGCTGTTATCGGCATCAGTGATAATAGTCGGTTTCGCATAAAAGCCCTTACCTTCTGTGTAATCAGGTAAGCCGCCCGTCGCCAGCGTTGCGCCTTGATCCAAGGCCGACTGAATATAATGAGCCACTGTATTTAATTGTGCGGCATCGACCATTGGCCCCATTCGCGTTTCAGGATCGAGCGGATCGCCAGTGCGGTAAGCTTGTGCGGCTTCTTTCAATGCCGACAAAAACGCTTCTTTAATCCCTTTTTGCACATAAATACGCGAACAAGCTATACACACCTCACCTTGATTCGAGAAGATTGCCGCCGCCGACGTTCTGGCCGCTTTAACGATATCGTCGCAGTCATCAAAAATGATATTCGGTGACTTACCACCCGCTTCCAGCCAGACTTTTTTCAAGTTGGACTGGCCTGCATACTCCATCAACATACCCGCCACACGTGTAGAGCCAGTAAATGCCAATACATCAACATTCATATGCAAGGCTAGCGCTTTGCCTGCCGTGTGCCCAAAACCTGGCAACACATTAAGCACCCCATCAGGTAATCCTGCTTCCGAGGCCAACTCAGCCAAACGTAAAGCGCTTAATGGCGCTTTTTCAGACGGCTTTAAAATAACGCTATTCCCCATCGCTATTGCCGGCGCCAACTTCCAAGAAACCATCATTAGCGGATAATTCCAGGGCGTTATCGCAGCAACTACACCAACCGGCTCGTGCGTTATCAGTGCTAAAACATCTTTATTCGTTGGTGCAATATCACCATAGACTTTATCAATAGATTCTGCGGTCCAACGAAAGCAGTCAATCGTATCGGGGACATCAACGGCGACCATTTCACTGATAGATTTACCCATATCTAGCGTATCAAGGATGGCAAATTCATCATGATGCGCTTCAATTAAGTCAGCCCAACGCAGCATGATTTCTTTTCGTTTGGCAGGCGCCATTTGTGACCACACGCCGGATTCAAATACCGCTTTGGCGTTAGCAACGGCTATATCCACATCAGCATCGTCACAACTTGCAACATTCGCCAATAGCGCTTCGTTCGTTGGGTTGATAGATGGGAATGTTTGCCCACGTTGCGAAGGCTGAAAGCGACCATTGATATAAGCTTTATCTCTGAAAGAGATATCGTGGCTCAGTTGTTTCCATTCAGCGTAGCTTTTCATAAGAATACCTTCATAATATTGATGGCCTTGCCTCGCAAGCCATCAATACAAATAAAACAGTACTCGCAGTCTACGCTGCTATGCTGGCGCGAGGAATATCCCTTAAGAGATAGAAGACTATTTATGCACGCCTAATGAATGGGTAGTAGCAGCCAGCACGTACAAAAACTCTAGCGCTAAAGTAGCACCTGCTAATGCGGTGATCTCTGCATTATCATAAGCGGGCGCGACTTCTACAACATCCATCCCAATCAAATCCAACCCTTGCAATCCTCTAATCAACTTTAAAGCGCAATCCACCGTTAAGCCCGCCACCACCGGTGTGCCCGTACCAGGCGCAAACGCAGGGTCTAAACCATCAATATCAAAGCTGACATAAATTGGCTTATCGCCGACGCGTGCACGAATTCTCTCAAGAGTTGCCGTCGGGCCATGGTCATTAATCCACGCGGCATCTAATACCTCAAACGGATGGCCTTCTACTGTGTAACTTGTCCGAATACCTAACTGAATTGAGTGCTCGTGATCAACTAGCCCTTCCTGCACGGCATGATGAAAAATGGTACCGTGATCATAACGGCTCCCCCCCGAATACGTGTCCGTATGCGCATCCACATGCACCAAGGCAACTGGACCATATTTTTTAGCATAAGCGCGTAAAACAGGTAGTGTAATAAAATGGTCACCGCCAAACGTTAGCGCTTTTTTACCTGACGAGACTATGGAGCCAATGTGCGCTTCTAAATTATCCACAAGTGTTTGCGGCTCTCCATGTTTAAACAATAAATTACCTGAGTCCTCTACCGCTAAATAATCATCTAAGGCAAACGACCAAGGCCAACGGGCACCCTCCCATATCAAATTAGCTGATGCCTGCCTGATAGCTGCCGGACCTAAACGCGCCCCCGGACGCCCGCTGGTCGCTAAATCAAAAGGCACACCCGTCACGACAACCTCAGCGTCACTTCGCTCTAAATTCGTCACTTGCGGCCACTGCATAAAGGTCATGCCTAACTCGCCATAAAGGGGTAAATCTGCATTTGCTACGGACATTATGATTCTCATCCATTGTAATTAATTCGTTCTGTTTAGAATAAGCACTAGCTAATAATTATTGAAACGCATATTTTTAATAAAACTATTAATACTATACATACTGGATTTACACCAATGAGCCTCTTACGTCAGTTTGACCTTAACTTGTTAGTAATTTTGGAAGCACTGATCACCGAATGCCATGTTAGCCGTGCAGCTGACAAAGTATTCTTAAGCCAATCGGCTATGAGCCATGCCCTTAACCGACTGCGCGAACAATTAGATGACCCATTATTGATACGTTATGGTCAAGGGCTAAAGCCCAGCCCCAAAGCTTTAGAAATGCTACCCGAAATACAAACCGCTTTACGACTCATTGAACACCAACTATCACCGCCAGCCCCATTTGATCCAGCCAAGACAGAGCGTACATTTACGTTAGCAGTAACGGACTTTGTAGAAACCGTTATTCTGCCTGAACTATTACCTATCCTTATTGAGCAAGCCCCTCGGATACGCTTCTCAATAGAAATGATTGGTATGAATTATTCACAAGATGCCTTAGCCGCCCTCAACACCGATCTCGTTATCGGCTTACATACCGAGTCAACACTACCAGAAGGTTTAATTGCTACGCCGTGGCTTACCGAGCACTATGCCATTATTGCTAATCAAACGCGCCTCAACACACACATCACAACCAAAGAATACATCCAAGCAACTCACATCAACGTGGTAGATACTGCCGGTGAGAAAAACTACACCGGCGACCCCATCGACCTCTGGTTAGCCAACAATTCACTCAAACGAGATTCGTTAATAAGCACGGTAAACTACTTTGCAGCAGCTAAAATGGTAACCCAAACCCATTCATTAATGACACTACCCAAGCGCATGGCCAAACTGTTTAGTCAACATATGCCGTTAACGATTGTTACACCCCCAGCTGACTTCCCTGTGCTTAATATGAGCATCATCCGACACACTCTCCACCGTAAAAACCCAGCTATTAACTGGCTACAGGATCAATTTATCTCATACGAAAGCGGCCTATAATCATGCGGGGCTTCCACTTCAGTTAATAGAAGCCTCTATTTCCCAGACAGGGCTTTTGATAGACTGTTGCGCTCGCGTTAACCGACTAAAGAAACGAATTCATGGCTCAAGACAGCACAACTCAACACACCCCAATGATGCAGCAGTACCTCAAGATCAAAGCGGAATACCCGCACCAATTGGTCTTTTATCGTATGGGAGATTTTTATGAGTTGTTCTACGACGATGCCAAACGCGCATCGGAGCTGCTCAACATATCACTAACTGCGCGCGGCAAATCCGGCGGCAACGCTATTCCAATGGCAGGGCTTCCGTTTCATGCCGCCGAGGGCTATATCGCAAAGATCGTTCGGGCTGGTGAGTCTGTCGTTATCTGCGAACAATTTGGAGACCCAGCCACAAGCAAGGGACCTGTCGAGCGTAAAGTTGCTCGTATTGTTACTCCAGGCACATTAAGCGACGAAGCTTTTTTAGATGAATCTCGCGATAACATTTTATTAGCGATCAACACACATCAAGATAAGTACGGTGTCTCTTTAGTCGATATCAGTACAGGTCGTTTTAGCTTAATGGAACTGGACGATCAAGAATCGCTCATGGCCGAACTCGAACGGTTAAAGCCTGCCGAGATACTCTTCAACGACGATACAATTTTAGAGTCTATTTTACGTGGCCGTCCCGGCCTACGTGGCCAAGCCCCGTGGAACTTTGAGACTGAATCAGCTGAACGCTTGCTGTGCCAGCAGTTTAACACCCAAGACCTCGAAGGTTTTGGTATTGCGCACATGACCTTAGCGATAGGCGCTGCAGGCTGCTTGTTACAATATGCAAAAGACACCCAGCGCTCAGCGCTACCTCACATTCGGCGTTTATTAATCGAGCAACGGTCAGAAACCGTTATTTTAGATGCCGCTACGCGCCGTAACTTAGAGATTGATCAAAATCTAGCCGGCGGACGAGAAAACACCCTGATTAGCGTGATGGATAAAACCGCCACGGCTATGGGTAGCCGCTTACTACGTCGCTGGCTCAACCAGCCGCTTCGCGATATAGACACATTGTTACATCGGCAGTCAGCAATACAGTGGTTCCGCACTCATTATCGATACGAAGCCGCTGCAGAGCACCTTAAAGGGATCGGTGATATCGAACGCATCTTGTCGCGAGTCGGCTTAGGCTCTGCTCGCCCGCGTGACTTAGAGCGACTGCGCGACGCCTTAGCAAGCCTGCCTAGTTTACAGAACGCCTTGCTGGATGAGTCAAGACCGCAACACATAAACCGCCTTGCTCATTTGGTCAGTGAATTCCCTGAACAAGCCAGTCTGTTAAAAAAAGCCATCATTGATAACCCTCCAGTAGTGATTCGCGATGGTGGTGTCATCGCTGATGGCTACGACGAAGAACTAGACGAACTGCGTAATATCAGTGAAAACGCTGGTGATTATCTGATCAAACTAGAGCAACAAGAAAAGGCACGCACCGGAATAGCTACGCTAAAAGTAGGTTACAACCGTGTCCATGGCTACTTTATTGAAATCAGTAAAGCACAAGCTACCGAAGTACCCGCCGAATACATTCGACGCCAAACACTGAAAAATGCCGAACGATTTATTACACCAGAACTGAAATCATTTGAGGATAAGGCTCTCAGTGCAAAAAGCCGCGCATTAGCGCGTGAAAAAGCCCTGTATGAGTCGCTGATCAGCCTGCTTGCCGAACAACTGCCAGCACTTCAAGATTGTGCACAGGCGCTGGCAGAGTTAGATACCTTATGCAATTTGGCAGAACGCGCAGACACACTAAACCTCACGGCTCCTCACTTACACCAATCGCCTCAACTATCCATTCGCCAAGGTCGTCACCCCGTCGTTGAGTCTGTATTGGAAACGCCGTTCGTGGCTAACGATTTAAGCTTATCTCCAGAGCGACGCATGCTGGTTATTACCGGCCCCAACATGGGCGGTAAATCGACTTATATGCGCCAAGCTGCCTTAATAGCCCTACTCGCGCACATAGGAAGCTACGTACCAGCCGAGTCGGTTGATATTGGCATTATGGATCGAATATTTACCCGTATGGGTTCATCCGATGACCTAGCTGGCGGTCGTTCTACATTTATGGTCGAGATGACCGAAACCGCCAACATTTTACATAACGCTTCTGAGAGCAGCCTCGTATTAATGGATGAAGTAGGTCGCGGCACCAGTACCTTTGATGGTCTATCACTCGCATGGTCAGCCGCCGATTATTTAGCAAGCGAAATTAAAGCGCTCACCCTGTTTGCGACGCATTATTTTGAGTTAACCGCTCTCCCTGAACAGCAAGAAGGCGTGTTCAATGTTCACCTTAATGCTTTAGAGCACAACGACACCATTGTCTTTATGCACGAAGTTCAAGAAGGCCCGGCCAGCCAAAGCTATGGGTTGCAAGTTGCTCAACTAGCAGGCGTACCTCACCACGTCATTACACAGGCGAGGCAAAAGCTAATCCAGCTTGAAGCCGACAGCGTAAAAACACAAACCGGCGCCACACCTCCACCGCCAGTCCAAAACGATATGTTCAGTGCGCCTAGCAGCCCAGCTTTGGATGCATTAAAAGACACGAATCCAGATAATTTATCCCCACGTGAAGCGCTAGAGTTGCTATATTCACTCAAGAGCTTGCTGTGATGACTCATCAGAGCGTGTTTTTTAAACCCAGTTAAGGAGAGCAGCACATGGCTTTTGTAGTAACAGATAACTGCATACGCTGTAAGTATACGGATTGTGTAGAAGTATGCCCGGTTGACTGCTTCTATGAAGGGGAAAACTTTCTGGTCATCCACCCAGATGAATGTATCGATTGTGGATTATGCGAGCCAGAATGCCCAGCTGGCGCAATTTTTTTAGACGATGATGTACCTGAAAGCCAGCAAATCTTTATCGATATCAATGCCGAACTATCAGAGATTTGGAGCAATATTAGCGAACGCAAAGAGCCATTACCCGATGCTCAGGAATGGGACGGAAAACCCAACAAGCTAAAGTATCTCATCAAAGGCTAAGGCACCCGCTTGACCGGCTAGGCTAGGCAAGCCTGCTGATTTATCTCAGCAGGTCTTCCCCAGATAAACCGTTCTTTTCAACAATTTCACGCAGTTTACGTAACGCTTCTACTTGAATTTGACGAACACGCTCACGCGTCAAACCTATCTCAGTACCCACTTCTTCAAGTGTACTCATCTCATAGCCACGCAAGCCAAACCGACGGGATATAACCTCTGAATGCTTTTCAGGCAACATATCCAACCATTTTTCTAGGTTGCCGCTGATATTGTTGTTCTGCAATAGCACTTCGGGATCCGACGTTTCACGATCAGCAATGGTTTCGATAACCGGCTTATCCGAATCACCCATTGGAATATCAATAGAGGAAACCCGTTCATTAAAGCCTAGCATTTTCTGTACAGCTTCGACCGGCTTGCAAACCGCTTCGGCTATTTCTTCTGCTGTTGGCTCATGATCCAGTTTTTGGGATAGCTCTCGTGCCGCTCGCAAATATACATTGAGTTCTTTAACCACATGTATAGGTAAACGAATGGTTCGTGTTTGGTTCATGATGGCACGCTCAATGGTCTGACGAATCCACCATGTCGCGTAAGTAGAGAATCGGAAGCCACGCTCAGGATCAAATTTCTCAACCGCACGAATCAATCCCAAATTACCCTCTTCGATAAGATCCAACAGGGTTAAACCGCGATTAATATAACGGCGAGATATTTTAACCACCAAGCGTAAGTTACTTTCTATCATACGCTTGCGGGAAGGCTCGTCACCTTTAAGCGCCAAACGTGAAAAGTAAACTTCTTCTTCTGCTGATAATAAAGGCGAGAAGCCTATCTCATTGAGATAAAGCTGGGTGGCGTCGAGCGACTTGGCACTTAGCAAATCTTTATGCGCTAAACTGCCACGGCCACGGCCACTATTCAGTAACTCCGGCTCATCGTCATGGCTGTCATCGTCCATGCTTTCGCTATCAGTAGTATCTAAATCATCTTCCATGCTATCAACCAATATATCCTTATGCGGTGAATCGCTTCTATCACTACTCGTCATCACTGTTGTCACCTTTATACTTAGATAACTTTATTATTATTTACCGTTTAGGCAAATACCGTAGCGGGTTGACCGGCTTTCCATCCTTGCGAATTTCAAAGTGAAGCATCGTACTAACTGACCCGCTATTACCTATTTCGGCAATTTTTGCCCCAACCTTAACATTTTCGTTCTCTTTTACGAGAATTTTACTGTTGTGCGCATAAGCGCTTAAATATTCTTGGTTGTGATTGATGATGACAAGGTTACCGTAACCATGCAGGCCACTGCCTGCATAGACGACATTTCCAGCCGCTGCGGCATACACTGGGTCGCCTTTCTTACCTGCTAAATTAATCCCTTTGTTGGCCTCGCCACTAAACCCGGCTATGACTTTTCCTGTTGCAGGCCAGCGCCAATTAACACGGGTATTGGTGGCCACTTTGGGTTTAGAAGGAGAACTGACCGCCGGTGTTTTTTTCGGTGTCGATGGTGCTTTGGATGCATTCTGCTGATTACCAGAACTTGGCTGACTATTAGCCTTAGGAGCCTTAGCTACTGTTGTTGAAGTGTTTTTGCTTTGGCTTACAGGACTAGCCGCCACAGCTAACACTTGTCCTGGGTAAATAGTATATCGGCTATTAATGTTATTTTTTTTCGCTAATTGACGGTAATCGATCCCATAACGAAACGCTATTGAGTACAAAGTATCCCCGCGCTGCACGCGATAGTAACCTGGTGGCGTAGCAGAAGCCGATTGGCCATCACGAATAATTTCGACGTTGCGCCGCTGATTAATCGATAAATCAGTAACCGGAGCATAACCAGACGAGCAAGCGGTCAGAATAAGGCAAAAACCTACACACAGGCACCATTTTCTGTGCCTAAAGAATCCACTTATGTAGTCATTACCCGCTTGTATAGTCATTAATCAGTGCTAGTTACATCTCTATCTATCAATAATACTAACGCAACGCCTACCACCAACATAATAACGGACATCCATAAATAGGCATGCTGGCCTGTTAACACCTCATAATTGAAAGGCGATACGTTCTCCTGAACCAACGGAACCTGATCACCGTGGCGGTTTAATGTATACGCTGTGGTATATTTCCAAGGCCATACCTTATTTAAAGAACCTAACAAAAAACCAGACATCACAGACAAGGTCGCTAGGCGATAACGTGAGAACAACCAATGCAACACGTGCGAAAATGATAACAACCCTGCTACTGCACCCGCCGCAAATAATAGTATTGTATTGAACTCAAAGCCTTTTATTGACTGAAGAATAAAGCTGTACATACCCAGCAACAATAAAATAAAAGACCCCGAAATACCCGGCAAAATCATCGCACATATGGCGATGCCTCCGGACAAAAAGATGGCTAAGGGTGTTGCTTCTATCTCGGTAGGTGTTAACGAAGTCACTATGTAAGCCAACAAAGCTCCCATAATAAACAACACGCTATTTTGAGTATTCCAAGATGAAATATGGCGCGCGATGGACCATGTA
>Ga0193962_1000316_pt1 | contig 22386 bp, 26 predicted proteins | sample FB_5_MG_FD_140335 | JGI IMG/M metagenome (GOLD analysis project Ga0193962, IMG submission 140335) | Microbial mat bacterial communities from the Broadkill River, Lewes, Delaware, United States - FB_5_MG | ecosystem: Environmental > Aquatic > Freshwater > River > Microbial mats | place: USA... | reverse complement strand
TATAAGCCCATTTGACTCAAATGCCAAACGTCATACATCTTTTTCATCTGTAATGGTATCACCTGAGATAGATGATAATATAGAGATAGAGATCGAAGATAAAGATATACGAATAGATACATACCGTGCTTCAGGTGCGGGTGGACAACACGTTAATAAAACTGAATCTGCAATACGTATAACTCATATAGAGACTGGTGTTGTTGTTCAATGTCAAAATGACAGATCACAACATAAAAATAAAGCTACAGCTATGAAGATGCTGAAGTCTCGCCTTTATGAATTGGAACTTGAAGCTCAAAAAGCTGAACAAGACGGAGTGGCTAAAAGTGAGATCGGCTGGGGTCATCAGATCCGTTCATATGTAATGCAACCATACCAACAAGTAAAAGACACTAGAAGCAATGAAGCTTACTCAAATGTAAGTGGTATACTAGATGGTGATATAGACGCAATCATAGAGGGTGTTCTTATATCTAATAACAAAGCTTGATTTCAAGCGTACGTAAGACTCTATTTTGAGTTCCTGTGAACATTTTTCTTTAAAAAATATTCCATACACTCAAGTCTTATGCACCCTTCTTAGAGCTTAAAAAACTATAACCTAAAAAACCAATTCCAAAAACCATCATAATTATAAGCATATAACGCATCTGTTTTTCTTGAGTTTGTTTATAAGTTTGTAAAAAAGGACTTTCTTTCGGTTCTTTTGACGAACTACTAGAACTTTGTCCTGCCATTTTTGCTTCCATTCTCGCTACGTTAGCTGCAGCTATTTCATTTTCAGTAAAACCTTTTTTTGGTGCTGTCCAAAAAAATGCAGCAAATGAAACAACTATTAATACTGCTCCAATACTTCTAAGTAATACTTTTTGATGCTTTATAAAAAATTCCATTTTAATTTCCCATATATATTCTATAACAATATCATTATACTAAGAGAGATTTAATTTTTTATTTAAACATCAGTATCATTTTATTAAGAAGTCTTATATCTAAGTGTTTATTCATATCAACTTTCATAAGTTTTAAGGCCTCATACGATGTCATAGCTTTTTTATAGCTTCTCTGACTTGTAAGAGCATCGAATATATCACAAAGTCCTATTATTTTAGCATATAGTGGTATCTCTTCATTATAGAGCCCACTAGGATAACCTGAGCCATCTACTTTCTCATGATGATATTTAATCCCCTCTAAAATTTTTTTATTTTTTATACCAAGTCTTAAACCTAAACTTACACCATAGTTTGGATGTTTTTTCATTAGTTCGAATTCCTGTATAGTTAGTCTACCTCTTTTATTGATAATATCAGGAGATATTTTGCTTTTTCCAAGATCGTGTAAAAGTGCTGCTTCACCTAACTCTTCCAACTCTATCTCATTGAAGCCTAAAAAACTACCTAAACTTAATGCATATATTGCTACATTTATAGAGTGTGTATGCGTATAATAATCATGTGTAGCTATCTTCATAAGTAATTTTATAGCAAACTCTTCATCGAGTACAATATCAACAAGTTCATCTACAACTTTTTTTGATTCTTTATAATTACTCAATTTTTCTGGACTAGCAAAAAGTTCATTCAACGCAATAGATGCATTTTTATACATCTCATTAATCTGTTTTGTGAATGTTCCTGTATTACCTTTAGTAGATATTTGCTCTAAATAATTTTTATAAAAATCCTCATAAATTTGATGTTCATTATCTTTTACAAATAATCTATTTGTTTTTTCAACATACAATAGGTCATCATCATCTATTATATTACCCTTAGATTTTAGCTCTTTAACTTGTGACTTGTTTTGTACAGCATAATATAATGAAAAATCATATGCACAACCTTCGGCTACTATACTTTTATCTATTGATATATATTTGTTCTCAGCCATTGTACACTCCTATAAACTAATCATTTATTATTGTACATCCATATAAATTAAACTAATATTAATTAAGATTATTTAAATATAACATAATAAAATATTCAATTCAATAAGACTACATTAAAGCTTAGTATGTCAATATTGCACTATGAATATACTAAAAGAATTTTCTATAAATGATAAATGCTCTTACTTAGATGATTTAGAGCAGACTATGCATTATAAAATTATTGACAATTGTTCAGAACATAAATGTGAAGACTTTATAGAACGTGGTTTTAGACGTTTTGGAAAGATGTATTTTAGACCAATATGTAATGAATGTAATGAGTGTAAAAGCATAAAAATAGATGTCAAAAACTTTAATTTTTCAAAATCCCAAAGAAGGGTTATGAAAAAAGCTCAAAATATAAAATCTATAATACAAAAACCTTCACTAACTAAAGATCATATAGAACTATTTGAAAAATACCATCTATATATGAAAGATCAAAAAGGTTGGGAATATACACCTACTTCTGCTCAAGGCTACTATAACTCTTTTGTAAGTGGAGCAAATGAATTTGGGTATGAAGTTTTATATTTTGATGGGAATAAACTAATAGGTGTTGATCTTATAGACATACTACCCAATGGAATCTCTTCGATCTACTTCTACTACGATCCTGATTATAAAAAATATGCTTTAGGAAAGTTATCTATGTATTTACAAATAAAGTTTGCTAAAGAAGCTAATAAAGAATGGATATATATGGGTTACTATGTAAAAGACTGTCCTTCACTTTCTTATAAGTCTCATTATGAGCCTTATTTAACTTTAGAAGGAAGACCAGGTGAGTATGAAGAACTTATTTGGTCTTAAGCTCTTTTTTTTGTTCATTTCTTATTTCTAATTTTTTCTTTTTCAACTCTTCTTCTAAAGCTTTTTGTATAGCTTCTTGCCTTGCTTTATCTCTGGCTCTAATTCTTTCTATATTAGCTTTTTGAAGTTCCTCTTTTGTAGGACCCTTATATACTCTTTTTTTAGCTTTTTGATCCTCCGCAATAAACTCTTCTATAACTGTTCCATCAATATCTAATGTATCTGTATGATTATAATAATACTTTTTTATTTCAGATTTGTATCTTTGTGTATTAAGAAGCCCTGTTTTAACCATATCTAAAAAAAGTTCACTATCTTCTTTATCTAATGAACTTAAAAACAATCTTTTTACTCTCATTACATAATAGTCATTAGTTTTTGCAAGTTTTCTTAGTTTAGCTAGATATTCCTCTTTCGTAACACTAGAATCCCCACTATCTATCTTCGATCCTATCCCTTTTAGTACATTAACAACTACAACGTATTCTTCAATCTTATCTTTTTCATTTATAAAATTTTTATGTTTTGAAAGTGATTGTATATTATCTGCATTATTATAAAGTTTATCGCCAAGAGCAGAATATATTTTTGGATTTGATCCAAATAATTGAAGTGTAAATATAATAGTAAATAAAATAATTTTCATAATTAAACCAAATTTTATTTGAATTATAGCAAATTTAGTACCAACTAAGTAGTATTTTTATAAAATATTTGCATGATTAAGATATTAAAAAAAGAACTAATAATATACACAGCGTTGTTAACATTGTTAATTTTACTTATGCATCCAGACATGTTAACTGATCCGGTTACAAGACTAGGAGCTATGCAAGAGGTTGGAAACTATATACATCCACTTTTATATACTTTTTTTGTGTATTTAATATTGTATTTTTTTCGCTTTGTGTTTAGCTTTATAATGAAGTTTTTTGATAAAAAAGATAAAAATTAAAATTTAAAATGAAGTAGTTTAAAGCGCGATTTCTGCACGAGACAGCATAAGTGCCCTTGGGGTATGAGCTTTACGCCGAGTTATCATACCCTTATGGTAAAAACTCGGCGTTAGCTTAGAAGAAAGGACTTAGTTCCTTACCCGTTTCTTTTCTTGATAATCTCTTCAGATACATTTTTTGGAACTTCTTCATAGTGATCAAATTCCATAGAGTACGTAGCACGACCCTGAGTTGATGAACGTAAATCTGTAGAGTATCCGAACATTTCAGATAATGGAACATGTGCATCAACGATTTTGTTTCCGCTTCTGTCACCCATAGAGTTTACTTGACCACGACGACGGTTAAGGTCACCGATCACATCACCCATATATTCTTCAGGTACTTCAACTTCAACTTTCATTAATGGCTCAAGTATTTTAGGTTTAGCTTCACGAGCAGCTTCTTTGAAACCTATAGATGCAGCTATCTTGAATGACATCTCATTTGAATCCACATCATGGAATGAACCATCATATAGTGTAATCTCAACATCCTCAATAGGGAAACCGGCAAGAACACCGTTAGCCATAGATTCTGCCATACCTTTTTCAATTGCAGGTATAAATTCTTTAGGAATAGCTCCACCTTTAATCTCATTGTTAAACACAAGACCTAAACCAGCTTCTTCAGTAGGTTTCATTTTAAATACAACGTGACCATACTGTCCACGACCACCTGATTGTTTAGCGTATTTGTAGTTTTTATCAACTTCAGTAGTGATAGCTTCACGGTAAGATACCTGTGGAGCACCAACTTCAGCTTCAACTTTAAACTCACGCATCATACGATCAACAAGAATCTCAAGGTGTAACTCACCCATACCAGAGATAATAGTTTGACCACTTTCTTCATCAGTGTGAACACGGAATGATGGATCTTCAGCAGCTAGTTTACCTAGTGCAATACCCATTTTTTCTTGGTCAGCTTTAGTTTTCGGCTCAACTGCAACAGAGATAACTGGCTCAGGGAAATCCATACGCTCTAGAACAATTTTAGTGTCACCTGTACATAAAGTATCACCAGTAGTAGTTGTTTTTAAACCAACAACAGCACCAATCTCACCAGCATAGATCTCTTTAACTTCTTCACGTTTGATAGCGTGCATCTTAACGATACGACCTATACGCTCTTTTTTATCTTTAGTAGAGTTGTGAACGAATGAACCAGCTTCTAGTGAACCACGGTATACACGGATAAAAGTTAAAACACCAACAAATGGGTCAGTCATAATTTTGAATGCTAATGCAGCAAAATCACCGTCATCAGTTGAAGGAACAATAACTTCTTGCTCTTCATCATCCATTAAAGTACCTTTAATGTCTTCAGCCTCAACAGGAGAAGGTAGGTAAGCAACAACAGCATCAAGTAAAGTCTGAACACCTTTGTTTTTAAATGCAGTACCAACAGTCATAGGAACGATATGCATACCAAGAGTTGCTGCTTTAATTGCTGCTGAAATCTCTTCTTCTGAGATCTCTTCACCCTCTAAGAATTTCTCCATTAGCTCTTCGTTACCATCAACTGAAGAGATCTCTTCGATCATCTTTTCACGATACTCTTCAGCTTTATCTTGGTACTCAGCACGAATATCCTGAGTGTTGTATGCAGAACCCATAGCAGCTTCTGCATCCCAAACGATCTCTTTCATCTTAACTAAATCGATAACACCTTCGAATTTATCTTCAGCACCGATTGGTAATTGAATAGGAACCGGATTACCTTTTAAACGCTCACGAATTTGACGCTCAACTTCATAGAAATCAGCACCAGTTCTATCATATTTGTTTACAAAAACAATTGATGGAACTTTATAACGGTTACGTTGTCTCCATACTGTCTCTGATTGAGGCTGAACACCACCAACAGCACAGAATACTGAAACAGCACCATCAAGTACACGCATAGAACGTTCAACTTCGATAGTAAAGTCAACGTGACCCGGAGTATCGATAATGTTGATTTGTTTACCTAACCACTCACAAGTAGTAGCTGCAGAAGTAATTGTAATACCACGCTCTTGCTCTTGTTCCATCCAGTCCATAGTAGCAGCACCATCATGAACCTCACCGATTTTGTGCTCAACACCAGTATAGAAAAGAATTCTTTCTGTTGTTGTAGTTTTACCCGCATCAATGTGAGCAGCAATACCGATATTTCTTACATCATTTAAAGCATGTGATCTTGCCATAATTTATCCTATTACCATCTGTAATGAGCAAATGCTTTATTAGCTTCTGCCATTTTATAAGTATCTTCTTTTTTCTTGAATGCTGAACCTTTATCAGTTGCTGCATCCATAAACTCATTAGCTAATCTCTCAGCCATTGTTCTTTCATTTCTTTTACGAGCAGCATCAACTAACCAACGGATAGCTAAAGACTGCTGACGTACTGGGCGTACTTCTACTGGAACTTGATAAGTAGCACCACCAACACGGCGACTTTTTACCTCAATAATAGGCTTAATGTTCTCAATAGCATCATTGAATGTATCAATTCCACTTTTCTCTCCACGAGAACCGATGATATCTAATGCTGAATAGATGATCTTTTCAGCAGTTGATTTTTTACCATCTAACATAATTTTATTAATAAATTTCGTTAAAACTTTGCTTCCATAAACTGGGTCAGGCATAATTTCACGAACGGGAGCTTTTCTTCTTCTCATTTTTAATTTTCCTTATCTTCAATTATCTAAGTAGTTAAAATTGTTTTGACGAGCTGTTTTTTTCTAAAAAACTTGCCGGAAAAACATTTAAATTTTAACTCATTCAAATTTACTCAAGATACTTTTGTACCCTGTAGCTAGCTTGAACTAATTAGTTAAACCTATTTTTTAGGTCTTTTAGCACCGTATTTAGAACGAGCAACTTTTCTATCGTTAACACCAGCAGTATCTAGTGCACCACGAACGATGTGATACTTAACACCAGGTAAATCTTTAACACGACCACCACGTACTAGTACGATTGAGTGTTCTTGAAGGTTGTGACCTTCACCACCGATATATGAAATAACTTCAAATCCAGAAGTTAAACGAACTTTCGCAACTTTTCTTAAAGCTGAGTTTGGTTTTTTTGGTGTAGTTGTGTAAACACGCGTACATACACCACGACGCTGAGGACAAGATAATAGTGCTGCAGATTTTGATTTCTTAACAACTTTCTTGCGCTCTTTACGAATCAATTGATTGATTGTTGGCATTGTTTTCCTTTACTTAATTTTTCCAGTAGAATGTAACTCACTGTCTTGCAGGGAGTTATAAACGCGCAATAATACTAAAATTGTGATTAAATATAGCTTATTTTAAGGATTAGTTTAATAAAGAGAAGATTATAAAAAATACTGAGGCAAAAGAAGCAGAAATTATTGCATATGGAAGCTGAGTTTTAACATGGGAAACTACATCACATTCAGTAGCAAGAGATGATATGATCGTAGTGTCAGAGATTGGGGAACAGTGATCTCCAAATACCCCTCCGGATATTGCAGCACCTATTGCCATAGCTACACTTGCATCAACACCTATCGCCATTGGTACTGCTATTGGTATCATTATAGAGAATGTTCCCCAGCTAGTTCCAGTCGAAAAAGCAATAACTGAACTAAGCAAAAACACAACAAGTGCTAAAAAAACTGGATTTAAGTTTTCACTTGCATATGAAGCTAAGTACAATCCTGTTTTTAACTCTGAACTTACATCTCCTAATCCAAAGGCAAACAAAAGGATCAAAGCTATTGGAAAAAGTTTTTTTGCACCCACTAATGAGTTTTTTTGTATATTTTTAAAAGACATGTTTTTAGTAAAAAAATAGTATATATTTATAAATACAAGTGTTGATAGCATTGTATAAAATATAGAGCTAGAACCACTACCGTTAAATATACTCCCATCGCCTGTTATATACAAAAATACAAATACAAGTAAAACCATAAGTACTATTGGAGTTATCATATACCACATGCTTTTGTGGGAAAATATCTTTTCATTATCAAACTTTTTATAATCTGCATCTTTCATTGGTCCTATATCTATACCAAACCATATAGCAATAAAAGTAACAAGTAACGCAAAAATTGCATAAAAATTGTAAAAGACAGAATCGATCAACAACTCAACGGGGCTTATATTTAATGAGTTTACTTCTATTTGTGTTAATACCAAACCAAGCAGAAGTGCACCCCAACCATTTAGAACTATTAACGAACTGATAGGTGCAGAAGTAGAGTCACATACATATGCAAGTTTTTCTCTTGAAATTTTATGTTTATCACATAAAGGTTTACCAACAGCACCACTTATTAATGAAGTTATTGAAGACTCAATAAAAATTACAACACCAATAATATAGCTCAACATTAAAGCTGAGCGCTTTGAGTTGACAATCTCTTTTTTATTTTCAAGGTAATCTACAAAACCACCAATACCTCCGCTTCTCTCAATTAGCTCCATTATGGAACCAACCAATATTGCAAAAGCCAGAGTTTTTAAAATCCATTCAGTTGTTAAAAGTTTGTAAAAAAGCTCAAATGCAGCATTTAAAGTGTTTAAAATACTAAACTCATTTAAAAAAAATACACCCAATAAAATACCACTAAACAAAGAGAGATTTACATTTCTAGTAAAGAGTGCCATAGATATGGCAAAAATTGAAGGTATAAGTGAAAGAAAAGTAGGTTCTATGACTAAAACTCTATCTCTAAAAGTATAAGGCCAGCTCGACCAAATTTTTCTTTATAAAGCTCACACTCTTGTTGTTTTACTTCTCTAAACCCAAGTTTTTTGTACAATAATATAATTTCAAGTGAGCCTATTTCAACTATAGTTTGAGCTATTCTATAGCCTTTGAGCCTACCTGTTAATAAACTCTTTTGCATAAGAGACTTTAAAACACCAACATCAACAAAACCTTCAAGCTCTTCCATAAAATCAAAAATAAGCGTTCTATTATTTTGTTCAAATTTGCAAGTTTCCAAAATCTCTTCATACTCAGTAATATCACCATCAAATCCAATCTCTTCTAGAGATTTATTAAAAGCTTCATGAGTTGAAATTCTTGGTTCGTAACTACATATAGTTCCAACTTGCTTTGAATCCATATTTGCTATTAAAAAATTACTATAGTGCAGATGATTTTTTGTTTTGGTAACTACCATTTTTTCTAGATAGCTCAATAACTCTTCATCGCTTTTTGTACCAAAAACTAAATCGTATATACCATACTTCTTTTCAGCCCTTGAGCTCTGAAGAATCATTTTCGCTAAAAATCCAGCATCACTTTGAGATGCTTTGGAGATATCTATGCCCATAATATTTTTCCATAATTAATCTTTTTCATACTTTAGTAATAGTAACATATATTATGCTAAAAAGTTTCTTAATTATAATAAATATTCACATATTTGCTTTTGCTTCTCAAATAGTACTCGTTGTATCCCAAGATATCAACACAAGTAAGGCAAAATTGCAACGTTACGATGATGGTAAAAAAGTTGGAAATGTAATAGATGTTAACATTGGTAAAAATGGTTTGGGTATTGGTTTATCTAATCACTCTAAAAGTATTTTAACTTCTAAAAATGAAGTTCAGAAAAAAGAAGGTGATAAAAAAGCACCACTTGGTATATTTAGATTAAGTAGTGTATTTGGTTATGAACAAGAAGTAAAAACTAATATGCCCTATATTCAGGCTACAAAAGATCTCATATGTGTTGATGATTCAGATTCTATACACTACAACAAAATTTTAAAGATGCCAGATATAAAACCAAAAAGCTTTGAATATATGAGGCGTGATGATCATCAATACAGACTTGGAGTTGTCGTAGATCATAATGTAAATCAAATTAAAAATGGTGGTTCGTGTATATTTTTACATGTCCAAAAAGATATTAATGCCCCGACTGCAGGATGTACGTCTATGAGATATGAAGATTTAAAAACTATAGTTGAGTGGTTGGATCCTAAAAAGAACCCAATTTTGATTCAGATAGATAAAAAACATCTAAAGGATGTAAAAAGAGTATATCCAGAGTTGGAGTTAAAGTGAAGACTATAACTTCTTCACTTTAAATTCTTAGCTCAACTCTTCTTCATTCACTTCCTTGAACATTCTATCTTTGGCTTCTATACCCATAAGTGAAAGTCCTGTTTTAATTGAAAGTGCAACGACCATAAGAACTTTTAAAAGTTTTGCTTCATCATCACGACCTATTATACGTACATCATAATAAAACTTATGTAATGATGCCGCTAAAGACTGTAAGTAATCAGGCAGCTTTTGCACTTGACGAGAGCTAAATGCATCTTCAATTACTTCAGGTAAAAGAAGTGCATCGAAAAGTAAAGTATCAGCCTGTTCATCAAGTCCTTTTAATGAAGCTTTTAATATCTCATCTTCACTAACATCACTTTTTGAAATAATAGTCTTAATACGAGCATGTGCATATTGAATGTAAAATATAGGGTTTGAGCTATCTTGCTTTTTAAGAGATTCTACATCAAATTCTAATGCAGTATCACTCTTTTTAGAAGCAAATATAAATCTTAATGCATCGGCACCGATCTCATCAACAATATCACTCATAAGTATAACATTACCTGCACGCTTACTCATTTTATATGGTTCACCGTCTTTAAGTAAACTAACCATTTGAGATAATAAAGTCTCTAATTTATTTGAGTCATAACCTAAATACTCAACTGCTGCATTTACACGAGGTATGTAACCGTGATGATCAGCACCCCAAATATTTATATAGTGATCATACCCACGTTCAAATTTTTGATTGTGATATACAATATCTCCAGCTAAATATGTCGGGCGTTTATCTTCACGAACGACAACTCTATCATTGTCATCACCCTTAGCTTCAGATGCGATCCACATTTTGCCGTCTTTCTCATAGATGCCATCGCCCATTTTAGCCATAACTCTATCCCAGTCATCATATAAAGACGACTCGTTTACAAAAGTATCGAAGAAAATGTTTGTATCAGCAAGAGATTTTTTAATGATCTCCATTACACCGTCTTTAGCCCATAATGCAAGATCTTTTTGGCGTGACTCATCAGTAAGTATCTCTTCACCGAATTTTTCAACTGCACCTTTTGTTAGTGCATCTAAATACTCACCACGATAATAGCTTTCAGGATATTCAACTTCTTGTTTAAGAATATTTTCCTGACCGTAAAGCTGAATAGAAAGTCCGAGAAGATCTATTTGATTACCCGCATCGTTTACATAATATTCAGCTGTAATATCATAACCCAGATGTTTTGCTAAACGATACAGAGTATCTCCATATACAGCTCCACGAGAGTGTCCAATATGAAGTGGTCCAGTTGGATTTGCACTAACAAATTCTAAAAGGATCTTTTCTTTTTTTTCATCTTTTCCGAACTCTAAAGGATTATCCAAAGCCCAAGAACCGTATTCATTTAAAAAGTCTTCACTAAGACGAAAATTCAAATAACCTTTTACAGATTCTACCTTTGAGAAAACTTCACTACTTTCATCAAATGACGAAGCAAGCTCTTCAGCAATAACCATTGGAGATTTTCTTAATTCTTTAGCAAGTGAAAAAGCGATTGGAGTAGCGAAGTGACCAAAAGAGCGATCACGAGGTTTTTCTAAAACTACTTCGCGACCAAGTTTGTCACGAAGGTATGATTGTACACGTTGTTTCAAGGCTTACGCTTGTGTAGTAGTGTTTTTTGGAGTTTCTGTTGAAGCTACTTCTTCTGAACTTTCAACTTTTTTAGGCTCATCACTAGCAACCTCTTTAGAATCATCTTTCATCTCTTCTTTGAAGTTTTTAATCCCTTTACCAAGACCTTTAGCTAGATCAGGTATTTTTTTTGCACCAAATAATAGTACGATAATTCCAAAAATTATAAGTAGTTCTGTTCCACTAGGCATTCCCATAGTTGTTTCCTTGTTTTAAATTAAATCTTGTGAGTATATCTTTTTTTTGCTGTAAATTCTCTTATCATATATAAAATTATTATATATCTTCCCAGCTTTGAGCAAATTCATTTATCTGATCACCAGGTATTTTAAGTCTTGCTGCTTTAGCTATAGTTTTTAATATATCAGCTGCTTCTTCAAGTTTATCATTAACTATTAAGTAGTCATACTCACTTATACGTTGAATTTCACGTTTAGCCATGCTTATACGCTTATCAATAACTTCTTGGGAGTCAGTTGCACGAGACTCTAAACGATTTTTAAGTTCTGATAGTGTTGGTGGTGAAATAAAGACAGATGTAGTTATGTCTCCTAAACGATTTGTCACAATAGCATTACCTTGAACGTCAATATCAAATATAACAAGTTTTTCATCTTTTAAAGCTTGTTTAACAGGTTTCAAAGATGTACCATAATAATTTCCATGAACATAAGCATGTTCTAAAAACATCTCATCTTCTATATCTTTTTTAAATTCTTCTTCACTTACAAAAAAATAATGGACACCATCTACTTCACCATCACGGGGAGCTCTTGTAGTTGTAGATATAGAGAAGTAGCATTCACCAACATCATCGATAATCTTATTTAAAAGTGTACTCTTACCAGCCCCACTTGGTCCAGATAGTACTAAAATTGCTCCACTATTTTTATTCACTTTTTTGGCCACCTAATTCTATATTTATATTTATTTTCATACCTTTCATCGATGCTGCTACATCTTCATTACTCAAAGCTTTTAAAAGTTTTTTCAAAGCTACTACTCCATCATTATCTGCTTGGATCTGAGTATCTTGTGGAATATCATCTAAACTTGTCTCTTCAGTACTTTCTATATCATCATTTATCTCTTCAATAGATTCTTTAGAACTTACTTCATCTTCACTTAATTCACCAACTGCAACTCTTAGACTATCTGCTGTTAGAGAAGCAAATTCATCTAGATCGATTTCACTATTTAAATCTTCCTCAGTAAGGTTTTCTTCTGCTGATTCAATAAGTTCTTCTAAGTTTTCATCGTTTGTATCTAACTCATCTTCTTCAAGTTCATTCACATCATCCAAACTTAAATCTTCTTCTGTATCTTCCTCTGTCGACTCTGTTTCTTCAAGATCCTCTAGTTCATCCTCAGTTGCATCTTCTTCTAAATCTAAATCTTCTGAATCCATATCATCTAAGTCATCTAAATCCAGTTCATCTTCTTTAGGTTCTGTCTCATCTAGTTCTAACTCATCTTCTTCAAGTTCATTCACACCATCCAAACTTAAATCTTCTTCTGTATCTTCCTCTGTCGACTCTGTTTCTTCAAGATCCTCTAGTTCATCCTCAGTTGCATCTTCTTCTAAATCTAGGTCATCTTCAAGATCTGTTTCTTCTAGAAGATTTTGAACTTCTTGTAGTTCATCTTTATCTAAAACAGAATCTAATTCTTCATCATCATCTTCTAGATCTATATCATCAAGGTCAAGGTCTTCGTCTAATTCTGTATCATCATCCTCATCCAAGTCTAAATCATCATCTTCTATATTGTCTTCATTATTATCTAAATCTATTTCTTCTTCATCCAGGTCTTCACTTTCCTCTAAAGTCAGATCATCAAGGTCAGTGATCTCATCTTCGTCTAATTCTTCTTCAAGAAAATCTTCTTCTATTGGTTCTTCAAAAGTATTAGTGTTATTTTTAACCTCTTTAGATATACTTGAAAATGTCTCTACTAAATCTGTCGGTAAAAAAGGCTTTCTCATAACAGAAGTAAATTCACCTGAGTCTTCTGCATCTTTTGAACATATATAAATCGATTTGACATAAGATGCTTTAGATTTCAACCCATCTAATAACTCTTTAGAGTATACAGAGTCATCCACTAAAACCAAGTCATAAGAAGTTGATGCAATCTTATCTATACTTGATACTGCATCTAACTCATCTGAAGTTTTTTGAGCACTAAGTGTTACTAATTTATCTACAACTGGATTTTCATTTAAGAGTAATATTTTCAAGACTTATTCCTTTGTAGTTATTGTATCAAAAAAAAACTAAAAAAACATTTCCAGATAGTTAAATGCTTCAAGCATATGATTTTTAAATATCAACATTGTAGATGTAAGTATCGCAATAAGAACTATAAAAGCAAAAGCAATCTTTATTGGAAAACCTATAACAAGTAAGTTAAATTGAGGCATAGTTTTCATAAGCATTCCAAATATAACATCTTGTAAAAAAGTTATTGCAATAATTGGAAATGCTATCAAAAATCCAACTAGGAACATTTTTGAAGAAGCCTCTATGGTATATCTAAATAAATTTTCCTGCATTAAAAAACCACCAAGTGGCACTTGTGATAATGAGTTATTTATAAAAAGTAACAACCAATGGTGCATATCTATCGCTAGTAAAATCATTAATGCAAGTAATGACAAAAACTGAGATATAATAGGCATAGATACACCAGTTTGGGGATCAATAGCACTAGCCATAGAAAAACCCATCATAAAAGATATCTGCCCCCCTGCAAAAGTAATAACATTATATGCTATTTGAAGTACTATCCCAATAGCTAAGCCAAATAGCACTTCACTAAGTATTGCAACTAACACACTTAATATATTTATAGGTATGTCTAAAGGTGGCATCGATGGATAAAAAACTATGGCAAAAACAAATGCCATTGAAGCTTTTACTGTTTGAGGGATATTTTGATGCGAAAATATAGGTGTAGCACTAAACATGGCAGCAAAACGAAAAAATAAAAGTATAAACCCAACTACATAGTCTTGAGTAAAAACTTCAGCCCACGACATCTACTTAACTCTTATAAGCTCTTTGTTTTGCAATCTATACACAATATCACATTCCATTGCGAACTCTTCATTATGTGTTACTAAAACCATAGCTGCTTCTTCATTTTTTACATATTCAAAAAATATATCTTTGACTTCATCTGCTGTTATATTATCCAAATTTCCAGTTGGCTCATCAACAAAAAGAATTTTAGGCTTTTTTGTTAATACTCTTGCTATTGATATTCTTTGTTGCTGTCCTCCTGAGAGTTCAGTAACTTTTTGTTTAATAGTCTGAGCAACTCCTAAACGTTCTAAAAGCTGCATATCTATATCTTGGGAAGACAACATTGCAGATATTTCTAGGTTTTCTTCAACTGAGAAACCACGAAAAAGATAATGCTGTTGAAAAACTAAACCTAACTGATCTCTTTTTATAGACTCTAACTCTTTAGAATCCATAGTATTTACATTTTTTCCAAAAAGAAAAACATCTCCCTTATTAGGAACAAGAAGCGTTGATAGTATATTTAAAAGAGTTGATTTACCACTACCACTTAATCCGATTATTGAGAGTGTTTCTTTGGCATTAAGATCTAATGAAATGTTCGAGAAAAGTTCTGTATCAAAAGAGTGTGAGAGATTATTTGCTTTTAGTAAATTCATAGATGAATTATAGCAAGTATAAATAAAAAAAAGTTTTTTAAAGAATATTTCCACGCAAATGCGTGGAAATTAAAAAAAGTTTTTTAGCCTTAGATAAAGGTAATTAAGCCATTTGTGAAGCAACTTCTGCTGCGAAGTCATCTTCAGCTTTCTCAATACCTTCACCAACTTCTAAACGGATAAAGTCAACGATCTCAGCAGTTCCGCCAAGCTCTTTTGCAGCAGCTTCAACAGCTTCTGCTACAGTTTTTTTATCATCTAGTACGTAAGTTTGGTCAAGTAAAGCTTGCTCTTTATCTAAAGTAGTATTATCATCAATAAAACGAGCTAATGAACCAGGAATAATTTTATCCCAGATTTTCTCAGGTTTACCTTGCTCTTTTAAAGTAGCTTTGATATCTTCTTCAGCTTGCTTAATAACCTCATCAGTTAATTGCATCATTGAAACATAAGTAGGAACATTTTTAAGAGTTTTACCTAGACGTGATAACTCTTCATTCTCTTTTTTAATAGCTTCAATTCTACCTTTAGTTTCTGATTCAACAAATGCAGGATCAAAATCTTTAAATGAAAGAGTTTGAGGTTTCATTGCAGATGCATGCATTGCAACTTGTTTCATTACATCTCTCATACCCTCAGCTGTTTTAGCTGAATCACATTTAGCTTTTACGATCACAGCTATACGGTTGTTTGAGTGAACATAACCATTCATTGCAACAGTATCATCTTCAGCTTCTAAGCTACCAAAACGGCGAAGTTCAATCTTCTCACCGATCTTAGCAGTCTCTTCAGTAAAATATCTACCAAACTCAGTTGACATAACTGCATCAACATCAGCAGGGTTATTTGAATAAACTTCTTCAGTAGTTTTAAGAACTAAGTTTTGGAAACCTTCATTCTTAGCAACGAAGTCAGTTTCAGAGTTAATCTCAACAACAGTAGCTTTTGAAAAATCATCAGCAATTTTAAGACCAACAAGACCTTCAGCTGCAACACGCTCAGAAGCTTTCTTAGCAGCTTTAGCGATACCACGCTCTTTTAACCACTCAGTAGCTTTTGCCATGTCTCCGTCATTTTCAACTAACGCTTTTTTACAATCCATCATCGGCGCATCTGTTGCTGCGCGTAATTCTTTAACTTGTGCTGCTGTTACTGCCATAATTATGCTTCCTCTGTAGTTTCTACCGCTGCTGCTTCAGCTGGTGCTTCTGTAGACTCTGCTGCTGCTTGAGCATCAGCGATCTCACCTTCAGCTTCTTCAGTTTGACCATCTCTTAATGCTTTACCTTCATTAATAGCTTCAGCCATCTCTTTACAGAAAAGTTGAATTGAACGAATAGCATCATCGTTGCCTGGAATTGGGTAATCAATTACATCAGGATCACAGTTAGTATCTAGCGGAGCTACAACTTTGATTCCAAGACGGTTTGCTTCTAAAACTGCAGTGTGTTCTTTAACAGCATCTACAACAAACATCATGTCCGGTAAAGTTTTCATGTTACGAATACCACCGAAATACTGCTCTAGTTTATCTTTTTGGCGAGAAAGCATTAAAGCTTCTTTTTTAGTTAAAAGATCAATCTGACCATTTTCTTGCATATCTTCGATAACATCAAGTTTACGAATAGATTTTTGAATAGTTGGGAAGTTTGTAAGCATACCACCTAACCATCTGTTGTCTACATATGGCATACCACATGAGATAGCTGCATCACGAACTGAAACGCGAGCTTGTTTTTTTGTACCAACGAAAAGAACAGTTTGTCCTTCAGCTGCTGCATCTACTACGATTTGGTATGTATTACGGAAATAACGTAAAGTTTTTTGTAAATCGATAATATAGATATTTTTACGAACACCGAAAATGTATTTTTTCATTTTTGGGTTCCAACGACGAGTTTGGTGTCCGAAGTGTACACCACACTCCAATAGGTCTTTCATAGTTACCATATAAGGTCCTTTAAAGGCTTCATTTAAAGCCAGAAATTTGTTAGTTTACTTTGAGAATACTGGACAAATCTTTCTAAAAATAGAAAGTTGCACTAACTTTTAGTATTATCTGTTTAATGTTTTCTTGTGCATTTGCAGAAGAAAAATCGCGCAATTATACTAAAAAAAGATTTAAGATAAGCTTGATTGTTATTTTATTTTGTGATTGTTTTGATAGAAGAGTAGAGAGTTTAATCTCTACTTTTGAAGTTCTGCTAAAGTTTCTTTTACTTTTTCTACGTGACCTTTTACACGCACTTTTTCAAAAACAGCTTTAACTGTACCTTCTGGGTCTATAATATAAGTTGAACGTACAATACCCATATACTCTTTTCCATAATTCTTCTTTAACTGCCATACTCCGTACTCTTGCATCATCTTTGTATCTTCATCACTTAAAAGAGTAATACCTAGATCTTTTTTCTCTATAAAGTTACGGTGTTTTTTTGTAGAGTCTGCACTTACACCCAATATGATTGCATCTAAATCTGCAAAATCAGGTAAAGCTTCTGTAAACTCGCATGCTTCTGTAGTACAACCTGGTGTATTATCTCTTGGATAAAAATACAACACTACCCACTTACCTTTTAAGTCACGTGAACAAATCTCTACATCATCTTGATTAGGTAAACAAAAATCAGGTGCTTTTTTATCAACTTCAATCATAATTCATTTTTCCTTATGTAAAATTTAGTATACAAACAGTAGCATATATACCCATATACCACTTAAAGATGTTAAAACTATACCGCTAAAAGTCATCTTACCCATCTCTTTATGTTTACCCTCTCTTAAATACTTCTTTGCACGTCCTAGTGCCAATATCCATATGAAAAGTGTAGCCACTGCAATTAAAATGTGTATAGTCAATACTATTAAAGCATAGTTATGCGCAACTGAACTATCTTTTATAAAAGAGTCAAAACCACCACCAATTCTAACACCAACCTCAAAATATGCAACAACGATAACAGATACTATAAATAATACATATTGTAATATTTGGTGTACTTTATACTTTTTAATTTTTGCAAAATAGATAACACCTAACATTAAAAAAGGTAAAAGAGCAACTATTAAAGTTACAAAATCCATAAAAAAAGGTGCACGAGTTCCGAAGAAGCCACTCTCAAACATATAATTCATCTAATTTATCCTCTTGTTTTATGATATCTGTAATATATGAATCCAATTATACCCAATATAGCTAAAATTATATATATTATTTGTTTTAAATATAGATCTATAAGCTCTTTATTTTCACCTATAAAGTAACCAAGTAAAGTTAATATAAGAGCCCATATTCCAGCACCTAATGCTGTATAAAATGAAAATACTCCCAAATTCATTTTACTAAGTCCTGCAGGTATAGATATAAGCTGACGAATTCCAGGGATCAGCCTGCCTGTAAAAGTGGAAATTGCACCATGTTTTTGAAAAAAGTTATCCATATTTTTTAGTGCATTTTCTTGTATAAAAAAATACTTACCATATTTTTCTAAAATCCGTCTACCTAAAAGCAATGCTAAATAGTAGTTTATAAATGCTCCGAGTAAACTTCCCCCAATTCCACTTAACATTATCATACTGATACTCATTCTTCCCTCAGATGCCAAATAACCAGCTGGAACCAATACTATCTCACTTGGAAAAGGTATAAAAGATGATTCAACTGCCATAAGTAAGAATATCCCAAGATACCCCCAATCAAAAATAAGTTCAACAAGGTCTTGAGCAAGCTCTTTAATCATTTTTACCTCTTACACATCTAACATAATTAGTATCTGTATTTAGTTCCCAAACTTCTCCGCCATGGTTAAAATATATAGCCCAAACATAACCATCTTTAACTTCAATTTTCTCATTAGTCCAATAACCTTTAGGAACTACATTTTTAAAACCACTCTTTATAGCTGGCGTATTAGATTTATCTACTAATGTTTGAAGTTGTTTTTTTGTTGGTAGATGCCAATCTTCGTATCCATTTGCATATAGTTCTTCACAATAACTTTGCGCATCCAACCAATCTTTTTTTAGTTGTTTTGTTTGATTGTTGTCCAGCCATACATAACCAGTTTCTTTATCCACAAATACATCTAACTTTTGTGAAGTTTTTTTTAGCTTTTTGTTTTCCTCTTTTACATCAGAGCATCCCATAAAAAAAAATGAAAAAAAGATAGACATTATAAGAATATATTTAGACATACTTTTTTGCCTCTTTAATCATTGTTGTTGCTACACCACTATGAGAATGCTCTATTAAGCCTTGACTTTTTTGCTTTAAAGGCTCTTTTATAACCTTTAATAACTTACCTTCCAAACCCTCTCCCTCTCGCTCACACCATCCTAGATCATTTTTTACTATAAAAGAAGCATTATAGTACTGATGATCAGCAGCAGCATATGGATAAGGTACAAACAAGGCAGGACACCCAGAAGCAGTTAACTCCCATAGTGTAGAAGCACCTGAGCGACTAACTGCAAAATCAGCCCTTGATATTAACTCCGGTAACTCTTTTGTAAAAGAATAAAGCTCTACATCTATACCAAGTTTTTTATACTCACTCTCCACTCTTTTAAAATCATTTTCGCCAGCTTGATGGATAATTTTAATATTCATACTATCTAGTTGTTTAGCTACATTAAGTGCAAGGTCATTTATAGCTTTTGCACCATGTGATCCACCTAAAAATATAATTGTTTTTAACTCTTCTCTCACTCTAGCATTTTTAAAAAAGATCTCTTTTACAGGATAACCTTTTATATCGCACTCACTGTCGTATGCAGATATAAAACTTTTTGCAAATGGCTTTAAAATAGAGTTTAGTTTTCCAATTACTGCATTTTGTTCATGTATAAAAAGTGGTTTAAATCTACTAAGTGTTGCAAAAGATGCAGGTGCAGCTGAAAAACCACCAACACTATATGTGGCATCAACTTTATGTTTTTTTAGTATTTTTCTACATTTGAGAAATGCTAAAAAAACTTTTATAAGTGCTTTTAACTTTCCAAAACCTCTCTGGTTTACAACACCTGTTGTATCTAAAAAATATACATGCGAAAACATTGAATTTTTTTCAAAATACTTTCTGTCCTGCCCTTTAAGTGATCCTATAAATATAGCTTCATTACCATCATTTACACTTGCTTCAACAAGAGCTTCAGCGATCATCAGATGTCCACCTGTACCACCGCCCGTTATGCATAACTTCATATATTTTTCTCCAAATCAACTTTTTTACTAGCCATGAGAATCATCCCTATCCCAATAGATGATGCTAAAATAGCACTACCCCCATAACTTAAAAATGGAACAGATATACCCTTAATTGGTGTGATCCCACTGATCCCATAAGCATTTACCATAAACGCAAAAGATAGCATTAAACCAATCCCTAATGAGAAAAGATATATATGAGTATCTTCGGATCTATTTGCTATTGTAAATATACGCTTTATGATCCACATAAAAATAAACACCACAAACACAACACCAAGAAAACCAAACTCTTCTGCAAGTCCAGCTAAAACAAAGTCTGTATGAACTTCTGATAAAAATCCTAGTTTAAAAGTACCGTTTGCTAATCCCACTCCAAAAAAACCACCGTTATGAATAGCATTTAAAGAGTGCCCTATCTGATAAGGTACTATATCTGTTTCAACTCTGAGCTCTTTAGCTAAAATCTCTGGAAGAAATGAGAGAACTGTATTTTGTGCAGATGCCCACCACGATTTTATACGTAAAATCCTATGTTCAGCTGTAAATATAAAGATCAAAAAGAATATCAATGCACCAAAAAGTAAGGAGAAGAAAAACCTAAAACTGCTACCAGCAAACATAAGCATAAAAAGAAGAGTTAACCCTAAAACAACAACTTGTCCCAAGTCATTTTGAATAAATGCTATTATAAACATAGCACCTATAAACATTACCGCATATGGTGCAAAACGTTTAAACTCATTTGTTAGTCCCATACCATCATGATGACCTAGTTTCCTTGAAAAACTCCATGCAAGAAAATAAATAAATCCTATCTTAAAAAATTCAACTGGCGCCAAAGAGAAACCAAAAACCTTAATCCATCTTTTTGCACCACCAACTGCTGACACTAAAGTCTCAGGCAATATTGGCATGATAATCATCAAAAAAGTTGAGCCAAAGAATAAAGAGAATCCAAGTAGTTTTAAATGTTTATCTGGATCAAGCTGTGCAATAGACCAAATAGCAAGTATACTTAAGACACCAAATATACTCTGTCTTATTGCAAAATGAAACTCACCAACTCCAAAAAGTATAGTTGTATATGTTGAGAGTGAATATGCAAGGACTATACTAGTACCTATTAATATCACTACTAGTGTAAAAAGTTTTCTATCTGCCACTACTGATCCACTATTTTATCTTGTTTATTTTTAAAACAAACTCTACTTCAGCTTTTGATATATGCAGCTCTTTTGAGATCTCTTCTACACTAATACCTTGTTTATAAAGAGCTATTACCTTTTCATCATCATTTCCGTGCATAGATCCTGGAATAGATATTTGCTTAACACCACTTTCCAGATTTGAAACACGTGAATCAACCTGAGCTTCGATCATATCAACGCTGTCTTGCATCTGCTTTATTGCTTGTGATAGAGGATGTACTAGATCGTATACACTTCTCTCAATCTCTTGATAGATCTCTTCATCACTCATATGCTTAGAGCTTACTTTATTTTTTAACTCTATCTCTTTAGTATTTTTTTTTAGGTAAAAAACCTCTCTATTTAACTCTTCTATTACAGATGCTATAGAGTGCATATTTCTACTATATTGAGCATCTTTTGAATACACGTAATAAAGTAGATAAAGTATAATCCCAGCCATAACCACTATGATATATTCTAGTTGAAAATACTGCATATACTGCTGTGGCATCAAGATTCCTTCTTTTGTTTGGCTTGACGGATCAGTACACGTTCACGTGCTGTTAAGTAAGAACTCCACTCTTTCTCATCTCTCTCGTGCATCTTAACTATCTCTGCTAATGAGCTATCTATTGCTTTAAAATATACTGCTACATCTCTTTTTGGATGAACTGGCATTTTTACACGTCCATAATACATAGTTTCTTTTTCAAGAATACTTTCTTTTATATGAAAATGTTCAAAGCCTATGGAATCTATATCAGCCTCTGTATTAAGAGCTACTCTTTTTGGCTCTTCACCTTTTATTGTCATCTCAAGAGT
>Ga0193962_1000313_pt1 | contig 22408 bp, 26 predicted proteins | sample FB_5_MG_FD_140335 | JGI IMG/M metagenome (GOLD analysis project Ga0193962, IMG submission 140335) | Microbial mat bacterial communities from the Broadkill River, Lewes, Delaware, United States - FB_5_MG | ecosystem: Environmental > Aquatic > Freshwater > River > Microbial mats | place: USA... | reverse complement strand
TCTATTATAACTTATTTAAGAAGTGTTAATCTTTAAGCTAATATAAAATCTCTATATCACTAACACTTTTTGCATTTTTGTTACGAATTTTTTTGAGTTCCATATCTATATACTCTATATCACCATCTAACATTACAAGCGAAGCGATAGTAGAGTATCTCATTAGCTTAGCTCGATGAACGAAGATATAAAATCCACTCTCATATAGTCCCATCCTTGTAGCTATGGCTGTGGAGTATGTGGTGAGCAGTGCATCATCATTTGATATAGTTCGTATCGCTCTAAAATACTCTTTTGTCCATAGTAGAGGATTGTGAGCAGGGCTAAAGGCATCTTGGTAGATTATATCAACTCTTGTTTTGATTTGTGGTATAGTCTCTCGTGCATCACCTAATAGTATCTCTATCTTAAACTGCTCATCCTCATAATACAAATCTCTACTTATAGCCTCTATAATCTTTTTAATAGAGTCAAACTCTTTGGGATAATCAAAACTACTCAACGAACGCACAAGCCCCTCATCAAACTCTGGAGATATGATATGGATTTTGGTACTAAGTCTATTTTTTTGGATATAGTATATAGTAGCAAATGTGTTATATCCTAAGCCAAAACATATATCTAGTATAGTTAAATACTCTTTATCGCTTTTATAGTTCAAAGAGGGCTTGACATACTTCTCTAAACTCTCATACAATGCACCATCTTTGGTAGAGTGGTATGGTTCATCAAACTCTTTGGAGTAGAGTGTATGAGAGCCATCTTCACAGAGTATTAGCTCTTTTTGGTCTCTTAGGCTTGGATTATATCTCATCTAGCTCTTTAAATTTAAAGGCAGATATAATCTCCTCTATACTATTCTCTTCTCGTCTGACTAGTATCATCATCCCCTCATCCATAAACTCTATATAGGACTCATAGTGGTTCTCTAATATGATAAAGTCTATCCACTTATCACTTATATCTTCTCTCTTTTCAAAAAACTCTAGTGACTTTATCTCTCCATCAACAAACTCAACCAAAGCCCAAAACTTTAGACTCATAATAGTTGTGATATTCGCCTCAACACCGTTGTTATTATCTACAGGGATGATTATATACATTAGCTATTTGCCTCTTTGAGTTGCTTTTTGCTCATTTTGAGTTTGCTATTGCTCATAATACCTATACCACTATCAAGCACCTTTTGGGCTATCTTTTGGGCATCTTTGAGTGAGTGCATTTTGTATGTTCCACACTGATAGATATTAAGCTCTGGTATATCTTTTTTGCTCTTGACATTTAGTACATCTCTCATAGACGCTTCCCACGCTTTGGCTACACTTTTGGCTCTAGGAGACCCCAAAAGAGACATATAAAACCCAGTACGACAACCCATCGGGGATATATCTATAATCTCTACCTTTTTACTGTTGAGGTGGTCTCTCATAAATCCTGCAAATAGATGTTCTAAAGTATGGATACCTCTAGGTGATAGAGTCTCCTCATTGGGTACTACAAAACGCAAATCAAATACAGTAATAGCATCTCCACTAGGGCTACTCATCTTTTTGGCTACTCTCACAGCAGGGGCTATCATCTTGGTATGGTCAACACAGAAACTATCTAATAGTGGCATAATTTTTCCTTTTGGTTATATCTTTTTTTGATTATAGCAAGATATTATATTAAACTTAATTAATCAAGTAACTTTATAGTATCATTAACTCTATATCCAATAGTGTTTGAAAGGTAGATGATTATGGTAGAGTTACTGATAATAGTATCTTTTATTTTGATATATTTCAAGATAATTAGATTAGAGGAGAAGATAGATACTTTAAATAGCCATTATAAAAATAGAGATAAAACAGAAGAGATAGCTATAGAAAAAGAGCCTATAGTAATCAAAAAGATAGAAGAGGAGATAGAGATAGCACCCAAAGAGAGTATATCACCAAAACCTATCACCAAAAAGTCTAATAGTGCATATATGGAGGAGATATTATTTACAAATATCATACTCAAAATCGGTGTAGTAGCCTTTATACTAGGTGTAGGACTATTTCTCAAATACTCCATAGACAAAGATTGGATACCTATTTGGGGTAGAGCCGTTATAGGGATAATCATTGGTCTATCTATGATAGTGGGTGCTACTAAGCTAGTATCCAACTCCAACAGACTCTTTAGTGAGGGGCTATTTGGTGGTGGTGTAGCTATACTCTACCTATCTGTATTTGCAGGATTTGCGTTAGATGATTTTAAGTTCCTCTCTTATCAATATGCCTTTGTTTTGATGATAGCTATCACTATATTAGCAGGTCTTATCTCCCTAAGGTATGATGCCAAATCCACAGCAATATTTGGACTAATTGGTGGATTTTTGACTCCATTTGTCATAAATAGAGGCATAGATGATACCGTAGGACTTCTTACTTATATGCTCATACTAAATCTAGGAGTGCTATATATATCTCTATACAAAAAGTGGTCTATATTAGCTTGGATGGCATATATCATCACGATACTCACAGAGTTTGGGACGACATTTGAGTATCGTTTGGATATGGTGAGTATCTATATTTTATTTACAATATTTTTCCTCATCTACTCTATAGTGCCATTTATAAATGAGATAAGAGAGAAAAAAAAGCAGATAAGCAGAAGCTTCTTGATACTATTCTCCACCAATACCGTGCTATTTTTGACTCTATTTTATCTACTATTTATCTCTCACGATATAGATACCAAACTCTTTGTATATGTCACCATACCAGTAGCCTCATATCTACTCATATACTCAGCAGGATTAGCCTATAATCAAATCCTACTAAAGAACCTATTTTATATAGTATTAGCACAAGCAGTTGCTATACTACTTATCACTCCATCATTTATATTTGATGGGGCAAACTTGACTATCGTATGGTCTGTGGAGTCTCTTATGCTTATATGGATAGCCTACAAAAGTAGAGAAAAACTCTATGCGAAGTTTGGACTACTAGGGTTTAGTGTGGTACTAATTAGATATATCTATATGGACATCTCATACAATATCACACTAAGTAGTCTAAATGTACCTCTTGAAAATATAGCATATATAATGGATAGTATAAAAGATTTTGCCACTACTACTATATTTGTACTCAGCTCAATGCTAGTTGCGTATATACTACTCAAAAAGAGCCAACTAAGATTAGAGAACTTAGATTTAATAAACAATATAATCATCTCTCTAAATGTAGGGCTATTTTTTCTATTTTTAAATATAGAACTCTATCACATTATGAATATCTACTACCCAAATGCTACTAAATTCTCTATCACTATACTATGGATAGTCTTTGGTATCACAATGTTTATAATAGGCATCACAAAAGATATAAAAGCGACCAAAATAGTAGGAACAATATCCATCCTACTAGCTATCACCAAAGCATTCGTATCAGATTTATCGAGACTAGACTCAATATATAAGATAATACTTTTCATAATTTTGGGTATGTTGCTATTTGGAGTCTCTTACTTTTATCAGAGTAAAAGGGTAGAAGAATAAATTAGTTTAATTTATACCCTCTTGCTCTATTTTGGCTCTAAGCTCCTCTAATCTTTGGGGAGTCCCTATATCAAACCACTCACCACTATATAACTCCCCTACTACCATATCCCTACCCATGGACTCTCTAAGTATAGGTGCTAATGCTCTCTTACCATAAGAGATACCCTCAAAGAGCTTAGGAGAGTAGTATCCAATACCTGAGAATGTATAAGAGGGTTTATCTATCACTCTATCTCTGTTTAAATCAAAGTCACCATTTGGGTTGTGTGTAGGATTGGGTACAAGTATAAGCTTTGCTAGTTTATCTTTGGGTAAGCTATACTCTATATCAAACTCATAATCTGTCCAAATATCACCATTGATTACCAAAAATGTCTCATCTCCAAGTAGAGGTAGAGCCTTGATAATACCCCCTGCACTCTCCAATGCTCCCTCTTGCTGTTCATCTGAGTATATTATACTCACCCCCCAAGTTGAGCCATCTTTGAGATACTCTGGTATCTGATAACCTAGATGAGCGATATTGATAATAATCTCTCTAAATCCCAATCTAGCCAACCTCTCTATATGCCACACTATAAGTGGTCTATCACCTGCTAATAGTAGAGGTTTTGGTCTATGGTCTGTTAGAGGTCTCATCCTCTCACCTAGCCCTGCTGATAGTATCATCGCTTTCATTTTTCTCCTTGATATATATTTAGTTTATATTATAACAAATCATAGAGTATATATATATGTAATTAATCAAATTTTGGATACACTACGACTATGAAAATAGGAACAGATATTATAGCAATCAGTAGAATAGAGAAATTGGTAATAGAGTATGGGATTAAATTTAAGCAGAGATACCTATCAAAGCAAGAGATTGCTATGGCTAGGAAACTAGAGACTCTTGCTGGATTTTGGGCTGCAAAAGAGGCTATCGCCAAAGCTTTGGGATGTGGTATAGGTAATGACCTCTCATTTCACGATATTATCATAGCCAAAGACCACCGTGGAGCTCCACTATTTGCACTTAGCAAAGAGGCACAAAAGGTCTTTAAGATACGAGAATCTTCTCTATCAATTAGTCATGATGGTGGATTTGCTATTGCTGTAGTAGTTATAAATCTTGATAGATAGAATAGTAGAAAAAGGAAAGAGATGAGAAATGTAATCTTTATAGCTATCGTGGCTATATTGTTTGGTGGATGTGCTCAAAAAACAGACCCTATACTCAAAACAGATAAGGTAAAAGTCCCAACTGATGCTAATTTGACAATGGAAAAACAACCTGTAGTGAGACAAAAGCACTACCCAAGACCTCCCAAAAAGAAGATAAAGCTACAAAAAGTAAAAGATAATGATTTCGATTCTAGCTATATGTACCCAACAGAGACCAAAAAAAGTGATAAAAAACCAATTAATGTAGTCAAATCATCTGTAGGTATGACAAAAGCTGAGTGTATATCTATGATAACTCAAGCGAAGTTTGATAAATATACAGCTATGTTTGGTAGTGAGGCTGCATCTATTAGAAGATGTAAGATGTTAAAAGCAAAAGCCCAAAAAAGTAGTTAAGTCAATAGATATATATGGATTTTAGATACGATACAATAGTAATCGGTGCTGGAGTAGCAGGAGTTTCTATAGCCCACACTCTTACGCAAAAATCCCAAAAAGTATTGGTAGTAGAGAGAGACTCCATCGCAAGTGGTGGCTCTGGCTCTGCTGGTGCTTTTGTATCTCCCAAAATCGGTAAAGGCTCACCTCTTCAGAGTCTAACCAATCAATCATTTGAGTATGCCAAAAACTTTTATATCAAATATACCAAAGATTACTTCCATCAAACAGGAGTGGTACGAATACCCAAAGATAGTATTGATGAGAGTAAGTTTTTGAGTGATTATAAGCCACACAATCAAAATAGCTACACGATATACACCAAAGAGAGACTCAAAGAGTTAAATATCAATACCACCTTTGATAGCTTCTACTTTGATGGGGCTGGAGATTGTGACGCGATAGAGGTGTGCCATACTCTACTCAAAGGTATAGATATAGCCATAGAGGATATAAAAAATATATCTTTTATAGATGGATTATGGTCTGTAGGCAAATATAAAGCCCCCAATATAGTATTAGCCACAGGCTATGAGAGTGATTTGATAGACTTAGAGTATATGGGCATTAGAGCCACTTGGGGTAGTAGAGGAGACTTCTACTCTAAGTATGAGCTAGATATTAGTATGCACCAATCTCTATCAATAGGTGCAAATATAGATGGAGTGATTAAAATTGGAGCAACTCACCAAAAAGATATAACCCAAAAACAAGAGTGCAAAGAGGAGGATATAAAACCACTCCTAGATAGAGCATCACTTCTTATAGATACTACTGATTTGAGACTAAAACAACTCTTTTGTGGTATGAGAGCAGGTTCAAAAGACTACTTCCCATTAGTAGGTAGAGTAATTGATGTAGAGTATATGCTTCAAACTTATCCAAATATAATCAAAGGAGCAAAACCACAACTCAAACACATTGAGGGGCTTTTTATCTTAAATGGTCTAGGTGGGAGAGGCTTTGTATTCGCACCTCTAATGGCAGAGATGTTAAGTGGTCTAATAGTAGAGGGCATTGATGTAGATAGCAGAGTAAATCCAGATAGACTATTTCTAAAGTGGTGTCGGAAGAGTTTGAATAGGTAATTATCTATAGATTTTGGTTACTTATGTAGAGCCGTCTCTCTACCATTTGAGAATTAAAAAAACAAAAAGGATTAAAAAATGCAAACATCTATACTATTGAGATATATGGCTCACAATGGAAGTACACAACTTCACGAAGAGATAATAACAACCCTACCTAGTATCGGTGCAAGTATCATTTATAACAAACTAAAAGATATTAGTACAGGCTTCTTTGTGATTACAAGTGTAGAGTGTATCAAAGAAGAGAACTATATGAACTATGAAGTAGTAGCACTAGAGACAGATGAAGATGTATATATAGAAGGACTAGATAGACTTGTCGCTATGCTTACTACTTGATAGTAGTTTCTACTTTGGAGCTAAAAGCCAAAAGATACATCTCCCAGAGAGCGAATATCATCAAGAGATATGCAATCATTCTCACAAAGGATGATATAAAACCATCATACTCCAATACTCCTAATCTATTGAGTATATAATAGAAATCATGATAAGCATCTACACCCAAAAATGACTTATCTGCAGGGAGGATAGCTCCCTCGTGTGCTGTGGAGATATACCACGCTGTATTGTGCATAGTAAATCCTGCGAAATATACTCCTACCCACATCGCTAGATAGTTGAGTTTTCTCTTGTAGTAGTAGGCTATACCCAATGGAAACATTATCTGAAATATCGTACCATTTAGAACAGTCAAAAACTCTGGACAAGGCAAAATATAACAGACTCCATGCCCTCCCTCATGCACTATACCAAAAGTTTGATTGGAGACAAAAAAGTATAGGCTAAAGATATGTTGCATCAAAGATGGCTCTCTCACAGGTGGATTACCATAAGGTGCATAGTGAGAAAAGAGCAACAAAAAGAGTGCAAAGATAACAAAAATACTCTTTTTTAATAGAGGTGAAACCTCATCACTCTTTTTATCATCTCTCTTTTCAAATAGATATGAGAATTTATTTGAATTAGTTTTTTTCATATTATATAGCTATCTAAAATACTCAACTCTTCAAGACCTTCTCTACATCTTCTACTGTGCCACCTAGACGCAAATAGTCTGAACATAAATCATCTAAATCTTGTAGCTCTTTTGGTATTAGAGCTATTGGTTTGGCGTTGGTATCTTTTACTAAGTCTGCTACCATACACTTCATATCTTTAAATGGCTCTATATCATAGATTACGAATTTATAGTTTGTCTTCTCTAGGTTGTCCATAAACTCCTCATCACTCTTGACAATATCTATATCTAGGTTTAGTTTTACCAACATATTTTTGTATAGATTTGCTATCAATCCTACTGAGTGGAATAGTAGTACATCTCTACTATTTTTTGGCTCTTCTACTACTTCTTCTTCTGTAACCTCTTCAACTATCTCTTCTAGTTCTTCTTCTGCTGTAGGCTCTGGTTCTATCTCCTCTGGTCTCTCTTCTACTTGTGGAGTCGGAGTTATTGGCTCTTGTGTATTGGTAGCTACTTTTGAAATTAGCTCATCTATATTGTCAGGGAAAAGCTCTTCAAGTAGTATGCTCAACTGCTCTAACTCTATAGGTTTGGATAGGTAGTTATCCATTCCTGCTTTTATATACTTCTCTCTATCTCCTGATAGGGCATTTGCTGTTAGTGCTACTATTGGTACATGTCTTTTGTCCTCTTTGGACTCATACTCTAGTATCGCTTGTGTCGCTTCTATACCACCCATTACAGGCATCTGAATATCCATAAAGATTATATCGTATCTATTTGCTTTACGAAGCTCTAGTGCCTCTTCACCATTGTTTGCCAATGTTACACCTATACCCAATCCATCCAATACATGTTTTATCAACTTTTGGTTTATATTATTATCCTCAGCCACAAGGGCATTGATATTATTAAATGTACTCTTATCATCTTCTACGACCTCTTCGACGGGGTTGTGATTTATATTATAGTTGGCTACCTCAATAGATTTTATGGTTTTAGTTAGGTTTACTGGTTTGTATAGTATTCTAGCTATTTTATCTTTGAACTCATCTATACTCTTCTTTTTGTTTCCATCAGTCATCAAGACGACTTTGCTACCTAGATTTAGATACCTATTTAGTTTATCTCTACTAGATGTATATTTATGGTCCAAAAATAGTACATCTGGAAGCTCTGATTTATCTAAATTAAATAGCTCCTCTTCATAATATACTTGATACTTTGCTGAAGTTGCCTCTATATATCTCTCTAGGTTTTTATTGTTTTCTGACTTGTTATCTATATGAGGGAGTACATAGGCTATGGTAATATTTGCCATATCTGGATAGACTCTCTCCTCCATATCTTCTGTCTTATCAAATTTGAGTGTAAAGAAGAATGTAGAACCTCGTCCCTCTTCACTCTCTATCTCTAATGTTCCACCCATAAACTTAACGAGTTTAGAAGATATAGCTAGTCCTAGTCCTGTACCACCAAACTTACGGCTTGTACTAACATCTGCTTGTGAGAATGCATCAAATATCTTCTCTTGTTGTTGTTTACTTATACCTATACCTGAGTCGGTTACAGCGAATTTGATTGTAGTATCTGTCGTACTCTCTGCTACTTTGGTAATCAATACATCTACTCTACCATCTTCACTTGTAAACTTAAGGGCGTTACTAATGAGGTTTACTATGATTTGAGATATTTTGGTTGAATCACCCTTGATTGTCATTGGCAAGACAGGGTCAATAAATATACCAAATTTGATATTTTTCTCTGCTGCTCTTGCTGCATAGGACTCTACGGCTGACTCAAATTTCTCAACAGGGTCAAATGGAATATTCTCTAGTTCAATCTTATCTGCTTTAATCTTAGAGAGGTCAAGAATATCATTTACAATAGTAAGTAGGTTATCAGAACTCGTCTCAATAACTGTGATAAACTCCTCTTGCTCATCAGATGTAGAGGTAGATTTGAGTAGCTGTGTAAATCCAACGATACCATTTAGTGGTGTTCTAATCTCGTGAGACATATTTGCCAAAAACAAATCTTTGGCTTGGTTTGCCTCTTTTATTGTATCTGCTAGGAACTTATATATCTGATTTATCTCTCTATTTTCTATAAGAAGCTTAAGTTCTGTTTGCTGTTCAAAGTTTAGAACACTCTCAATATCTCTTAGAGTATCATCGAGTAACTTCTTATCTTTTGTCATATTGTAGTAGATAAAGATTAGTACAATCAACAAGAAAATAGTCAAGATTAGTGCTACACCATACTCAATAACTACCTTTTTGGCTTTTGCTACATGCTCTTGTGTATATTTATATATAGTAGATACCAAGAGTCTTTGTGCTAGTTTGATATACTTTAGCTTCTTCTCTACTTTTGTATGCCAATCTTTTTGAGATACTCTATACTCACCTCTTGTTGAACCATATAAAATCAATGCTCTCTCTTTTGCTCCTATATTTTCAAACTCCTCTTGGGTGAGTATCGCATTTAGCTCTGTAACTATTATCTTGTTATTAAGAATAGATAAATCTGGTACAACATTCTCTCCTAAGAGAGTATCCCAAAGTAGTAAGTCATTGTTGGTCATACTCTTTGAACCACTTAGTATAAACGATATTCCTCTACTCTCTAGTGATACATTCTCTTTGAGAATACTAAACTCTGTATATGCTCGAAGGTAGTGTTCTATCTCTTTTGAGAGGTCGTGTTCACTAACTCTTTTGAGGATATTAGCAAATGAGTTAAAGATTTTATAGTTATATAGCTTTACAAATATATCAGAGTAGTTGATACTTATCGTATCTACTTTTGTATAGAGATATGCTAAATCTTTCCTTATATCATCTATTACTTTTATATCTACACTATAGACCTCGTTATCATCTATGAATTTTCTCAAATCATCCAATGATTTTTTGGTATTATCTCTAGCTTCTCTTACTTTGTTGAAGCCTATTTTACCTTTTGTTCCCATATATAAAGCACTAGATATACTCTCTGCTTGTATATTATCCACACACTCTTCTATCTTCTTCATATAGTCGATATTTTTGGTACTGCTCTCTATGGATACATACTCACTATATGCGTTATATACAAGGTATGTAAATACAAGCAATACTGATGCAACGATAGGTATTAGAAGTCTAAAAATATTCTTATTATTTATAATTTTCATGCTTACTTCCTTTACTGATTTTTACTGTGATAAAGTGATATTTTATTGATAATATCTTCTAAATATGAGATAGAGATAAACATAATAACGGGCAAAAATAGATTTTTTGATTTAGTCAAAAATTTTCTATTCTCTTTCCAAGATATATACATATTCTCTATATCTTTTTTTAATACTAATGGGTACTTATACTCATTGATAATCTGCATATTCTCATCTAACTTATCGATAGTATCTTGTAGTTGCTCTTTGTTTGTAACATTATCAAACCCACTATGAACAGCCATATAGTACTTTGTGACTCTTTGTAGTAGATATGTTATCTTTTTCGTTACCATCCACATCTGCTCCTCTTTGGAGAATGGGTACTCATAACTACTAGATATTGAGTCAGCACCTTCGATAATTGTCTCACTATAATCTAGCATCAAAGCTGTCTTCTCATCATCTGGTTCTTGTTCGATTATCTCTTTTATCTGCTCTTTACTATAAGCTAAAAACTCCAATATATCCTTAGTATCACTATCTTTACTTGTGATAGCAATCATTCTAAAGTTATAATTGAGATTTTCAATAGATTGATTTAGAATATCTACCATCTTTCCCTTTTGTGGATATAGATAGTAAAATATATAGTTTTTTGCTATTATTTGACTAAGATATCTTATATTCTCTGATGCCTCAATAATCTTCACATCACCCCTTGTAGCAGCTTGTGAGATGTTCATTAAAGAAGATATAACAAGAAGTATATAAATTACTTTTTTCATTCTTTTCCCTTATCTATAAAATTGTACATATAATTTGGTAACATCATCCATCTTATGTGTGATATCATTTGTTGTCTTAAATACAATTAGTGGCAGACCACCCTTTTCAATATTGAGATAAAATTTATATACAATCTTCCACAATCTATCTATCTGATTTAATTTTTTATTTATCTCAGGTGTATTGAGCTTGTTTTTAAGAAGCGTATCGTGATTACTAGTAAAAAGCTCTACAGCCTCTTGCATCTGAACTACTGTATTTTTATCTTTTATTCCCGATTGATACGCTATATAGTATTTGGCTATCCTTTGGCTCAACATACTCTGCCTAGATGATAGCTCCACAATCTTAGATTTGTTTACCTTTGCTTTCTCTTTGAGTGAGTTGATAACATACTCACTACCCTCTAGCATAGACTCACCCAAATCTATAATAAGCTGTGCATTATCCAGACTAAAAGGCTGACTTGCCGTCTGTTTCAAATCATCCGTACTCATCTCAACAAAAGTCAAAAGATTTTGTACCTCAGGGTCTTGTATAAACTTAATGAGTATCTTATGCGACTCAACAATCTCTATCATCGCCCTTTTCATCTCTTTATTTGCTTTATCTTTTGATATATTCTTCCCAGCATATAGATAGTCTTTGGCTATCTGTTGAGATAATCTCATCTGATTACCAGCTATATCTATAAGCTTTATAGTATCATATCCAGCATTTGCCGAAGTTACTTGAAATAGTAGGTATAGTGATATTAAACCTCTACTTAGTATGCTATTAAATATACTTCTCATCTATTTATCCTCCTTGATATATTCTTGTGTTATCTGCGTAAGTATTTTATGGATTTTGTCAGTTTTATCATAAATAAGAGTAGGAATAAACTTTGTCTTAGAGCGATTCATAATCTCAAAAAACTTAAACTCTTTCATCACTTTTTCTATACGAGCTTTATTAGTAGGATTGGTCTCTTTACTATTTAGCATCTTATAGAGAGAGTTTTTGAAAAAATTGATACTCTCTCTCATCTTAAACTTAAACTTAGGGTCATCAATACCCCAAGTTTTGAGCATATACAATGCACCCATTCTCTCTATAATTACAGTCTCATAACCTGATACACTTACGATTATATTTTTCTCTTTTGAAGATTTAGATAGAACTATCTTCATAAGTTTACTCATTCTATCTAGTATCTTATCTGTCTGCTTTTGTAGCTGTTCTACTTTAGACTTCTCTGGTTTTTCCTTAAAAATCTTTTTGATAGGTAGCCATATAGCCTTTACCTCTTCAATATAATTATTACCATTAACATCTGATATAACTTTTGCCAACTCCATAATCTCTTTATCATACTCTACTAGATACTTCTTGAGACTATCTTTTGAGTCTCCAAAGCTATTTCCCATTCCAAGGAATGCATACTCTTTGATTATCTGTTGAGTCAATACCTTTTGGTGGTTGATAGTATCTATCATCCAGTTATAATCACTACTACTCCTAGCATCCAAAAAAGTAGAAATAGTTATTAAAAGTATAAGCTTAAATATATTTTTTACCTTTTTCATTTTTCATTTGCTCCTTTTTTGGGGATATTTGGCATTGTAAATTTGGGTTTTCTTCCCTCCAAAGCTTTAAAGAAAGCTATCAAGTCATAAACTTCATCATCTTCTATATCTGTAATACTAAGCTGAATTCTAGACATCTCTTTGATAGCATCACTTAGTTTATCCACCGTACCATTATGAAAATATGGAGCTGTTAGAGTGATATTACGAAGTGATGGTACTTTGATAAGTCCATCTTTATCACCTGTAAAGTCTCCTACATCTTTAAACTTGAAATCATTGGCTATAGCAAATGGTTGCATACTCCCACCTATAGCTACACCTGTATGACAATTGGTACACCCTCTATCTATAAAGATACCTAATCCCTTTTTTTCTCTCTCACTCAAAGCCTCTCTATCTCCTAGAAGATAGTCATCAAACCTAGATGGAGTGATAAGTGTTCTCTCAAAGATAGCAATAGTCTCTGTTATCTTTGCAAAATCTATCACTACATCATCACTATAAGCCTCTTTAAATGCCTTGACATACTCAGACACGGCATTTATTCGCTTCTCTACTAATTTTGGTGTCATACCCATCTCAAAAGGGGCTTGTATCGGTCCTTGTGCTTGGTCTTCTAAGTGTGGACTTCTACCATCCCAAAACTGTCTATCAAATAGTGCTGAGTTTAGTACACTAGGAGAGTTTAGGTGGTGAGGATTTAGTTGTCCTTTTATACCAATAGCTACAGGCATACCATCTCCTCCACTCGAAGTCACATCATGACAAGTAGCACAACTAACTGTCTCATCCTCAGATAATCTTGTATCAAAAAATAGCTGTTTACCCAACTCAACTCTTTTGGGTGTCATAACATTATTTGGGTCTGTTATCTCAAAAAGCTCTTTTTTATCTGTAGGTATGGGTTTGAGTCCTGCTCTCTTTACACTCTCCCATAAAAAATCATTGGCATTTAATATCAATGGCATTAATATAAAAAATAGTACCAGTAAATATAATTCTCTTCTCATCAATATCCTTTCATATTTGGTTTTATTATTCTAAATACATTATATCAATCTATAATGAATTTTAAGCTATTAAGTAGTCTCTATTTATTCTCCTCTATTACATATAGACCTGTTGCAGTATTCATACTTTTCAAAATCTGATTAGATTTTTTATATATTAGTGTAGGTATAAATTTTTTGCTAGATTTATTCATTATCTGAAAAAACATAAAATGTTTATAGGACTCTTTTAGTAGTTTCTTTATCTCAGGTGTATTCATATCAGAAGCCATCAGTTTCTCAGATGAACTCTTAAATAGCTCCATAGCTTGATTCATCTTATCTTTGAATTTAGGGTCATCAATACCCCAAACTTTGAGCATATATAGACTAGCCATCCTTTGAGATAGCATCCTCTGTCGTCCTGATATATTGATAATCTCTCCAGATTCTTTGCCTGTCTGCTTTGCAAAGAGTTGAGTGGAGATATTGGCTAGTTTAAGCAACTCCTCTAGTGACTCTTGTATCATCACTACATTATCTTTATTGGGTTTATGTTGGAGTATATCTTTTATAGGTAGCCATAGCACCTGAACATCTTTGAGAGATTTATCCGTAGCCTCATCTGAATTAAAACTTATCAATGAGTTAAGATGGTCTTCAAACTCACCCACAATAAACTCTAAATCTTTTTTGGGATTACCAAAGTTATTCTCCATACCTACCATTGCATAGTCTTTCAACATTCTTTGGGTAAACATTCTCTGCTTACCTGCGACATCAACAGCTTGTGCTAAATCTTTGATTTCCATAGCAAACGAAACACTACAAATAATAGAATAGAACAGTAGCCCATTAATAATCTTCTTTATGCTTATCAACATTAAAATTCCTTATCTAATCTTTTTACTTTATTTATACACCTTTTTTAGTTAAAATATCATTTATATCTCAAAAATCAAAGGAATATATATGAAAAAGTTATTTATGTTTACTATCTTATCACTATTTAGCTATGCAGATAAAATAGAAGATATATATCTCAAAAACGCTTGTAACTCATGTCATGGAATGTATGCAGAGGGAATGGGGTCAGCCCCAAGGCTTCAAGGAGTGAGAGAAGAGAAGTTATTAAGAAGATTAAAAGATTTACAAAAGGGCAAAACTCGTTCAGCTTTTGGTACTATTATGGTATCTTTTGCCCAATCACTAGATGAAAATCAAACCATAGAGATGGCAAAATATCTATCTAATCTAAAAACCACTGTATCAAAAGATAGATATGAGTTAGAGTATGATAATTCAGGAGATGGTGGGTCATAATCTACATCCACTCAACTACCTTAGAGACCTCATCTGCTATAAAACATTTGATAGTTGTCTCCTCTAGTGGTTTGTTGGGTATTACTGCTTTTTTGAAGCCTTGTGTCTGCATCTCTTTGAGGCGTTGGGTTAGTCCTGATACCTCTCTTATCTCTCCTGTTAGGCTCACTTCTCCCAAAAATATCGTTTGAGCCGATAGCTCTCTGTCTCTGTAGCTACTTAGTATTGAGGCGATAATTGCCAAGTCTGCTGAGGGTTCGTTGATTTTTATCCCTCCTGATATATTGACAAATACATCATAAGTCCCTAGTGGTAAATCTAGCTTTTTTTCTAATAGTGCTAGAAGCATTCCTAATCTATTGTTATCAAATCCTGTAGAGCTTCTTTTGGGGTGTCCGTAGGCTTCGGCTACTAGTGCTTGTATCTCTATGATTATGGGACGGCTTCCCTCCATTATGACGGTGAGTGCTGAGCCTGATTGTAGCTTCTCTTTGTCAAAGAACTTACCTGCCATAGATTTGGCATCATTTAGTCCGTTTTTGTTCATCTCAAATATTCCTACCTCGTTGGTAGCTCCAAAACGATTTTTAAATCCTCTTAGTAGCCTTAGTTCAGTATTCATATCACCCTCAAAATATAGCACAGTATCTACCATGTGTTCAAGCACTCTAGGACCTGCTATCGAGCCATCTTTGGTGATGTGACCTATTATAAATATTGGTATCTGCATACTTTTGGCTATTCGCATTAGCTCAAATGTGATGTTTCTCACTTGTGTAACCGACCCCGGGGCTGAGGGGGTCTCTTCTGAGTAAAGTGTTTGAATGGAGTCTATGACTATAAGCTGATAGTCTCTACTAGTTATCTCTGATACTATAGAGGTGAGATTTATCTCTGGCAATAGATATAGATTGTCGTGATTAGCATCTAATCTATTGGCTCTTAGCTTTATCTGCCCTGCTGACTCTTCACCTGATACATATAATACTCTTCTTTTCTCTTTGGCTAAGTTTCCTGCGATTTTGAGTAGAAGTGTAGATTTCCCAACCCCGGGGCTACCACCTATAAGAGTAAGAGAACCGGGGACTATTCCACCACCTAGTACCAAATCAAGCTCTTTGCTTCCTGAACTAAATCTAACTATATTGTCCTCTTCTATCTGTGTGATAGGTGTGGCTTTGGATATATTTGATTTAGAGCTCTTTTGGCTACTATCGTTTAGATATTTTATCTGTTCAGAGCTAAGCTCTATCATACTCTCCCACTCATTACACGCCGTACATCTACCCATCCAGCGTGGAGACTGAAAACCACACGCTTGACACTCAAATAGAGTTTTTTTCTTTGCCATAAATTTCTCCCATTTTGATAGTGTATTGTATCTATTTTTTTACTTTTTATCCATTTTGGTTATAATACCATCTTACAAAAGGATGTACGATGAGACTCAATGCGATACTACAAGGGATTTATGGTCTATACTTAACCAATAGCTTTGGTTATAGACTCACAAAAACAGACAAACCAGAAGAGAAAAAGAGACTAAGATTAGCCTACTCACACGCACAACTAGATGCACTAAAAATATCCATAAAGATAGAAAATGAAGATAAATTACCAAAAGATGGACAGTATATAATAATCATTAATCATAGAAGTATAATAGACCCACCCATAGTAGAAATAGCACTAAATGATACAAATCTATTTGGTCCTTGGATTTCCAAAAAAGAGCTATATAACTCATTTTTCTTTGGACTATTTGTCCGTCATGCAGGTTCGATACTACTAGATAGAGAGAAGAGCCAAATGAGTGGATTTTTTGCAGAGATAAAAGATTCTGTGAAGAGTGGACAATCTATATTTATATTTCCAGAGGGTACAAGAAATAAAACAGATAAACCCATAACTGATTTTAAAGATGGCACACGAATAATAGCCCTAAAAAATCGCCTACCAATCCTACCACTATACATAAAAACCAATGCACAAAAAGCTCTCAAAAATGCCCTATCAGATAGAAGCTTATCTCAAGAGGTAACAGTAGTAATCGGTGATATGATAGACTACAAAGATAGAAAAGATTTACAAGTAGCCTATAAAGAGATGTTTGGATTAGAGGATTAAATCCTCTCTTTTGTCTCTTTCTTAAAATCTATACCAAAAATAGTCTCTAGTATATTTTTATGGACTCTCTCTAGTCCATTTTTTTTGAGATTTGATAGAGTAATTGAGTTTGGGAACTCTCTTTTTAGTTTACTTCTCTCTTTTTGGTTGAGTTTATCTATCTTGGTAAATACAGTTAGGTACTTCTGGTCAGGACGGATAAACTCTGATATGTAGCTACTCACATCATTATCTATCTTGGCATGTGGGTGTCTTGCATCTCTTAGATGTATAAATAGCCTTATAGATACACGATGTTGTATAAACTCTACTAAGTTTTTTTGCCACACCTCTTTGAGAGATTTTGATACCTTAGCATATCCAAACCCTGGTAAATCTACAAATCGCACAGGGTAACTCTGTTCACTGTAGAGATAGCGTGTCTCAAAGAAGTTGATAAGCTGTGTCTTACCTGGGGTAGCAGAGCTTTTGGCTAGGCTTTTTCTATTGGTTAGGGAGTTGAGTGTAGAGCTTTTGCCTACATTTGAACGCCCCAAAAAGACCACTTCACTCATATTTTCAGGGAGTGAGTCACTTATACTTTGAGCCGATTTGATAAACTCTGCTTCTACTACACGAGGTGCATTTAGGTTTTGATATTGATGTTCACTCATTTTTTGTCCTTATCGTTTGCGTCCATATCAAATATAAACTTCACAGGTTTCTTCTTGCTTCCTTTGACATCAGCATCACCACTAATCATATTTAGAGTTATCTTATCTCCATCTATATGTCTTTTGTTTGGTATATCATCTACGATAGCTTTGCCTATGAGGATATATATAGACTTTTTGGGATAGTATATGACCGTATCAGCACTTCCTATGTAGTTGTGTACCTCATTTTTAAACTCAAATGTCACCTCACCTATAGCCTTGTACTCTCTTGTCTCATTATTCTCATCAAAATAGACAATCACCTTATCAGCATGAAGCCAATCTTGGAGTTGAGTAACCTTCACATCACCTATAAACTGCACCTCTTTTTTGATATTCATAGCCTCCATATACTCAGAGACCACCTCTACTCTCTCTGCCAAAGAGACTACAGTAATAAGAAAAAAAAGCAATACTTTAATAAAATTCAATTATAAAACCTTCTTGTTGATTTGAACGCTATTGTAACATTATTTGGCTGTATAAACTATCTCTAAAGGCTAATAATTAACTTCTATTGAAGTGTCATTTGTTATAATAATGCCAATCTAAAGTTATATGATACAAAAGGAAGACCATGCAACAAAGTAAAATATTTAATATCCCCAATCTCTTAGCTTTTATCCGTCTTCTATTAGCTCCTATTATGTTTCTTTTTTTAGTAAATCAAGATGCATCTATATTTGATGGTATCCACACATCGTGGCTCAACTACTTCGCTGCTTTTATATTTGTCATAGCATCTGCTACGGACTTTTTTGATGGATATATAGCACGGACATTTAACCAAATCACCACTCTAGGCAAGATACTAGACCCTCTAGCAGACAAGATGCTTACCCTTGCAGGATTTTTGGGACTTATGATGGTTGGCACTGCTTCTCCTTGGGCTGTATTTCTTATACTCACAAGAGAGTTATTTATCACAGGACTTCGCGTATCTGCTGTGGCAGAGGGTATAGATATATCAGCCTCATGGATGGGCAAAGTCAAGACAGTAGTACAGATGATAGCTATTGGATTTTTGCTCATGGGGTGGATGGGTGCAGAGATTTTATTGTGGATAGCAGTAGCTCTTACACTCTACTCTGGCTATGAGTATGTGAGAGACTTTTTCAAAAATATAGCACACTAATCTATAAAAATATAGAGATAGCATATACTAAAGATGATACAAAGAGTAGATAGAATATCCATCTACTCATAATAGACCCAAGAGATAAAACTATATAAGCTACAAAATAGTCCAACTCCAAAAACTCCTCTGTTGTATCTATTGGTAACTCAAAGAGATATAGTAGTGGAGTATCAAAAATACTCCCTAATCCTAGTATATGAAAAAGAATAACAATAGGATAAAATGGTATAAAGAGTAGAGATAAGAGTGGTGAGAGAAGTTGATAACTGCTAGTAACTCCAAAGATAGTGTGTATAATAGGCAACATCAATATAAATATACCAAAAGGGATTATGATTAAATTCTTTACCCATACATTTAGTTCATTTGTATAAAAGAGAAGTAGATATATATAGAAGACCCCTGCTATAGAGAGCCAAAAAGCAACTGATACCAATAGTGGTGGATAGAGTGTTATCAATATAGCTAATACTGCAAATAAAAATGTAAAACTAATCAGCTCCATACCTAGTAGTAAAACCACCCAACCAATACTCATCATAGCATAAGAACGCACTAAAGAGGGAGGTAAATCTACAAATATGATATATACTCCTAGTATTAAAATAGCCACAAATCCCATATCTAAAAGCTCATACCTATATGGGAAAAACCTCTTGCTAAATGGTCTATAGATAAGTAGTAGCAGTCCATATATAACTCCCCACAATATCCCCAAATGAAATCCACTTAGTGCTACTAGATGATTTACTCCTAGTTTTGTTATCTGAGTTCTCAAATCCATATCTAGTGGTGTTGCGAAAAATATAGCGTTATAAAATGATTGTATATATCTATCTTTGTGTTGAGACGATACCTCTGCTAGTAGTTTTGATTTCAAAGATATAGGCAGATAGAGTCGTTTTTTGATTTTTGCTTTGGTATAGAATGTACCTAGATAGCCTCCAAAAGAGATATTATTATCAGGAAATAGCATAACTCTTAGGATTTGATTGTTGTAGTCTTGCTTTGGGTAGCTAGAGATATATATACTTAGTCCATTGGTTGTGAGAAGTTTTATCACAGTATAGGCTCTATTATCTTTATGTTTTTGGTAGCTTGTGATGACTTTTGCATAGCTATAATAGAATGGCTTTGATATAAACTCACGATATGAGTCATAAGAGTAGTAGAGTATAATAGATAAGATAAAAAGAAGAAAAGAGATAAACCAAACAAAAGCCCATACTGTAGGAAATAGTTTGGGCTTACTCAATCGCATAGATTAAGAGGAGCTTAAAAACTCTTGTGCATCTATCACCTCAACTCCTCTTTTTTTTGCCTCTTTTGCCATTAGTCCGATACCCTCTGAGGATATTAGATTTTTATCTCTATCGTAGATTTTGGCTGTGCATACTCCACAACTAGGGCTTCTATCTTTGCCTATATACAAATCTATATCTCGATATTGACTAAAAAATGCTTTGGCATAATCTCTAATTGGGTTGGATAAATCTTTTCCATTTTCATTGGATATAGCTCTTGATTGGTGGTTGATATCTACCAAATCCATAGTAGCCCGAGGTGAACCAAAAGCCCAATCCTCAGGACAAAATGGTACAAGATACTTATCTTGAAGCATCTCTACCAACTCTACGCTTAGATTATTATCACAATCATACCTACAATTTTGCCCCAAAAGACAGGCTGATATAGCTACCTTTTTCATATCTCTAAAACACAAATAGTATAAGATATACCCATATACCAGTAAGAGATGTAAGTGTAATACCTATAAATGCTCTCTTTCCTGCTACTTTGTGTTGAGAGTCACCTATATGTTTTGGCAAAGAGTCATTTCTAGCACTCATAAGTGTCTTTATCCATAATAGAAAAGAGACAACAGCGATGATAATATGCACAATAAGCACAATCAAAGAGTAGTCGTGAGATACTGTACTATCTTTGATAAAGCCATTATATCCACCACCCAAACGGACACCATACTCAAAATAACCAACAACAAAAACAGATACTACAAATATAATTTTTTGAGAAATCTCGTGAAGTTTAAATCTACCTTGTCTAGCAAAAGATATAGCTATAAGCAAAAGAAAAGGCAAAAGTGCCACAATAATCAGAACAAAATCCATAAAAAAAGGTGCTCTCGTACCCAAAAAACCTTCGTGAAACATATAATCCAAAGTAAATCCTTTTATATAAAATATTTTATATAGGATACCACAAAGGAGTTAAATATTATCTGTTTTTTGATATTTTAATCTCTATAGATTAATAGATGGTACAAAAACTTATTTATAATTTAAATTAGGCTTTAGCCACCTCTCCTGTACCATGACATCTATATCCAGATGGCGATTTATCACTACATTCACCTGAAGCAAAACATACTTTACAATCACTACCATCACTTAACTTACCAGTACCTTCACAATGTTTACACTTACCTGTACCATTACAGTTTGGACATACTTCCATTATCTATCCTTTTAAGTTTAATTTACGCCATCAATTATACTAAAGTTTTTATTATAGTTATATATAGTTTGCAAATTAAAGCTTTTAACTAACTTTTGGATAAAATAGTAGCCATTATATTTTATTAGGATTACCCAAAATGAGACAACCACTACTTATTGAGATAGGCGTAGAGGAGTTACCTGCTATACCTCTACTAAAAATCGTATCAAACATAGAAAAATCATGGCAACAGATACTGCAAGAGTATAAACTCTCTTGTGAGTTTGAGTTCCTCTATACCCCTAGAAGACTCGTACTCAAACATTCAGAGATACCCACTAAACAAGACAATAGCACCATAGAGCTAATAGGTCCTCCTATAGATGTGGCTATCAAACACAACGAGCCTACCAAAGCTGGTGAGGGGTTTGCTAGAAAGTGTGGTGTAGCATTTGAGTCTATTGGACGAACTCAAAAAAATGGCAAAGATGTACTATACTTCAAAAAAGAGGAGATAGGCAAAAACACCACTTCACTACTTGAAGAGATGATACAAAAGTGGATAACATCTATGTCATTTGGCAAGATGATGCGTTGGGGAGATAGAGCCGATGAGTTTATCCGTCCGATTAGATGGCTTCAAGTACGCCTAGATAGTGCCTCAATTCCTGTAGAGCTATTTGGAGTGCAATCAGATACCCAAACATTTCTCCATAGAATGGTGAGTTATGGTAGCATAGATGTACCCAATATAGATAGCTATACGCAGATTTTAAAAGATGGTGCTGTAATGCTCTACCCAAAAGATAGAAAACTCAAAATTTTAGATGAGTTTGATATATTAGAGAGTATCAATGACATCATAATAGATAGAGATGAGTCACTCCTAAACGAAGTAGTAGCCATCACAGAAAATCCAAAAGCACTTTTGGGTAGTTTTGATGAGCTGTTTTTG
>Ga0193962_1000312_pt1 | contig 22541 bp, 18 predicted proteins | sample FB_5_MG_FD_140335 | JGI IMG/M metagenome (GOLD analysis project Ga0193962, IMG submission 140335) | Microbial mat bacterial communities from the Broadkill River, Lewes, Delaware, United States - FB_5_MG | ecosystem: Environmental > Aquatic > Freshwater > River > Microbial mats | place: USA... | reverse complement strand
CGAGAAATCCAGAAATTCCAACACCTAAATATCTCATATGATAAACATTTATACCTACACTATCTGCAGCTTGAGGATGCTCTCCGCAAGCTCTAAGTCTTAAACCTAATTTTGTTTTATAGAAGAATATATATGCTACTACTAAAAGTATGGCTGCTATATATACTGTTATATAAGTTTGTTGGAAGAAAAATCTTCCAATGATAGGTATATCACCTAATACAGGAACTTTTTGTATGTAAAATTTAACAGAAGTTGTAACTCCATCAGAACCAAACATTGATTTAGCTAATAACAATACTGCTGGAGGAACAAACATATTTAATGAAATTCCAGTTATTGTTTGATCAGCATTCATATTAACAGTTGCAAATGATAGTAACGCTGAAAACATGATTCCGCCAATTGCAGCTACTAACATTGCTATTAATAATATAACTTGAGGATTTAAGGCTGTATCTTGTAACATATATGCAGTTAAACTACCACATAAAGCACCAAAAAGCATGATACCTTCTAAGGCTATATTTACTATACCACTTCTCTCACTGAACATACCACCTAAAGCAACAAGTAAAAGAGGAACTGCAACAGGTAATGTATTTTGAACTAAATAAAATACTGTATCCATTATTTAACCTCCTTTGATGTTAATTCATTTTTCTTTTTCTTTTTAGAAATTAATCTCATGAATCCTTCTTTCATTGCGATAGCAAATGCAGAGAAGTAAATAATAACAGCTATAACTAAGTCAATTATTTCAGGTCTAAATCCTGAAATATTTGCTAATGTTCCACCTCTTTGTAACCAAGAAATGAAAATAGCAGAGAAAATAATTCCTATTGGATTTGATACTCCAAGTAAAGCTACTGCTATACCATTAAATCCAGCAGCTGCTAGGATATTTATTGGTTCATAAGTTATACTACTTCCAGCGATAGATGATGGAGCTAATAAGAAAAATGCGCCACCAAGACCAGCTAATCCACCAGATATAATTAATGAAACCATAATATTTCTTTTTCCATTCATACCAGCATATATACTTGCATTTTTATTGAAACCAGTAGCTTTTAACTCATATCCAAAAGTAGTTTTTTCTAATACTGTCCAAATTAACAAAGCAGCTACAATAGCAAATATAAAAGATATATTAAGATTTGAATTAGCAAATCCTAATGAAGGTAGTAAAACAGATTGTGGTAAATAATTTGTTCTAGCCATGTCTGAAACGTACATGATAGAACTATTACTAACCCACATATCAACGAGATACATACCTATATAATTAAACATGATGGATGTAATAACTTCATTAACATTGAAATACGCTTTGAAAAATCCAGGAATAGCTCCCCATAACATACCACCAAGCATACCCGCTAATATAGCCAATACCCAGTGCATAGGTCCAGAAACTGGAACCATGAATCCAACATACATCGCAAAAAACATACCCATTGTATATTGTCCTGCTGCACCAATGTTGAATAAACCCATTTTATAAGCAAATCCAACAGATAAACCAGTCATAATAAGTGGTGTTGCAAAATAGAAGACATCACCAAATTTTCTGAATCCACCTGTTAAAACAGTTGCAAAGCCTCCAAAAGCTCTTGTAGGATCGGCAATCAACATAACTACAAGTCCTACCAATAAACCTAGAACGATAGCCATCAATGAAGCTAAAAACGAGTTAAAACCTTTGGTCTTTGTAAATTTTAATTTTGAGGGACTTTTATTCATTCTCTATTACCCCCTTCTTATTTGTATTTCTTTTAGCACCTGCCATGTATAAACCTAATTCTTTAAAATCAACTTCATTAGGGTTTAAATCCCCAACGATTTCGCCTTCATACATAACAAGAATTTTATCAGAAAGATTCATAACTTCATCCAATTCTAGTGAAACTAATAAAATTGCTGAGCCAGAATCTCTTTCTTTAATTATTTGTTTATGAATATACTCTATAGCACCAACATCTAAACCTCTAGTTGGTTGAACTACAATTAATAAAGTAGGATCACCATCTATTTCTCTAGCTACTATGGCTTTTTGTTGATTACCACCTGACATAGTTCTTACTATAGTATTAGAACCCTCGCCACTTCTAACATCATATTGTTCAATTAATTGATCAGCATATTTAAACATTTCATTTTTCTTAATAAATCCATATTTTTGAAATTCCGGTTTCCAATAACTTTGTAAAATCATATTTTCAGCTAAAGAATAATCTAAAACAAGACCATGTTTATGTCGATCTTCAGGGATATGACGAACGCCTAATTTACTACGTTTTCTTATAGAAAGATTAGTAGTATCATTACCATTAACAATAATTTGACCGCCAGTAGCCTTTTCTATACCTGTGAGTGCATAAACTAATTCACTCTGACCATTTCCATCAATACCTGCTATACATACAATCTCGCCTGCTCTAACGTTAAATGTGACATCATTGACTGCATTTTTTTTGTGTATCTTACTAGCAACAGTTAAATTTTTAACTTCTAGTTTAGTTTCGCCAATTTTGGGTTCGTTTTTATCTACTTCAAAATTAACTTTTCTTCCAACCATCATTTCTGATAATTCTTCCTTACTTGTGTTATCAATATCCACAGTTCCAATGTATTTACCTTTTCTTAGAACGGAACACCTGTCAGCTACTTCCATAATTTCGTTAAGCTTATGTGATATAAACAAAACTGATTTACCTTCAGCGGCTAATCCTTTAATAATTTTCATCAACTCTTCAATTTCTTGAGGAGTAAGACTGGCAGTAGGTTCGTCAAAAATTAACACTTCATTTTCTCTATAAAGCATTTTTAAAATTTCAACACGTTGTTGCATACCTACAGTTATGTTTTCAATTGTTGCATCAGGGTCTATAGCAAATCCATATTTTTCAGACAGCTCTACTATTTTTGCCTTTGCCTCTTCTTTCTTTAAAAATCCTCGATTATTTGGTTCTACACCCAAAATAATATTTTCTAAGACTGTAAAAATATCAACTAATTTAAAATGTTGGTGAACCATACCTATACCTAAAGCATTTGCATCATTTGGGTTATCTACTCTTACCGCTACACCATTTTTCTTGATAACACCTTTTTCAGGTTGATATAATCCAAATAAAACACTCATGAGAGTTGATTTACCTGCACCATTTTCACCTAATAAAGCGTGGATTTCTCCTTTTTTCAGTCGTAAAGTAATATCATCATTTGCTTTAATACCAGGAAATTCCTTTGTGATATTTAGCATTTCAATAATATAATCCTCAGACATTGTTACCTCCTATAGTAATCCATAATAATTTATAATTTTAATTAATTATTTATAAAAATCTCCAAATTTATTTGGCGATTCATATAAATATAGGGAAAAGCTTGAGCCTTTCCCTATAAAAATAATCAATTACTAACAAACAAATTTATTGTATAGTATTAACCATAACTTTGTTTAAATTTAAATTAGAAGTTAATTCTTCAGCAGAAGCATATCCACTAGAATCTTCAACATCAAATGTTCTAACTAATTCAATTTCATTAGCAGCTAAACTAGCGAAAACTTCATCATAATCTGCTTTAGCGAAAGAATTAAATCTATCGAAAGCATTTCCGTTAGCTTCACCAATTACTTCTGTAGGAAGACCTACACCGTTATTTGCTGCATTAAAGTATGTAGATTTTCCACCATAAGTAGCGAAAGAATCTGTATTATAAACAGAATCTAATACTGCTATAACAGAAGTTTTTAAGTTTTTAGTAGCTGAAGTTATGATAGTTTCTGAATCATATCTTTGGTCTACGTCAACACCTATAACTTTTGCGCCAACTTCGTCAGCTGCAGACATAACAGATTTACCTACTGAACCACCACAAGCGAATATTACTTCTACGCCTGATTGATACATAGTTTTAGCAGTTGCTTTGTTAGTGTCATTATCATCAAAGTTTCCAGTATAGTGGTAAGATACATTTACGTCTATGTCCATTTCTTGAGCTGCAGCTTCTGCACCTTGTAAATATCCATAACCGAAAGCTTGAACAGCTGGAACAGCCATTCCACCCATGAATCCTAAGTTAGTATAACCATCTTTAACGATAGCATAACCAGCTAAATAACCTGATTGTTCTTCTTGATAGAATACAGAAGCAGTGTTTGCTTTTGTTTCAAAAGTAGCCCAATCAGCTGTGTGAGGAGCACCATCAAGTAAAACGAATTTTACATCTGGGTATTTCTGTTGTGCTTCATATACAGGAACTTCAAATAAAAATCCTGGTGTAACAACAACTTTTGCTCCACCTTGAATAGCTAAGTCGATAGATGCTAAATAACCAGCATCTGAAGCTTCTTCAGGTTTGTAATATTTGTGCGAAATTTCATTTGCATCAGTGAAAGCTAAAACACCTTCCCATGCACCTTGGTTGAATGATTTGTCGTCAATGTTACCTTTGTCGGTAATAAGTGCGATTTCATATGTTTCTGTTCCACATGATGACAACACAGCACTTAAACTGAATACCATTGTAAAGATTAAAAGCAATGATATTACTTTTTTCATGTTTTTCATTGTAATCCTCCTATTAATTTAATTACTTGCTATAGTATTTTAATATAAAATTAAGGTTTTGTCAATATAGTTATATATATAACATATAAAAATAACTCATAATTGCTAAATATACGTCAATTATGTTACATTTATGAGTTATATATAACATTTAACAAACTCTTAATTATAGCAATCCATAAAATTTTCTAATAATTAGAATCATCTTTTTCAGATTTAGCGATCTTAACTATTCTACTTGTACCCAATCTTGATGCACCTAACTCAATAAATTTTTCTGCATCGTCAATTGATTTAATTCCGCCTGCTGCTTTCATCTTTACATCAGGGCCAATATGCTTACTAAAAAGCTCTATATCAGCAAAAGTAGCTCCTGCTGTAGAAAAACCAGTTGAAGTTTTAATATAATCTGCACCAGCTTTTGTAACAATATCACACATGATAATTTTTTCTTCATCAGTTAAAAGGCAAGCTTCAATAATAACTTTTAAGATTTTATCTCCACATGATTTTTTTATAGCTGTTACTTCATTTAAAACAAGATCATACTTCTTATCTTTTAAATCACCTACATTTATTACCATATCTATTTCATCTGCACCATTTTTAATTGCATCTTCAGTTTCAAAAACTTTTACTGCAGTAGTGCTGTATCCATTAGGGAAACCTATAACAGTACATATTTGTAAATTTTCACCCGTATATTCTTTAGCTCTTTTTACATAACTTGCAGGAATACAAGCAGATGCTACTTTATATTTCATACCATCATCAAGAATTTGCTTGATTTCTTCCCAAGTAGACACTACTCCTAATAGAGTGTGGTCACATTTTGCTAATATATCATTAATATTCATTAAATCCTCCTAAACTTTCTTTTAATATTTTTTTTCAGCTAAAGCTTTAGCTAATTTTATACATTCATTTACATCATATTTATTAACTATTTCATTTCCTGAATGTATGTTTCTTGAAGGTATAGATATTACTCCACATTTTATACCTTCTCTTGTTAAGTGAACAGCTCCAGAATCAGTTCCACCAAATTCAAGTACTTCGTACTGATATTTGATTTCATTATCTGCTGCTGTCTTACTCATTATGTCTATTACATCTTCTGGAACCAATATAGAATTATCTTTAATTTTTATAGCTGCACCATTACCACATTTAACAGCCATTTTAATTCCACTCAAATCATCACCTGTAGCAGTAACATCAAGTGCAAAACAGTAATCAGGATTTACTGCATATCCAGCTGTTTTAGCTCCTCTACATCCTACTTCTTCTTGGACGCTGAATACAAAATACAAATCATTTTCAGTATCAATATTTTGCTTTAATGCTTCTATCATACAATAGCAGCCTATTCTATCATCTAAGCAATTAGCTATTACAAAATTTTCGTTATCATAATAGTTTGAGAAAGAAACACATACATCACCAATTTTTGTGATTTTTTCAGCTTCTTCTTTAGATGTAACACATAAATCTACATATAATTTATCTATTTTTAGTTTTGTAGGACTATCAATTTTTTCACATCTAACTACTCCTTGAGCGCCACTCGGAAAAACTACTCTTTGATCTAGTATTCTAATCACTGGAATTCCGCCTACATTAGTAATTCTAACAAAACCTTTTTCATCTATATCAGTAACTAATAAACCAATTTGATCCATGTGCCCTGAGAACATTATTTTTTTACCTGTACCATGTTTATGGGCAATCAAATTTCCTAGTGCATCTATTTTTATATCATCAACATATTCTTTGATTTCTTCAGATATGAACTCTCTAACTTTTTGTTCTCTTCCGCTTGGACCATATATTGCAGTTAATTTTTCTAGTAAATTGTTATTAAATTCCATATTATACCTCTCTAAAATTTTAATAGTAATGCCTTAACTAATTTCGTAACATTTTCATAATCATCTTTACTGCACACGCATACAGGTGAATGAATATATCTACAAGGTGTATTTATTGAAACTGTAGAACATCCATCTAAGTCTGTGCCAATAAAGCCTGCATCATTGCTACCTGCCGTTCCTCGTCTGAACTGATATTTAATATTTTCTTCATCAGCAGTAGAGGTTACAAAATCCACATCATCTTGTTGATATATAGTAGTTGCATCCATAACTGAAATAGCTGGTCCATTACCTAATACTGTAACTTTTTTTGAATCGTTAATTTCTGGCATATCAGCAGAAACAGTACCTTCTAATATGATAGCGAAGTCTGGTTTAACAGTATCAGCGACAACTTTTGCTCCTATTTCTCCAACTTCTTCCATAACAGTGAAAGCGCAATAAAAATCTACGTCTAATTTCATATCTAAAATATTTAGCATTACCGAACAACCGATTCTATCATCTAAGGCTTTTGATTTAATCATATTGTCACCAAATTCAATATAATCACTAACAAAAGAAACATAGTCACCTATTTCTACTAATTTTTCTGTAGCTTCTTTAGACTTACTTCCAATATCTATATATAATCCGCTAAGTGGAACAGAATTTTTTCTGTCAGATGCAGTCATTAAGTGTATAGCTTTTGAACCAATTACACCAGCAACTTTTTTATCACCAACTATAACCTTTTTAGAGTTTAACACTCTAGGATCAATACCACCAACTTTGGAAAATTTAATGAATCCTTCACTAGTAATATGATTTACCATTAATCCTACTTCATCCATATGTGCAGCTAGTAAAACTTTTTTACCACAATTTTTACCTTTATTATGTGCAATAATATTACCCAATTTATCTATTACGTAATCACAATTCATATTATTTAACTTATCTTTAATAAAATTACGCACTTCATATTCGCAACCAGATACACCTGATAATTGAGTTAAATTTTCTAAAAACATAGCAAATCCTCCAAATCAGTATAATCCATTTCATTAATAAATTTTGCAATTAATTTTCCAATAGAAGTTACATCATTCATATTAATTGTTTCAACTGAAGTATGCATGTATCTTAGAGGTATAGAAACCATAACACAAGGAACACCAGCTCTAGCAACTTGAACTGCAGCCGCGTCAGTTCCACTACGGCCAATAGCAGTTTCTATCTGATACTTAAAATTATTTTCATCCGCTATTGATTTTAATTTTTTACTTAATTTTTGATTTAAATTTGATCCAAAGCAAATAGAACCCCCGGCACCTAAATCATTTATAGTAGGTGGCATATCAGGAGTTTTTCCAAATGTAACATCTACTATGATAGCAATGTCAGGATTAACTTTGTATGTAGAAGCTGAAGCTCCTCGAAGACCTACTTCTTCTTGAACAGTGGCAGCATAATATACATTTGATTTATGTCCAATTTTTGCTAATTCTTTTGAAACTTCATACATTACAGCAACCCCTGCTCTATTATCTAAAGCTTTGTTAGTAATATAATTTCCATCTAAAGATTCAGCTTCTCTAAAAATTGAAACAATATCTCCAATTTTAACTTGCTTTTCTACATTTTCTTTACTCATACCTAAATCAATAAATAATTCATCCATTTTTGGAGCTTTAGTCATTTCTTCGGCTGAAGTAACATGAGGAGGTTTAATTCCTATCACACCTCTTAATTTTGTCTTAGCATGAACAACAATATCTTGAGCTACTAGAGAAGATGGATTAACGCCACCAACACCTGTGAATCTCAAAAAACCATTATCAAGTATATCAGTGACCATCAAACCTATCTCATCAATATGTGAAGCCATCATTATTTTTCTTTCATTAGTACCATTTGATTTGAAAATATAACTTCCCAAATTATCTTTATCGTAGCTGTCAGTATATTCTGAAAAATAATCAATCAATACTTTACCACATTCTGTCTCGTGACCAGACACAAATACTCTATTCGAAATATCAACTAAAAAATCTTTTGTTTTAGCCATATTTACCTCCTAAATTTATTTTTTTTCAAAAAAAAGATTGCTTTGAATTATCAAAGCAATCTCACAGAACAAATTAGTCTAATTGTTCTTTAAGTTTTTCTAAATCACCGAATCTATCTCCAAGAGTAACTTCGTCATTACTAGTTGAATAAGAAACATGTCCTTTTTTGCTCTTGCTTGGATATTTTTTCTCTTCTTTTTCTTCTAAAATGAAAGTTAAATCTAATTTCTTGTTTTTTCTATCTACAAATGTAATTTTAGCATCTTTTTTATCACCAATTTTACAAATTTGTGCAGGTGTTCTCAATTTTTCTCTAGATACCTTAGCAATAGGAATGAAGAAATCTGAAACTTTTTCATCAGCTGTTACATCAACGCCTTCTAAAGTAATTCTTGTAATTTCAACATTTAAAACATCTCCTGGTTTTTTACCATTAGCAAATACATCAAATGGGTGCTCAGTCATTTGTTTTAATCCTAAGTTAACTTTTTTCTCTTTTTTCATAACTTTGATGATTTTACATTCAATTTCTTCACCAACGTTTACTATATCTGTAACTTTTTCAGTTCTTTCCCAGTCTAAGTCTTTTATGTGTAATAAACAATCAAAACCATCAATATTGATAAATGCACCAAAATCAACTACTCTGTTTACTTTTCCTGTAACAACTTCTCCAACTTTATGTTTTTCATTGAATATTGTCCAAGGGCTTTTAATTGTTGCTTTATAGCTTAAAGATAATTTTCTGTTTTCCATATCCATGCTCTTAACTTTAACTTGAATAACATCACCAACTTTTAATACTTCTGATGGATGTTTGATTCTGTTCCAAGAAATTTCATTGATATGTAATAAACCATCAATTCCATTGATATTTACAAATGCACCGTAATCTTGAATGTTTTTAACAGTACCTTCATAGATTTCATCAACTTTAAGAGTTTCCCAAGCTTTTGCTTCTAATTCTCTAGTTTTAACAACGTCAATTGCTCTACCAGTAAGAGTTAATTGTCTTCTACGTCTTTTGTTTTCAGTTCCTAAAACATTAACTTCTAATGTTTTGCCTACGAATTCAGAAGGATCAACGTTTCTCTTCGCACAAATATGGCTTTTTGGTATGAAAGCTTTGATTCCTTTTACTGAAGTAAATAATCCACTTTCAATAGCTTCATTAATTTTAACTTCTAGAACTATATTTTCAGATTTCATCTTTTCAAATTCTTGCCAAAGTTGAGCTTCTTCAATACCCTTTCTAGATAGTAAAACATTGCCATCTTGGTCGTTTAATTTTACTACTTGAGCTTCAATTTCGTCGCCTTCTTTTGCCACAGTAGTTAAATCTTCAACATATTCGTAGCTGTATTCCTCACGAGGTAAAACAGCATCTGATTTGTAGTTCAAATTAACTGTTATGGCTTCTGGTGAAACAGTAATTACATTACCTTTAACTATTTCTCCAGTTCTTAATTTGGCGTTGCCATACTCCTCAAGTAATTCGCCCATTGTTTTATTTGTGTTCTCTGACATTAATAATAACCTCCTCGATAACCCAATCCGGTGTTGATGCACCAGCGGCTATCCCTACTTTCAATTTTTTGTTTTTTATAAATTCATAAGGTATTTCCTTATAATTTTCAATTAAATAAGTATGTTCACACTTATCTTTGCAAAGGTCGTATAATTTTTTTGTATTGGATGATTTTTTTCCACCTATAACTAACATAAGGTCTGATATAGCTGCAACTTCTCTACATGAATTTTGTCTATCTCGTGTTGCTGTACAAATCGTATTATGCACCTTTATACTAGTATAACTGTTTTTGTCTAAAAATTCAACCATTTTATCAAAAATATTATGAAAAAATGTAGTTTGCGCTACTAAACAGTATTTTTCATCATTTTTTAAAGGTAATTGTTGCAGTTCTGAAAACGTATTCGCTGTTAAATATTGAACATTATCAGAAATCCAACCTATAATTCCTTGAACTTCAGGATGATTTTTATCACCAATGATAATAATATTATAATTATCATTACTATAGTCTTCAACAATTTTATGTATTTTTTTAACTTTTGGACAAGTAGCATCTATATAATCAATTTCATATTTGCTTAAAAAATCTATAACTATTTTAGGTACACCATGTGATCTGATAAGTACCTTTGCATCATTTGCTTTTTTAAGTTCAGGTAAATCATCTATTATTATCATTCCCATATCAGCTAGTTTATTTATAGCATCTTTATTGTGAATGATATCGCCATAGCAGTATAATTTATGATTCATTTCTAATTCTTCAATTGCTTTTTTAACAGCATTATTTACGCCGAAGCAAAAACCAATTTTATCAGCTTTAATAATTTCCATTATAAGTTATCTCCTAATCCATAAATATCTATCAATATTTGTTTACCTATTTCTGTATGAACAGCTGTATCAATTTTACCTTCTACATCTTCGAAATAATCTTTGGGTTCACCAAAATATATATCGACAGTACTTCTAAATTTATATGTTGATTTAATATATACAGGTATTATTCTAGAACTAGAATTCTTAGCAATCAAAGATATACCAGCCTTAGCATTATTTATATCAAATCCTTTAACTCTTGTACCTTCAGGGAAAATACCTAATATACTATCATTTTTTAAAATTTTGATAGCGTGTTTCATTGCAGATAACGATACACCTTTTCTATCTACTGGAAAACAGTGAACAGCTCTTAAAATAGGTCCTAATATTTTTTTATCAAATAATTCTTTTTTGCCCATAAAATGTATTGTTTGTTTACTGTAACATGCAATCATTACAGGGTCTAAAATATTTGTATGGTTAGCACATACTACAACACGACCTTCTATATCATTAAAGTTTTCAACATTATGAACTTTTACTTTAAATAATATTATAGATAGAAATTTTGATATTCCTCTAGCAATTTTATACATCATGTTTAGGCCTGCTTTCTTTTCTTGTATAATAAAATCATTGTTGATACTACTTCATCTAAAGTTTGACTAGAAGTATCTAATAAAACAGCATCATCAGCTATTTTTAGGGGTGATATTTTTCTGTTAGTATCATTTTTATCTCTAAGTTCAATATCTTTGATAATTTCATGTAACTTAACATCTTCGCCTTTTGCGATTAATTCATCAAATCTTCTTTTCCCTCTGATTTCTGCACTTGCAGTTATATAAATTTTCAAATCCGCATTTGGAAAAACTACAGTACCAATATCTCTGCCATCAACAATAACATTTTTTGAACTTGCTATTTTTCTTTGTAAATCAACCATTACATTTCTAACATAAGCAATTTTTGAAATATCAGATGCTCCCATAGAAACTTTAGGTGTTCTTATTTTGTCTTCAATATTATCATTATCTAAATATATTTGGTTGTTTATATAATCTATATTTATATCTTTAATGTATTTTGCAGCATTTTCCTCAGTTATGTCTTTATTTAAAAGAAATAACTTATATGCACAGGCTCTATACATAGCCCCAGTATCTAAATATTCAAAATTTATTTCCTTACTAACTAATTTACATGCGCTTGATTTGCCGGCACCACTTGGGCCATCTACTGCTATAATCATATAATCTCCTATTCATTAACTAAATCTGGTCTTAAATTTTTTGCATTGTTTAAATATATATGTTTAATATCAGAAGAAAATATATCACTAACCATTACAGTCATTATAACTCTAATACATAGTTTAAGACTATTTTCAACCTTCATTTCTTGCAAACACATAAGTGGAGTATTTTCAAATCCAATTTCCCTAGCAAATTTTGCAGGATAAGCTGAAGTGATATCATCCGTACAAGAAAAAATAATATTAATACAATCCTCTATATTAATTTTATTTGTATAAAGAATAGAACTTAACAATTTTTTAGTCTCATCACATATGTTTTCAGTTGTGTTTTCAACAATAGTTGTAGCTCCACGTATACTAATAATTTTCATAAAATCACCTCTAATCATACCTCTAATTATATCTAATTACATCACATATGTCAACTGTAAGTAAATATATATGAAAATAAAACCCAAAGTAACTTGACGCTATCCTATGTATCAGTTTGATTTGCATATTATGTGAAAATATGGTAAAATTAGATGTGAAATTAATAGTTTTTAATTATAAAATTTTAAGGAGGAAATATGAAAAACATAGTGATTTATACAACAAATACTTGACCTCATTGTCATACTGCTAAGGATTATTTAGTAGAAAAAGGATGTACATTTACTGAAAAAAACGTAAGTGAAAATCCAGCATACAGAAAAGAAATGATTGAAAAAGGTCTAATGGGAGTTCCAATGATTTATGTAGATGATGAATTGGTAAAAGGCTTCGATAAAAATAGATTAGATCAAATATTAGATTAATTACTTTATCTATAAAAAAACAGAGCATATGCTCTGTTTTTATTTTATCAACTCATATATAGTTGAAATTAAAATATCATTGTTAATAGGTTTACTTAAATGTGTATTCATACCAGCCTCTAAAGATTTTTTTATATCTTCTGCATACGCATTTGCTGATAAAGCAATGATTGGTATTTCACTATTAAACATTCGTATTTCTTTTGCAGCTTCTAGACCATCCATGATAGGCATTTTTATATCCATGATTATAGCATCATAATTATTTTTTGAAGTCATTTCAACACCAATTTTTCCATTTATAGCATGATCACATTTAATACTATATGTAGATAATAATTTATTTATTATTTTTGCATTAATTTCAACATCTTCACATATTAAGATTCGTTTATCTCTCAATTTATCAAAATTTCTGTTTTGAGAATTTGTTTTGTATTTATTTAACTCTGCCACACTAGGTATTTTAACCGGAATCAAAATGTTAAATTTAGTTCCCTTATTAAGTTTTGATTTACAGTCAATATATCCGCCCATTAGCTCAACTAGATTTTTTGTAATTGCAAGACCTAGTCCTGCTCCACCTTCAATTTTACTTAATTTGTTGATTTCTCTTGCGAAAACATTGTACATAATTTCTTGAAATTCAACACTCATCCCAATTCCAGTGTCAGAAATGATATGACACATATATACAGTATCATCTATAGTTTTAAAATAAGTATTCCACGAAACTGAACCACCTTTAGGCGTATATTTTACTGCATTATTTAAAATGTTAATCAATATTTGCCTAACTTTTACACTATCAAAAATAGCATAATTAATGTTTTCATAATTACAATTTAAAGAAAACATAATATTTTTTTCTTTAGCTCTTTGATTGGAAATTTTAGCTATATGATCAACTAATTCTTTTATATCATTTATTTTATATGAAAATTCAATATTTCCATTATCAACTTTTTGAATATCTAAAACATCATTTACCAAATCTAATAAATATAGGCCCGAATTTTTTATTTCTGAGTAAAACTCAATATCATCTTCGTACTTTACATCAGAAAGCCTAAGATCTGATAATCCAATAATCGCTGTTAGAGGCGTTCTCATATCATGAGACATCCTTGCCATGAAGCTGTTTTTTTGATTATTAGTTGAAATCAGTTCTAAATTTTTATCATATAATACTTTTCTATGATATTTATTAGTCCAGATTACTAAAGCTAACATAATACTAAAAATAAGGGTTACAACTCCATAACTAGTCCAAAAATCATACAAATCATAATCGTCTTCAGCGTAGTCTATAACTTTTTCATAGATTGCTGATAATTCATCTTCAGATGTAGTGCTGATTCCTTTATTGATTAGCATAATGATTTCTTTAGGCATATTATTTTTAATAGCTATGGTTCTTTGAATTTTATAATTTATATTACTTTTAATATTTAAATCTTCTCTATATATTTGATTCATTAAAATTTGTGCACTAAATTCATCAATAAAAATGCTAGTAATTTGTTTTTTTTCTAGTTTACTAGAACTTTCATCTAATGTAGTAAAATAATACAAAGTTGAATTAGGATGAACTTCTTTGTATTTATACTCTTCATATGGATCATCTATGAATTTAAATTTTTTATATATTCCTACTTTATTGTTAACTATAAAATCATAGAATAAAGTCGCATAACTATATTCCATAAAACTATCAGAAATTTCAAGATTTAATTTTTCTGATAAATTAGAATCATTATTAAATCCAATAACACCATCCAAATTATAGTTAGACAAAACCATTTCTACATGTTCTAAATCCTTATCACTAATGGGAACAAGTTCAAAAGTTAATCCAGTTTTCACAGAAATGAGATTTATTAATTCAATAAATATTCCCTTATATGAATTATCTTCAATCCATGAAAAAGGTTTATTGTTATCAATAAAACCTAGTCTGATAGCCTTACTTTTATTATTATTAACAAACTCGATTTCATCTCTAGTATAATTTAGATGAGTATGATTTTTAGAATATTTTTTATTTAGATATGCATTTAGATGTGATTCGTTTCCGCTCAGTCTAGTCATAGATGCATTTAATTCATTAAATAATTCATTGTTATCTTTATTTACAGCAATATGAATTTCTTTACTACCAAAATTTAAAATGATTTTTTCTTTTTCTGTAATATCAAATTGAGTTCTGAAAATGCCATCTATATTATTATTAATTAATGCATTTAACAGATAATCATGTTCATTATTTTCAGGACTATAAACAAACTCAAAATCTATTTTGTGATTAGAAGCATAATTTTTAAAAACTTCATTTGTAGCATTTTTTCTTACTGCTCCAATTTTTAGATAATCATAAGTTTTATCATTTAAATAATATCTAGTATTATCTTTATTGGTAGTTAAGATAGATTGAATAGTTCCCATGGATAGTTCGGATATAAGATATTGTTCACTTCTAGCATCAGTTTTAACCATTGCACACAATAAATCAATTTCATTATTTTCAAGCATTTCTAAAGATTCTTCCCATGTAGAATCATAACCTATAAAATCATATTGCCAATTATTATATCTTGCTAAATGCATCAAATACTCATAAGCATAACCACTTCTATTCATTTCTTCGTCTTGCATATTGATTCCGTTCCACTTATAAAATCCCACTTTTATAATTTTTTGAACATTGTTTGCATCTTCATTTTCATATTCATCTTCATTCTGTAAATCCTGATTTGCGAACACATAATTGGTACAACTTAATATTAGGCAGGTTGAAAATAATATTATAATTAAAATACTTATACTATAAATACTTTTTTTCATACATTCCTCCTGCATTTTAAATTTTTTCAGATAATTCTTTACTCATAATTAAAAACAGATCATCTTTATTTATTGGTTTACTTAAATGTGCATTCATACCTACCTCTCTTGATTTGTCTACATCTTCTTTATATGCATTGGCAGATAAAGCAATGATAGGAATGCTTTTGTCTGATTTTCTTATTTCTCTAACAGCATCTAGACCATTCATAATAGGCATTCTAATATCCATTAATATTAGATCAAAATCATTTGATTTAGCTAAATTCACACCATCTTTTCCATTGTTAGCGAAAGTTAAATTACTTGTATAAGTTTCAAGTATTTTCTTAATAATTTTTCTGTTTATGGAGTTATCTTCACAAATCAAAATCTTTTTATCAATAATGATATCAAAATTTTTCTTTTTTTCATTGTTATCAATTAAATAATTTTCTTCAGTTATAGGTTCGGTTTTTAAAAATATGGTGAATTTACTTCCTCTATTTAAAGTGCTTTCACATTTGATTGTACCACCTATAGCTTTTACATTTCTATAAGCTATGGCTAGACCAAGACCAGTACCACCTTCAATTGAAGAAAGAGAATTTTCTTCTCTCTCAAATGGCAAAAACATCCTGTTTTGAAAATCTTTGCTTATTCCAACTCCATTATCTTCAATTACATGTTTAGCAAACCAAACACCGTTAATATATTCATGAGAAAGTGTCCAAGTTACTTCTCCTCTTTCTAATGTGTATTTTATTGCATTATTTAAAATATTCATTACAACTTGAGTTGAATGAACAAAATCGATTTTTTGAAAATCCATTTTTGGTCCAATATACTCAAATTTAAATTTAATATGTTTTGATTCTGATTTTGGTATAACTATCTGTTTAATATTACTGATAAATTCTTCAAGCTTATGGCTTCTAATATCAAGTTTTATGATAGAATTTGATAAGTGCGTAGATTCTAAAATATCATTAATTAAACCTAATAAATAATTACCGCTATTTTTTATCTTATGACTGTAGTCATATATTTTATATATATTTTTTTCTTCTCCAATAAAAAGGGCATAATTAATTATAGAATTTAAAGGTGTTCTCATATCATGACTCATTCTAGCTAAAAAATCAGACTTGGATTTTGCAGCTAAATCAGCATTATAAAGTGCATCCTCTAATATTTGTCTTTGTTTTAATTCCTCATTTATTATTTCAGTGATATCATCAGTATATAAAAATATGTTTTTATTATCTTTAGTCATCATAGCTGTAGTTCTAACTATTTTTCTTTCAGGATAATAAAATTCAAAAGTATAAGAACGTTCTTTTTCAGGAGTTAAAATGGAAAATAACAATTCACAGCTACCTCTTGTAACATTGTCTAATGGTCTACCATTTTTTCTTTTTTTAAATATATATTTATCATATTCATCGAAAGACATATATGATAATCCACTTTTGAAATCAAAAATATTATTATCTTTTGCATAAATTGCACAATCTCTATTTATAGAATCTAATTTAACAATCCATTCATTTTGCCTTTGAACTAAACTATTTAGAATAACCTCTGCTTCTTTCTTTTTAGTTATATCATTAGTTATGACAAATCCCATTACATCATTAGTAGTAGAATCTTTAATCATATTTATTCTAGTTTCTACCCATATATTTGATTTGTTATCAAATGAAGGTCTTCTATACTCTATAGAAGGACTAATACCCTTTTCAAAACAATCTAACAGATATGATTTATTGAAAAAAGTTTTGAAATACTCCTTTATTTCTGGATCTAAAGCAGTAGGGGATATTTTTTTTATAGCTTCATCAACACTTTCTCCTGGCATTACTGTAGGTACGGGGAGACCGTTAGGATCATGTTCTATAACATAATACTGAGAAACATTCATATTCAAGAAAGCTAGATATTTATTATCAAATGCTTTGAAACGCTTTATTTGCAAATCCAATTGATTTTTAGTATATTTTAATTCTTTTTCTAAAGATTCATAGTAGTCTTTTTTTATAGAAATATATTCATTTTCGTTTGCTATATTCATATTACACCTCTTTTGTTTTAAAATCGCAAAATTTCCTATATATCATATTTATCCAAAATATATAAAATGAAACACAAAAAAACAAACAATTATATAAAATTGTCTGTTTTAAAAGAATATTTAAATTATTGTACAAATTAGATTATATTTATTGAAATATACCTAGAACAATAAATTGACCTATAAAAACTGCCAAAGTAAATATAGCATATTTATCAATTTTAAATGGTACAATACTTACACCATCAACGGTAGTTTTGTCAGATGCTAAAATAGATTTTCTTATTCCTTTTGCGGTATATAAATTAATTTCATCAATAGATTTATCTGATGTAAAAAGCAGACTAGAAACATAACCAACTGAAAAAGAAATAATAAACCCAATTGCAGGATTCCACAACCAGCTAATACTATAAGTTTTAGCAAATAAATAACCAAGTCCAAAGCCAGCAATTAAACCAATTGCAGTTCCCTTATCATTAGCTTTATCTGTAAACATTGCTAAAACAAATGCAGCCAGTGCAGGACCAGAAAAATAAGATATATATCCTCCTACTACATCTATTACTGATTTAACAGTATCACCAAAAGCTATAATAACTATGAATATTATTAAAATACCGAAAACTGAAGATATAGCCATAGTTTTATTTAAAGAAACTTCTTTTTTATCTTTGTTAAAATGTTTTTCATATATGTCTTTTATAAAAACAGTAGTCATTGAATTTAATATAGAATCTACAGAAGACATAGCAGCTGCAAAAGCACCGGCTACAACTAAGCCTACAATTCCAACAGGCATTTTTGTTAAAATAAAATTAATCATGATTTCATTTGTCGTTTCAAAAGCTATACCATCGTAATATTTCCATAATACAATGCCTACTAATAGACAAATAAAATATGTTACTGACATAACTAATGAACTAGATGCTAAAGAAGCTTTTACTCCTTTTATAGATTTAGCAGTTAAAACTCTTTGTACTTGTGTTTGATCAAAACAAAAGTATCTAATCCACATTGCACTTCCCCCTATTATGGAACACCAAAATGCATGTGTAGTATGTAAATCAAATGTAAAATCTAAAGTTTGAAATTTCCCAGCCAATTTGGCAGATTCAAATATTGAGAAAACATCTCCTCCTAAAGCTTTTACTGGAATTATAAATGCTAATATAAGACCAATCCAAACTACTATAGTTTGAACTAAATCAGTCCAAATTACAGCTTTTATTCCACCAAGTAAAGTATAAATAATACTTATAAAAACTATCAACGGAACTATAATATTTAAAGGCCACCCTGTGATAGTTTTTAAAATTAATGCTGGTATAAATACCATAGAACTAACCTGTAAAAGGTTAGTACAAAAAAATAATATTACCGTCAATAAACGCATACGTTTACCTAGTCTCTGTTCCATATATTCATAAATAGATGTGATACGTAAATTATAGAAAATTGGAATCGAAACTGTTAATGCAACAAATATTGCTATTGGGACTGCAATATTAACCATATATGGACTAAGACCAGAATTGTATCCCCATCCAGGTCCACCTATAAAAGAATTTGCACTAATCATTGTAGCGGCAACAGACAATGCGATTGGGAACCATGGCATAGAACGTCCAGCTAAAAGATAATCGTCTTGATTTTTATTTCCTCTACCTGATAAATAACCAATTAAAAGCATACCTGATAGATAACCAATTAGCACAATTATATCAAAAGTTGAGATCGTAGAATTCATCTAAGCTCCTTTCATGTTGAATACAGATAACAAAGAAGAAAATCTTTGTTATCTGTAAATTATTTTTATAGTATTATTATTTAGACTCTTTTTTCACAAATGTTTCTGGTAAGAATGCCCATATAATAGCACCTATTACCAATACTCCCATAGCAGCATAGAATGTTGCTGGGAAGTTTCTAACACCATTTACTGTAGTATCTGCAAATCCAACAATAATTGGTAATGCAAATGTTGAAACTATTCTACCACCATTAAAAGATATTCCAGCTGACATAGAACTGAATTTTTCAGGGAATAACTCAGTGTAGTATGCTCCCCATGCTCCTGAGAAACCGAAACATATACCTAATAATAAAGATGCTACCATGTAGAAAGTTTGGTTAGCTCCACCAATTTTCATATAAGCAAACATAACTACTGCTGATAAAGCCATACCAATAAGTGGGATTTTTCTTCCAAATTTATCAGATATTAGTCCCCAGAAGTTATAACCAATTAATTGTCCAATACCTTGAACACTATATATTGATCCTGCTAAGGCAGCTGTATAACCAATTGTATCTCTCAAATACATAGTTGCATTGTTAGAAAACGCAGAATATGCTGTGAAGTTTGCTCCGGATAATAAGATTACACCTAGTCCAATTAAAGCGTATTTACCTTTATACATAGATAAATAACTGATTTTTTCTTTGTTTTCTTTAGCTTGTTCATTTAATTTTTTCATGTTTTCATAATCATTAGGTACGAAAAAATAAACAAGTATGGCACCAATGATTGGAGGAATGATAGCAGTGTACATTAGAGTTCTCCAATTAGAATCTCCTAAAGCACCATATACTACGCCACCAAATATCATAGCTAATGAGAATAAACTTGTAAGTATAGCTGCCATTTTTCCTCTAAGTTTTCTTGGAAACAATTCAGCAGTAAGTGGCATTGCTGTTCCAAATACACCACCTAAAGTAAATCCAGTTACAAATCTAGCTATTTTCCATAATGTATAATTGCTGTAACTTAACATAGGAATAAAAGTAGTTATACCTATTAATAAACCAACAGAAATCAATGTGTATTTTTTACCGATTTTTGATGATAAAATACCAAATACAATAGTTCCAGGAATTGTACCTAGAGACATAACTGCAAATATTTGTGAAGTTTGTTTCATGGTGAATCCAAAGCCACCATTTGCTAATGTTTCAACCATCATAGGTTTAACAAAAGTACCTACCATAAAATTATAACAGTAGAAGAAATAAATTACAACTATTGATAAGAAAGCTAATATTCTCTTAGCATTGCTATAATCCTTTCCAAGTATTATTTCGTTTTCGTAATTCTTATTATCCATTTAATTCTCCTCTTATTCTGTTTCTTTGTATTCTTTTTCTTGATAAGTTTGTCTAAGTACATCCAAACCGTCATATGTAATCCACTCTTCAGCGATTTTTTTGTTTTCAATTCTATAATGAGTTATACCAAGTATATTAAGTGGTTTGAAACTTGGATCACCAAATACACCAATACCTTCATGTAAACCTTTCATTCTCCATCTAACAGCAACTGTATAACATTCATCACCACGTCTATCATTTACAGTTACTCTATCTACATAATAATGACCATTAGGAATTGAACCTAAGAAACTAATCATCATGCCTTGAATATTTTCATATCCATATAAATCTTGATTACAAATATTATGAACTATAGCATCTGCAGCGTAATGTTCTTTTGCTTTATTTATCATTTTGTAATTATACATTTCATCCAATGCTTCTTTTATCCATTCACCTACAGAATCATCTTTTGCTTTGTATCTTGCAGGCACATATTGTCCATACATTGATTCAGCCAAACCGAACTCATTTTGTAGAGCTGGAATTTTAAGAACATTAGCTTTAGCCATTTTTTTGGCTACTTCATGAATATCTAATCCTAATTGTTGAACTAACCATAAATTATCTCTAACTAGCCATTCTTCATATATTCTATTGTTTTCGATTGCACAGTCAATTACAGTTCTAAAGTTAACTTTTTTTCCAGTAGCTTTTCCAAAATTACTATCACCTAAATTAGTGGCTGTAGAAAGTACTCTATGAGAAGACAAGAAACCGTTTGTATCATAATCTGACCAAACTACTTCTTCACCTATAAGTCTTCTATCAGGGAAAGCATGCAAAGTCATAAGAGTATTTGCCACTACATCCTTTATTCCAACTAAATTTGTACTAGAAGTGTGCATAGTTACATCATTATGATAAGTATCATATATAACGCCAATTCCTTTTTCTTCCCAAATACGATGTGTTATCTTAAGTATATAGTCTACTACATCTCTATATTCATCGTCAAATCCTTTTAAATCTTGTTTCTTTTCTGTATTTTTAACAAAATCATTATAATCTTGATGATCAACTGATACTACATCTTTTGAATCTCCAAAATAAACTCTATCTTTATTATTTGATTTATCCATTTTTTTCTCCTCTAATTTTATGTCTACTTCTACAATTTCACTTTTCTTGTCTGCTTTTTTTTCCGCATTTTTGATTTTATTTTTTTTGCTAATATCTGTCATATTTAACTCCATGTTTATAGTTTTGAACTCTAGTAGTTCTTTCTAAAATATCAACACCTTGTTGTTTTAACCAATAAGGTAAATCAATTAAAACCCAGTTTTCAGATAATTGTTCACCTTTTCTATAATATACATCAACTACTTGCATATCTGCTGGTTTATCACTTCCAGTCATTCCTAAAAAACCACCTGTAGCATAATTTGTAAGATTAGGCCATCCAAAGAAACAAGCAAAATTTCCTTCAGCAAATCTACAAACATGACCATTGAATTTTTTACCATCTAAGTTGTTTCTAAAAGGTAACTGATGTTGCATTTGATATCTATCTATTGTATAAGAAGCGCCTATTCCAGCTGGTCCATACCAAATCATATCGTTTGCCCAACT
>Ga0193962_1000310_pt1 | contig 22574 bp, 22 predicted proteins | sample FB_5_MG_FD_140335 | JGI IMG/M metagenome (GOLD analysis project Ga0193962, IMG submission 140335) | Microbial mat bacterial communities from the Broadkill River, Lewes, Delaware, United States - FB_5_MG | ecosystem: Environmental > Aquatic > Freshwater > River > Microbial mats | place: USA... | reverse complement strand
TAAAAGAATATGAAAATTCCTTGTGATAAAAACACGTAACAAAAGCATGTTGCGCAACCACTGCGTGGCTTGGACGGTTTTTCGCTCGTACCTCGCTACAAACCGCCGCAAATGCGAGCGTTAGGTATATATCGTGATTGATCGTTTTATAAATTTACTCACCATATTGTCTGCAATGATTATCGTAACTACGCTCGCAATATCTTCTTACGATGCCTGGCAATCTACTGATTCATGGGAAAAGAAGTGGGTTTCGAAGCCAGAAAACGTCTTTGATAAATTTGATGAGAAGCCACTTGGCTCGGTGAAGCACTCACCCGAACAAATCATTAATGCAATCGATAAGGCTAGAATTGCAGGCGATTATTCAGCTTCTCGGGAGCTGGAATCTTATTTATTGAATAACTTCGAGGATACAGGTGAAGTAAGCATTAGGTTTTCTCCATCTGAAAAGGAGTTCGTGCTTATAGCTTTTTTGATTTCACTTTTGACACTTACAATTCCTTTATCGATTAATTATATTAAGAATAGTAAATTTCGATTGTGGAATAAAACCACCTAACAAAAGCATGTTGCGTAAACCACTGCGTGGTTTGGACGGTTTTTCCGCTCGTTCCTCGCTCCAAAACCGCCGCAAATGCTAGGCGTTAGCTTTAAATTCAGTCTTAACTTATTAGTATAAATAGAGATTTATAATGAATGATGATATTGAAGTGGATGAACATCGAGAAAAAATGCGAAAAGAGTTCGCGGAATTCTCGAAGAAAATGGCACAAAGGCCATTCCATAGAAATATAACGGCCAAATTGATTTCAGATTTGTCAGATAAAGAAATTGAAACGACAATGTATGACATTGTATGGGCGGCTAATGCTAATTTAGATCAGCTTCTTAACCACCTTCCTAGAGGTTACTCTTTAGTTTATTTTACAATGGTTCTTGAAAATGAAGTCTCAAATGGAGGTTTCAATCAATTGTTTCATAATAAACCACAAAACTTTGTTGATATGACAATTAAATGTTATGAGTTTCTAGGACTGAAAAATGTAATAGAAGTAATCAATAATGCCAGCTTTATCCATAAAAAAGAATTTGCTAAAAAGAAAGTGCTTTGGTTAAAGCACACTATTGAAGCATTTATGAAAAGCTATGAGTTTTCAGCCCTTGATGACACATCTGAAAAAATGTGGTCACTTAGTGATGAGATAAGAATTAAAAGGATAGAGTATATAAGAGCTAACCCTGAAGATTTTATTGGGGATTATCACGACTTATATGATACAGCCAAAAGCTAACAAAATGTTGGTGAATAGCCCCTTCGGGGCTGGGACGGTTAATCTTCGCTCGTTCCTCGCTACGATTACCGCCCCACAACAAAAGCGTTAGCTCTCTGGATATCACATGGAACGAATACCTGTTTACTTAGATAGTAATGTCATTATTGACATAGCAGATGGTCGTGAAAATGAGCTTCTTGGGTTACTTATGAGAAGTATCTATGATGGGCCTTATTGCTACCCTTTTTCGGCAGAACAAATATCCGAAATTACAGATGATAAAAGGCAATCTCGAAATCAGTCTCGATTGATGCTTTTATCCGACGTAAGTAGAAATCTATATTTTGAACATAGCGTCAATAGCCTTCAGTTTCGAACAGAATTAACGACTCAGGTATTTGAGACTATTAGTGAGGTCGCATTATCAAAAAGCTGGGATGCTGACTTCGCGAATGTCATTTCTTATGAACAGCAATTAGAGGCTCGTACCGCTTTTGGATTGACGACAGATGACCTAAATAATATGTCAGCTAAAGAAGCAATAAACACAATAAACTCATCCCTTTCAAACTACGAACATGAGTTCCAAGAAAATCAAATTAAACCACCTAGGTCACTTGAAGATATGATGGTTTATACAGAGGAGAATATGCGCGAGCACTTCTCACCACTGTGGGAATCAATAGGGGCGAATATTGATTCTGAACTGAGAAATCAAAAAATTGTATGTTTATTCTCGCTAATAGATACTTTTGGTTTTGGAGCGATACAAAAAAAACATATAAAAAAGGCTCACGATTAGCCGATAGTCGTCATGCTTTTAATGGCTCTTATTTTAAGATTGTCGTATCAAGAGACAAAAGATTTCTGAGGAAGTCAGAGGCAGCGTATGATTACTTTGATATTGGTACTAAGTGTTTCAGTACAAATTATTTTAAGGATCACCTAATTGAAAAACTTTCAAAAAAAAGCTAACAAAGCCTTGCTTGGGATAAACCCAAGAAGGCGGCGTTATATGCCTATAAAAATTAATTTTAGGGCAAGAGATTTTCTATCAAGTGTTTTACGCTAAACAAGGTTTGGCGCATGCACTAATAAGCGTTGCCTTTTATACCTTTTTCAAAGGTGGCAACGCTATTATTTTAGTTCAACCAGTTGTGTGTAGCTTCAAAGTTCACGGCTAGGTTGTTATATTACGGGCGACTTTCAGTTCGTGCGGTGTTTAGTTCAACCACCGCTGCATATAACAAGTTGCTCAAACGGACTAAAACAGTTTGCCCGCTTTTTGCAAAGTAACGCAAAAAACTGTCCAACCATTTTAGCCCCTTAGCAAAACGTTACATGCTATGAAATATATCCTGCTCATTTTGATGTTTGTTACTCAAACAGCTTTTGCTGAAGTAGATCTGGTTAAAGTCGACAAATCCGAAAGGAAAATGTACTTATTGTCAGCCGGTGAAATAGTAAAGGTTTATGACGTTGCCCTTGGAGCCAATCCTAAAGGACACAAAGAACAAGAAGGTGATGAAAAGACGCCTCAAGGTGAATACACGCTTGATTACAAGAAAGAAAACTCTTCATTTTATAGGGCTATGCATGTCAGTTATCCAAACGCAGTTGATATAGCTAATGCTGAGAAAATTGGTGTTTCACCTGGTGGTTTTATTATGGTTCATGGTCAGCGTAATTGGCTAGGTTGGCTTGCTCCAATTGCGCAGGGCTTCAATTGGACAAACGGCTGTATTGCCATTACAAACTCTGAAATGGATGAATTTATGGATTTGGTAAATGTCGGTACAAAAATTCAAATTGAGTGGTAGGCATGTAACAAGTGCAGTTATCAACGCCCCTTTGGGGCCGGACCTCGCTACGCTCGGTCGCTGCTGCAAGCGTTATAGCCAATTAGTTATATGAAGAAATTAGACGTAAAGGTTACTTTTTTGAAACCTGAGGATGGAGGAAGAGAAAGAACTCCAGAAAGGCTTCTCGAGTCAAAACAATATCGTCCACATTTCCTTGTTGGTGCTACCGAAAAAATAAGGTCGGAACATTACATGGGAGTATGTTTCATTTCACAACAAAACGACTTAGTACCAGGTTTTGAATGTGAAGCAAAAGTTGTATTAATGTACGATGGCGTGGATTATTCTAAACTAGTTCAAGGTGCTAATTTTACTATAGTCGAAGGTCGGCGTATTGTGGGTAATGGCTTTGTCCTTTAGCTATAACAAGGCCATGTTGCATCGTGCACTGGACCGCCTTTCCGCTGCTTCGTTTGTGCATTGCTTCGCAAGTTTAGCACAAACAAACCAGCTCCAAGCCTGCCCCAAATGGCAGCGTTAACCTTATGTAATTATTATGCCAAATATATTAGTAAAAAATTGGTTCGGAGGTAAGTTTAGCAACCTTCACCCTTTACTTCAGAAGCTGCATACAGAAGGCGGCAGGCTTACTGGTGATGTTGAGATATATTACGGGAAAGGGCTGGCTGGGGTTATTGGAGGTAGGCTAGCGAAGAAAATGAATTTACCCAGTGAAGGCACCCATCAATTGGTAGTGAGTATTTCGCATGATAATGATGGTTTGCATTGGTGGCGTTGTTTTGATAATCAGGCTCTGGTTAAGTCATTATTCAAACCTGTAGGGCATATTGAACAAGGTTATTGGATTGAAACTACAGGGCCGCTATCAATGAAATTGACCGTAGATATTAATAATGGTGGATGGTTTTGGCGGTGCTTGAACGTTAATTTCCTAGGTTTCCCAATACCCCGTTGGTTAATTCCGAAAACCAATGCGTATAAAATTATTGAAAATGGTAAGTATCGTTTTCATGTTGAATTTTCATTGCCGATTATTGGTTCTTTGGTCTCCTATCAAGGGCTACTGCGAGCAGAAAATAGCTAATGAGCATTGAGAAAGAATTAAGAATAATGCACGCTACTTCTTCAGGGCTAACCTTTCCTATTTAGATAATATGCGGTTTCATGAAAAGGACCATGCGTCTATTTTTAGAGACTTACCAAAAGAGCGAGATGCTCGGTTTTTTTTGCGCACCAATTGTTTTTTATAAGTGGCCTTTTTTATGGTGTTATCGTGGGACTACTATTGGTGCGTACACAGCGAAGTATTTGGCCTCGTCGCTATGAATTCGGCAAGGTTAACAAGGCAAGTAACCCGACGCCATAGGCTCGGGTTCTTTTGGCGTTAAATTTTTATAGGAAAAAGTATGACTAGATTTATCCTCCTTATGATTGTTGTAAGTTCTATCTCTGGATGTGGAGGAAGCTCCGAAGGTAGTGATTCGAATCCTGGAAGTAGCAATTCAAACCCCATAGTAGGAGATTGGAGTACAACGTTTGAACGTAATGGCGCTATAGGCGAGTCCCATTGGGTTTTATCTGAAGACTCTATCGATACGTATGAAATTGGTAATGGTCAAATTATGGATGAATGGTATTCCGGTTTAGATATTGATAAAACTTATAAATTTATAGTTGATGGTTCTGATGGTACATATATTGTAAATGGAGATATGTTCAAATATTCGATTTCATCGGAGCAATCCAGTACGGCTAGAATATTCGAATTGTCGAGTGGGGTCGAAGTATATTCATGGGAGATCGGTAATGAAAGCGCAGGTGAGGAACATGATGTTAAATATAAATTAGTTGATGATTCATTGACTCTAACTTTTCCTGATCAAAATCAACTTACTTATACTTTGACTAAGTAATACTATTTAACAAATTGCTATTGCGGATAAACCGCAAAGCAAGGCGTTCAGGCTATAGAAAAATGGCCTAAAACTACGAATCATTATCATTATTTCTGTAAAATATCATTTCTACCGCTGATCGACGACTTCATTGCAAAACTGGCTTGCCAGTGGATGATGTTTTGTATGGTGCATAATATTGAAAAACTATGGGGCTTGTAGTGGTACGGTGAATTTGCCACATTGACAGGAACAACACCTAAAACAATTAGGTTTTATGAATCTATTGAACTAATACCAACGCCGTCAAGAAAAGGGAAATACCGTATTTATGACCAAACGTATGTGGAGACTGTAAAACAGATTAAAATGGCGCAGGATTTTGGTTTCAAACTCTCTGAAATAAAATCACATATGGGTGAAACTAATATAAAAAGAGGGCTACCTCCTTCAATTATAATTAATGCGATCAATTGGAAGCGAAATCAAATTAAATCAGAGATTGATAAATTAAAGTTATTGGATGAGCAGATGTTACAGTTACAAAAGAAAATAGAAAATTCTAAATGTAGTATTGACTCTCCCCCCATAGAGCAAAGTTTATATTCTATTGATACCTTCATCTTAACCAATAGAGTATTTTCAATGAATAAACCAATTTACAGCAAAGTAGTTAAATTCAGTGGCATTTATGATGTGATTATGACATTTGGATTCGCCTTTCCAGTTTTAGCTGTTTGGAATATTAACTTATTTTCAGACGTTCATATGCAATATGGATTTTCAGGTTCGATCCCTAAGTTTTTGCCTATGCATTTGTTTTTTGTGAACTTACTTGGCAGTGTCGTTTTAGTATGGTCTGCAATTAGAATCTATAAACCTGATCCAATTTTGGGGCTTTATGACAGCTTCGCTAGATTTTTATTTTCCTTTACTATGGTTTATTATCTTTTAGTACATAATGTTACCGGTATATTGTGGCTAATGTTTATACCAGAAATAACTTGGGGGTTAGTACAATTCTTTGGTTACTTTTATTCTCAGAAAATAATGCCTAGTATCAAGTTTAAAGTGCGACAGCCATAGCTATGTTTGCGTTAAGTAGCAATCACTGACAAGGGAGTTGTCGATATTACGAATACTATCGTTATTAACCGTAAAGTTTTATTTGGTGATTGTGATCCTGAAGGTATTGTCTATACACCAAGGTTTTCATATTTTGCACTTGAGGCGACTCATGAGGCAATGCATGAACTACTCGGTTCACCTTTCATAACATCACTTAAAAAAATGGGCGTGCTTACACCAGTTAGGGCGTTTGATTTGGAATTTCTTTTTCCAGTCACATGGGATGACGAACTTCGGCTGGAAGTACGAGTTTCTGCAATTAACCAGCATTCATTTTCTTTTGTCGTTTCCGGCTATCTCAATGTTGATACGCTAGCGTTTAATGCATTAATTACCTATGTAACAGTATCAATAGACAAAAAAGAAAAAATTAAGATACCTGATAAATTAGTGAAGGTATTGAACTGTGCTATCTAGTAAGGCTATGTAATGAACTATCTACGTAATATGTAGCTAAAATTAGTTGGTTATCATAGATCTTTTATATTTTAACTGTCGTTCTTTTATTCATTAAAGGTTGTTGACATGTCTAGTTCAGAAACAAGTTGTCTGTGTGGTGCTGTTAACATTATTAGTTTTGTAGGATGTGGGGAGGTGTTATGCATAGATTGCAAAATAAAGTTGTTTTAGTTACGGGCGCTGCGAGAGGAATAGGTCAGGCGATTGCTGAGTTGTTCAGTGATGAAGGTGCGAAGGTCATCTTGAGTGATATCAATGATGATCTTGGCCAAGTGGTGGCGGCTTCGATTGGCGGTGAGAGTGAATATCAGCATTTGGATGTGTCGCTTGAGCAAGACTGGGAAAAAGTGAGTGGTTATATCTCAGACAAATACGGCAAGTTAGATGTGTTAGTTAATAATGCTGGGATTACGGGGTTTCTTGAAACCAGTGGTCCGCACGATCCGGAACATTTAGATGTTGAAAGTTGGAATAAAGTGCATCGAGTTAATTTAGATGGTGTTGCTTTTGGCTGTAAGGCGGCGATTAAATTAATGAAGCAAACGCAGGGCGCGAGTATTGTGAATCTATCTTCTCGTTCAGGTATTGTCGGTATTCCAGGCGCGGCCGCTTATGCATCAAGTAAGGCGGCAATACGCAATCATACTAAAACGGTCGCGCTTTATTGTGCTGAGCAAGGTTATTCGATTCGATGTAATTCGATACATCCTGGTGCGATTCTTACGCCTATGTGGGATGCGATGTTAGGTGAGGGTGACGCGAGAGAAAGTATGATTAAGGGCATCGCTGAAGATATCCCGTTGAATACTATGGGCGAAGCTAAAGATGTGGCTTATGCGGCGTTATATTTGGCATCTGAAGAGTCCAAATATGTGACAGGCATTGAGTTAAATGTCGATGGTGGTATTTTAGCGGGCAGTTCTGCTACACCTGCAAAAAATTGATCGATGCTAAAGTGATTGACGCTACTAGGCTACTAGAGTTGATCTAGTGTGCTTAGTAGTTTTTGTGCATGCTTTAATATTTCACTTTGCTGTGAGAGATCCATGCGTTGCCATGTTTTATAGGGAAAGGCCATTCTTGGGTTTTTCTGAAATAATTCTTTGTTTTTGTCTAAAAAATTCCAATATAGACTATTGAAAGGGCAGGCTTTTGCGCCTGTTTTTTCTTTAACTGAGTAGTGGCAGCTTTTGCAGTGATCACTCATTTTATTGATGTAGTTGCCACTGGCTGCGTAAGGTTTTGTGGCGATTAAGCCTCCGTCTGCCGACAGTGCCATGCCACGGGTATTTGGCAGTTCAACCCATTCAATCGCATCGATATAAATACCGAGGTACCAAGCGTCGACTTCGTCGGGGTCGATCCCCGTTAATAAGGCAAAGTTTCCGGTAATCATTAAGCGTTGAATATGATGTGCGTAAGCATAATTTAATGATTGTGAAATGGCTTTGTTGAGGCAGTTCATATTGGTTTTTCCATTCCAGAACCACTTCGGTAAACGCTGTTCGGCTTGCAAAGCATTGTATGTTGCAATGTCGGGCATGTTAATCCAGTACATACCACGAACGTATTCTCTCCAGCCTAGAATTTGGCGAATAAAGCCTTCGATTTGTGCAATGCTTATATCGTCTTGCGAGTTATTGAATTGTGTAATAGCGGCTTCTATTACATCTAATGGGTGTAACATTTTAGCATTTAAAGCAAAGCTTAAGCGTGAGTGGTATAGACTCCAGGCGTGGGGTGAATTTTGTGTCATTGCATCTTGAAAGCGGCCAAAGTTGGGGAGGCAGGCTTGGCAAAAGTATTGTAAAACTTGTCTAGATTGCGCTCTGTTGCAGGGCCATAATAAGGCGTTTTCTGCCTTTCCCATATACGGTATTTTATGGCGCTTTAAGCGCTCAATAATGTCGTTTATATCGTTTGCGAATACAAGGGGTTCTGGGATTGCAGCAATATCCTCTTTTTTGAAGTGATTTCGATTGTCTGCATCAAAATTCCATTGGCCCCCTAATGGCTGTTCGTCTTCCATTAAAATATTAAAGCGCTTGCGTAAGGCGCGATAAAAGTTTTCCATCCGTACGTGTTTGTCTTTTTTGAAGTATTGAGAAATGTCTTCTGCTGGCAGGATGAAGTGTTCGGTATCGAAACGTTTCAGTTCTATTTTGTGATCTGTTGATGCAGAGTTTTCTAATTCATCGAATTGTTGTTTTAAGCGATATTCGTCGGGGCGTTGGTAGTGAATTTCGCGGCAGTCGTGCTTTTTAGACAATGCGATGAGTAAGTTGCTTAGCGTCGAGTATTCTACCGTATCATCAAGTTTTAGGTGTAGAACGTTATGACCGGCTTGCTGTAATGCTTGTGCGAAGTTTTCCATGGATTTAAAAAAGGCACAGATTTTTTGTATATGATGTTTTACGTAGTGCTGTTCTTGATGAAGTTCAGCAATTACATATAGGATTTCTGGGTCTTTTGTTTTAAACCAAGAGTGATCGGCGTTTAATTGGTCGCCTAGAATTAAGCGCAGTGTTTTATAGGGCTGCATGCTAATGCCTATTTTTATATTGGGTAGGGCAGTAAGCTCTTCCTGCGGTGAAAGATCTTAATGCTAGGTGCTTGGTTTTGCGTCCACTGACACGCTGACGCCAATTTTTGAACGTTTTTTGCTTTAATGTGGTACGCATTAACGCGATAACATGCGGCTCTGATAATCCGTACTGTTCCAGGATGGCTTCGAAGGGAGTTCTATCTTCCCAGGCCATTTCGATTATTCTCGATTTTTCTTCAGTTGATAAATATGGGGTCATAATCAGTAAGTCTTATTGCATATACAATAAGACTTACTGAGAAAATGTGATTTTGGATCATATGTAGTAAAAACTTTATTCAATAAGTGTTGTTACTACGTGAGGGTTGTTGTGCAGTGTTTTATGTACGGGGCAGCGATCGGCTATTTGTAGCAAGCGCGCTTTTTCTTCATCACTCAATGGGCCTGTTAATTGGATTTTACGTATGAGCGCTTCCATTTTCGAGCTGTCATTTTCTGAGCTTTTGGCATCGTTTATGTAATTGCGCTGGTGTGATAATGATACTTCTACTTGTTCAAGTGGTAATTTTTTATGTGATGCATACATACGAATGGTCATGGCTGTGCAGGTGCCGAGTGCTGCTAGTAGGTGTTCGTATGGATCTGGCCCGCTATTTTGACCCCCCACGTTTGTGGGTTCGTCGGCAAACCAATGATGGTGATCGGTAAAGACTTCTTGTTGGAATTTATGATCAACTTCCGTTACTAATACATGCCCATTTTCTAAGGTTGGGGAGGTGGATGTTGGCGCGGGAATGTAGCGACTGGCCCATCCTGAAATGGTTTGTGCAACGTATTCGCTATCAATCGATTTTGTTAGCAGATGATCGGCATTGTCCAAACTGACAAAGCTTTTAGGGTGCATGGCGGCTTTGTATATTTTTTCAGCATCGGAAATATCGACGGTTAAATCAACCGGAGAGTGAAATACCAGTAATGCTTTATTCAGTTGCTTGATGTGGTCTGTGGTTTGGTTGCGTAGATCATCGATAAATTGCTTCTTAATGGTGAATTCACGAGCCCCTAGATTAACTTTGGCTTGGCCGTCAGTTTCAATGGTATCAAGGTGGGCGTTGAAGTTGTGTATAACATGGCTTGCTTCAAACGGTGCTGCAATCGTGACTACGGCTTTTACATCGGGCAGCTTTGATGCCATGGCTAAAATCGCTGCGCCACCTAAACTGTGGCCAATAAGCAGTTGTGGTGCTTGGTAGTGTTCTTTTAGAAATTCAGCGGCTGCGAGTAGGTCTTCGGTATTGGATGAAAAATTCGTATTGGCAAAATCGCCATCACTATTGCCTAGCCCTGTAAAATCAAAGCGAAATACGGCAAAGCCATGTTGCACTAAAAAGCGACTGATGCGTGACGCCGCAGCAATGTCTTTTCCGCAGGTAAAGCAATGAGCGAATAATACGTAGGCGCGAATTTGTTGGTCTGGCGTTTCAAGTGAGCCTGATAAAGTTTGACCTTGGCTTGGGAATTCTATTTTGGTTCTCATGGTATCTCCGGTGTGCGCTTTGGTTACTTAGAGTGTAGCGTTCGGTATTCGCCAGGGGCATGCCCAGTCCAAGATTTAAAACGGCGTTGAAAAGAGCGAACCTCGGTAAAGCCTAATCTGTCGGCAATGTCGTTAATCGCTACTTGTGTTGTGGTTAGCCATTCGATGGCGGTTTCACGCCGTATATCATCCAGCAATTGCTGGTAGCCTGTTCCCGCTTCTTGTAATCGTCGTTGAAGGGTGCGCTCTGTCATGTCGAGTGCTTCTGCAACTTTTTCTTTGCGGGGTAGTTCGTGTTCCATAAGCCGACGCAGAACGGCTCTTACTTGTAGGCTAATGGTATTTTGCTGCTTGAGCTCATCCATTATTGATTCGGCTTGCTGGGTTAGGCTTTGTAATAAACCAGGGTCAGGCTGTCGTAACGGAATTTCTAAAACGTCTTCATCAACAATCAGGGCATTGCGCTTAGCATTGAATTCGATACTGCAGCCAAACATGTCTTGGTAAGTTTTGAGTGCTTGTGCGTCTGGTTTGTCTCTTTCTAATTGCACGCAGTAAGGTTTTCCTTCTGGCAGGTCGGCCAGATAGCGGGCAAATTGAGTCCAAGAGTAAAGGACGTTATCGATCATATGGGAAATAATCACCGGGTCGTCGTATTGGCAAACCCAGCGAACGGCTAGGCGACTGCCTGCTTTTTCTAATTTGGTGATGCCCATGTCGCCAACAATGCTTTCGTACATAGGGGTCATGTGCAGTGCTTCACGGGCGCTGCGGCAATTCATAATCATGTAACCGAAGATACTGTAAGATCCTGGTTGTACATAAGAGCCACTTTTTAAACCGAATAACGGGTCATCACAGGCATTGACCAGCCAGCGAATTAAGCGCTGAAATTCTGTGCCTGCTACGCGAGTTATGCTGTTATCTAAAATACCAAGGGGTAACTCATTTTGTACAAGCGCATCTTTTGCTTCAATGCCATAATCTTGCGCGGCTCTTAAGTACTGGCGTAATGCGGCAGTTGATGCAGTTCCTAGGCGATCTTCAGTCATAGGGTATTAATACAGTATTGGCAATGAGTATGGCTTAATTTACTACTTTGATGTCCGAAAGCGACGTTGTGAAAGTTTTTCGGCTTAGTAGACTAAGGCTATATTAGCGCTACCTGCGTCATGGGTCTATTGCTGGATCTAATTAAAAAAATAATTTGGAGAAAAATATGCGTCGTTGGAATGGTTGGGGTGATGATAGTTATGTGAAGGAAGTATCGACACATGGCCGTGAATTAATTAATAGCGTAATCGGTGAAACCAAACCCCTTCCTGAAGCATCATTAGAGAGTGTGATTGCTCAGGTGCCTACTTCTCGATTACCTCAGCATTCTTTAATTGATACCGATGCTGAGCAGCGTGTTCGCCATGCACGTGGGCAGAGTTTTTCAGATTGGTTGGCGATGCGCAGTGGCGACTTTGGTGTATTCCCTGATGGTGTCGCTTTTCCTGAAACCAGCGCTCAGGTTCGTGAGTTATTGGATTTTGCTGAAAAAGAAGATTTTATTGTTATTCCTTATGGTGGTGGTACTTCGGTTGCCGGCCACATTACGCCAACAGCCAATCCAAAAGCGATTTTGACGATGGATATGGGGCGTATGAATCTGTTGATGGATCTGAATGAAGAAAGTCAGATTGCAACATTTGGTGCCGGTACCGCAGGGCCCGCGGTAGAAGCTCAGCTGCGTGCGCGTGGTTATACGCTAGGGCATTTTCCTCAGTCATTTGAGCTATCGACTATTGGTGGCTGGATTGCCTCTCGCTCTAGTGGTCAGCAGTCATTGCGTTATGGCCGTATTGAGCAAATGTTTGCTGGCGGAAGAATGGAAACTCTGCAAGGAACGTTAGATATTCCAAGTATTCCTGCATCGTCAGCAGGCCCTGATATGCGAGAAATTACGATGGGCACCGAAGGGCGTATGGGGATTTTTACGGAAGTAAAAGTTCGGATAACGCGTTTGCCAGAAGAAGAGAAATTTTTAGTGTATTTTATGCCGAATTGGGAAACCGCAAAAGAAGCGGTTCGCGAAGCGGTACAGCAAAAAATTCCAATGTCGATGATGCGAGTGAGTAATGCAAAAGAGGCGAAAGCGCATTTGCATTTAGGGACGTCACCCAAGCAGTTTAACTTATTAGAAAAGTATTTGAAGTTTCGTGGTTTGGACGATAAAAAGGTGATGTTGACCTTTGGTGTGACAGGTTCGAAAGCACAAAATAAATTATCGCTTAAACAAATTAAAAAACTGTTGAATGCTCATGGTGGCATTGGTGGCCCACTGGCCAATATGATGGGATCTATTTGGTCGCATGGTCGTTTTAAATTCCCGTATTTGCGTGAAACTATGTGGGCTGAAGGTATCGCGATTGATACTTTAGAAACTTCAACAGATTGGGATAATGTCGATAATTTGTTAAATCAAATTGAGGCGTCTTTAGAAAACGCATTGCGCGAAGACGGTGAAGAAGCGATGGTCTTTACGCACTTGTCGCATATGTATGGGCAAGGTTCGAGTATTTATACGACCTATTTCTTCCGTTGCGCCGATACTTACGAAGAAACGTTAGCGCGCTGGAAAAAATTAAAATTCAATACGTGTGATGTTATTGCTCAAGGTCGAGCAACGATTTCTCATCAACACGGTGTTGGTCGTGATCATGCGCCTTATATGCCAGCCGAAAAAGGCGAGTTGGGTATGAGAGTGATTAATACGTTGTTGAATGATTTTGACCCAGACAAGCGATTGAACCCGGGTATTTTAGTGGAAGATGATAAGTAACATCGACGTTGGTTTATATTGAATAAAGGTATTGAAGGACTATGTTGCAGGAAAATTGGCAAGCCGGTAAACGTGATTTATTAATCAACCGTTTAAAGGATGCGGCGAATAATAAATGGGATCTTATTGTCGCAGGCGGTGGTATTACGGGGGCGGGCATTGCGCGTGAAGCCGCACGACGTGGCCAGCGAGTATTGTTGGTTGATCGTCAAGATTACGCTTGGGGAACGTCTAGTCGTTCTTCAAAAATGGTGCATGGTGGTTTGCGTTATATTGCTGCAGGGGATATTAAAACGACGATGCACTCTGTGAGTGAGCGTGAGCGTTTAATGAATGAAGCGCCGGGTTTGGTTGATCAGATGAGTTATTTGATGGCTCATTATAAAGGCGGTTTTCCTGGGCCGTTTGTTTTCAATTCTTTGTTACGCATTTATGATTTTTTTGCGGGTAAAAAGTACCGTAAATTCCATAAGGCCGAAGACTTTGAGTTGTTGAGTCCGCAAATTAATGACGTGGAGTTAATCGGTGGTACTCAGTTTGCTGACGCGGTGACGGATGACTCTCGATTGGTTGTTCGGGTATTGCGAGAAGCGCAAGAAGATGGTGCTGATGTCATTAATTACGTCGGCGTTAAATCGCTGATAAAAGAAAGTGGCCATGAGGGCGGCAAAGTTGTTGGCGCTGTTTTAGAAAATTCCGAAAATGGTGAGCTTTATAGTATTCAGGCAAAGGTTGTTATTAATGCAACGGGCGCTTGGGGTGATGAGTTGCGAGGTCAGGTCAGTAGCGAGAAAAATATTCGACCGACTCGTGGTAGCCATATTGTTGTGCCGTCTTGGCGGTTGCCTGTCGGGTCGGCGTTTACCGCGATGCACCCTGATGATAAACGCCCAATTTTCATTTTCCCTTGGGAAGGGCGAACGGTTATTGGTACCACCGATATTGATAATAACGGTATCGATAATTCTGAAACGAGCATGACTCGTGAAGAACTTGTGTATTTGATGAAGGTTGCTAATTTTCAGTTTCCAAAAGCGGCGCTGCAAGAGCAAGATATTATTTCTTCATGGGCTGGGGTGCGTCCTTTGGTCAGCTCCGGTGCGTTAAATCCTTCAAAAGAAAAACGCGACCACAGTGTTTGGAATGATAATGGTTTGGTGACGGTTAGTGGTGGCAAGTTAACGACTTTCCGACTGATTGCGCTGGATGTGCTTAAAGCCGCGAGCCAATACCTTCCAGGATTTGATGCTGACGATTTTGGCGCTGATATTTTTACTCCATCCGTTATTCAGCACCCTTCTTTCTTAGGTTTGCCTAGTTATTTGCAGAAGCGTTTGCAGGGCCATTATGGTATGGATGCGAATACGCTACTGGAACAAGCGAACGAGTGCGCGCGTGATAACGAATTTGATGTTATTCCGGGGGCGCTGGCTATGTGGGCCGAATTGCGCTGGTCTGCTCGCAATGAAGCGGTGGTTCATCTAGACGATTTATTATTGCGCCGTACCCGTGTGGGGTTATTGGTTGAGCAAGGCGGTTTGATTTTTGAACAGAAAATTAAGCAAATTTGCTGTGAAGAATTGAAATGGACAGATGATCAGTGGCAGCAAGAACGTGACCGCTACCAGGGCATTTGGAATAAATATTACAGTGTTCCGGCTTAATATGGGCGGCAATAACAAAAATAAAATAAGGACAGCACTGTGAGCCAGTCTAAGTATGTATTAGCCATTGATAATGGAACACAAAGTATTCGTGCTTTGGTATTTGATGATTGCGGCAATGTTGTGGCTAAAAGTAAGGTTGATATTGAGGCGTATTATTCTTCTCAACCAGGCTGGGCAGAGCAAGAGGCAGATTATTATTGGCAATCACTTGGCTTGGCATGTCAGAACTTGTGGGCGCAAGGGGTTGTGACGCCTGAACAAATTAACGGTGTGTCACTGACAACTCAGCGCTATACCATGATTAATTTGGATGAAGATAAAAAGCCATTGCGACCCGCGATTGTTTGGATGGATCAGCGTAAAGCAAGTATTGAAAAACCGTTGCCAGGTATTTGGGGCTTTTTGATTAAGGCGCTGGGTTTAAATAATCTTATTTCTGAATTGCGTGCAAAAGCGAGAGATAATTGGGTTGCGCAAAATCAGCCTGATATTTGGGCGAAAACCAAACATTATGTCAGTTTATCAGCCTTTCTGACTTACAAGCTTACTGAGCAATTGAAAGATTCGACCGGTTCTACGATGGGGTATTTGCCTTATGATTATCGTCAGCAGCGGTGGGCGAAAAAAAGTGATCTTAAGTGGAAGTTGTTAAAGGCTTCGAGAGATATGATGCCTGAGTTGGTGAGTCCGAGTGATGAACTGGGGCGTATTTGCCAGCAAGCTTCTGTGGTTACGGGTTTGCCTGTAGGGTTGAAGTTGATCGCGGCTGCGTCTGATAAGGCGTGTGAGGTTTTGGGGGCTGGTGGTATTGCTCCTCATATTGGGTGTTTGAGCTACGGCACAACGGCAACAATTAATACGGCGACCAAAAAGTACGTAGAAACGATTCCTTTTATTCCGCCTTATTCTGCTGCCATGCCTAAACTTTATAATACCGAGATGATGGTATATCGCGGTTTTTGGATGGTAAGTTGGTTTAAAAATGAATTTGCTCAAGCCGAGCAGCGCAAGGCAAAAGAGCTGGGTATTGAGACGGAAGCGTTGTTTGATGAGCTTTTGAATCAAGTACCTGCCGGTTCTATGGGGTTGATGATGCAGCCTTACTGGTCTCCTGGGGTGCGTCAGCCTGGTCCTGAAGGTAAGGGCGCTTTGATCGGTTTTGGCGATGTTCATAAACGCGCTCATGTTTATCGAGCCATTCTTGAAGGTTTGGCTTATGAATTACGCAGCGGCAAAGAACAAATCGAAAAACGCAGCGGCACAAAAATAACACGCTTAAGGGTTTCTGGTGGTGGTTCGCAAAGTGATGCGGCGATGCAGTTGACCGCGGATATTTTTGGCATGGCGGCCGAGCGCCCTCATACCTTTGAGGCTTCGGGCTTAGGTGCTGCTATTAACTGTTTTGTGGGTTTAGGGATTCACCCAAGTTATGAGATTGCCATTGATAAGATGACGCGAGTCGGGGATGTGTTTAAGCCACACCTGCCAACCGTTCAGTTGTATGATCGCTTGTATAAAGAGGTCTATCGTAAAATGTATAAGCGAATGCAGCCACTGTATCGCTCTATTCGTGAGATTACGGGCTACCCTAAAAGGTAGGTTGTATTAGCTTAACGTCGATTTGAGTAGTTTTTCAGCTTCTCTGATCGACTCTAAATAGAGCCATTCAATCTGACTTGGGTCTAATCCTATTTTTTGCCAAAGTGGCCAGCGGATTTTTTGCCACTCTCCTTTTTCCATAAATAAAACAGTTGTGAAAATAAATCCAAGCTTTCCCGTTTTTTTAAGTAGCGCAGTGGTGATGTCTGGATCTATGCGTATCTTGGCCAGCAGTTGTTCGAGTGGCATATCGAAGTAGGCATCGATGTTTGATAGTAAGCCTGCGGTAAAAGCGATATCGCCAGCAATTTCGGGTATGGATTTTGAAAGTGATTTGCAAAAGAACCCTCGCTGTAAGGACTGTTTGCTTAATTCTTTGGTCTTATCTTCAAGTTTGCCAAAGCTCAGCATGGTTACCCATGTTTTGATTTGCTCTAGGCCTGCAACAATAATGGCGCGTTGCAGGGAGTCGACGGGATTCTGTTGATGGAAGGAGGCAGAATTGACCAGCTTTAAAAGCCTGAAGCATAGAGAGGGATCTTGTGATAATAAGTCTTCAAGTTTAACTGGGTTGATATTGTCGTCTTGCAGTGCAGCGATCAGTTCTAAAATAACACGCTTGTTATTGCCCAGTTTTTTGCCATAAATGTTGGCGGGTCGACTAAAAAAGTAACCTTGAAAATAATCGCAACCTGCTTTGAGGCAGGCCTCATATTCTAATTGAGTTTCCACTTTTTCGGCGAGCCAAGTAAATTTGTTTTGACCTTTTTGAGTGATCACTTGTTGTGCTTTTGCGATGTCGTCAAACGCTAGAATATCAAGCTTAATGATGTCAATGTGCGGTAGGAAAGGGTCTTGCTCTGGGTTTCCTAAGTAGTCATCTAAGGCGATACGAAAGCCTTTTTTACGCAAAGCGATGACTGCATCAACGTTTTTAGGCGTTGCTGGGATGTGCTCTAGGATCTCGATAACGACATTGTCTGGGCTGAATGGTGGAGGGTTGCTTAGCCAGTGCTCGGTAAAGTTGATATAGGCGGGCTTGCCTCCGGTGACGAATTCAATGCCAATATCATCAAATGCCGATACTAATACCTCGTTAGTTGCTAGGTCTCCATTCAACTTTTGCCAATCAATTTCACCGCTGGGTATCGGGCGATAAAGCAGCTCATAGCCAATGGTTACCGCATTTCGGTCAAATATAGGTTGTCTGGCGAGTAAAACATTGGCTTTGTTGTGCATATCAATCCTCAGGTATCTTTTTAGTGTAGTTGAGGATTTATAAATTTTGTCATGCGTTTCAGATCCTTTTGTCTACACTTTAAAATAAGATGAATATTTAGTGGAGTGGACTATGAGCGGTGTTTTAAGTGCAGTTGATGCACGTACGCAGCTGGTTGGGCAAAATAGATTGGAGCTGCTGCTATTCAGTTTGGGTGGAAGTCAGCGTTTTGCTATTAATGTGTTTAAGGTTCAGGAAGTTATGAGCCTGCCTCCATTGACCGAAATTCCAGATCGACATGAAGTTGTCGTGGGTGTTACTCATTTGCGAGGGCAGACCATTCCTGTGGTCGATTTACGCCGAGCGATCAAGATGGGAAAGACGGTTATTGATGAGAACTCTACCATTATCGTGACTGAGTACAACATGACGGTGCAGGCCTTTTTGGTTGCGAGTGTTGAACGCATTGTGAATATGAATTGGAATGAGATTCTTCCACCTCCAGTCGGTGCTGGGCGTTCTCATTATTTAACGGCGATTAGCCGTATGGATGATCGCATTGTTGAAATTATTGATGTCGAGAAGGTATTGGCTGAAATAACCCCTTATGACGGTGAAATAAGCGCTGAGTGGATTGATGACGATTTGGTTGATGTGATCAAGGGTAAGCAGATTTTAATTGCTGATGACTCTCAGGTGGCGTTGAATCAGGTAACGGGGGTATTAGAAAAGCTCGGTATTGACGTTGTTGCAACTCATAATGGTTTGGAGGCTTATCAGGTATTGGAAGCTTGGAAAGCTGAAGGCAAGGATATTGCCAATGATGTGTTGATGCTGATTACCGATGCTGAAATGCCAGAGATGGATGGTTATATGTTAACCACTGAAATTCGTAAAGATCCTGAATTGAAAGATATGTTTATTGTTTTGCATACCTCTTTATCGGGCAGTTTCAACAAAGCCATGGTTGAAAAGGTGGGATGTAATGGGTTCTTATCGAAATTTCAGCCTGAAAAATTAACAAAAGAAGTACAGCGCATTATTCGTCAAAAGCTGGGAATGCCTGAGAAAATAGAGGAGTCTGATGAGTAATTGATGGCGTCGAGTAATTGATGCTTTGAATTTATGCCTCTGTGTATAATGATGTGACAGATATGTCACATCATTATGGAATAATAATGTCTACTCAAACCGCCTCTCCCTATATAAGTCAGTTATTTATCTACCCGATCAAGTCTTGTGCGGGTATTTCAGTTTCAATACTTAAGTTTGATCACCGTGGCCCACGGCTTGACCGCAATTGGATGTTGGTTGATGCTTCTACGGGAGTATTTCTTTCTCAGCGTGAAGTTCCTCGGATGGCTTTAATTTCGACAACCGTTGAATGTGGACGCGTTTGGGCTGGATTTGGTAATGATAAAAAGCTGATGGAACTGCCAACAGAGGGGCGTTTGATCGATGTTTCTATCTGGGAGGATGAGGTTCAAGGTCTTGATTGTGGTGATGAAAGCGCACGCTTTTTCAGTGAGATTTTAGATTACCAGTGCCGATTGATTTATCAGGGCCGTTGTGAACGTTTAGCCGATACCGAATATGTCTCGCTAGGCACTCAGGTTAGCTATGCTGATGGTTTTCCTTTGCTAGCAGTAGCGGATTCTAGTATTCAGTTTTTAGACAGTGTATGCGATGTTGATATCGCGGCTGAAAATTTTAGACCCAACATTGTTATTGCCAATACGGAGGTATTTGATGAGCGCAATTGGCAAAGTATTACGACGGAAGTGGTTGATATGACCGTTGTTAAGCCTTGTCAGCGCTGTGTTATTCCTGCGTTAAACCCTAAAACGGCGGAGCAGGAGCGAAGCATTTTAACGGTGCTATTAGAATATTGCCGTCGTGATAAAAAACTGTATTTTGGGCAAAATCTTACTTTCTCGGCGGTGGATTCGGCGATGGCAATTGACGTATTAGAATTGCATGTTGGTGATGATGTTGTTATTTAGACTGCGTTAAAAAAATTCTATATCGTCATCGGTATTGAATGTTTCTTGTTCGCTCTTATCGAATTGATGCTGATAAATTTCTAAGGCTTCGGCTACGCTATGACCTCTCATGATGTGTTCAAACATGATGCGTTCGGCTTCCATGGTGTAGCTGTTTTTTATTTCATCTTGCATGTTTCGCCAAGCATTTTCTTCGTAGCGTTTTTCTGAATTTGCAATAAGGTGGCCGATTTTTTCTAAGCTGTGAGATGCGTGATCCAGCCGCTGGCTTAAGCGATCATAGAATTGAAAGGCGATAACGGCTTGTTGTATTTTTCCCTCGAGATCTTCTGCTGTTTTCAGTATGTTATTGCGAATAGCGGATTCGTGCGGGCTGCTTTCATCCAGTTTTTTGGCTTCTTGAACAATGTTTTGGCTATGATTTGCTAAGTCGGTGAAGCTGCTTGTTAGTTGATTAACCGATTTGTCGCCTTCTTTCATGCTGGTTTCTATTTGAGCGACGGTGAGTGCCAGCATGGCAATTGTCTCTCCAACTTGGCTGAAGTTTAACGCGGGTTGTGCTATTTGGCTGCCGAGAGAGTGGCGTTCTGGTTTTGACATTATATTTTCATCCATTAGCAATATAAAAAGCATAGATGAGTTTCGTTATCTTGCTGGGTTTTTAGCAAAAGACTCGATAAAAAAGAGGCAAAAAAAAGCCGCATCCAATGGATGCGGCTTTTAGGCTCTTAAGTCGACTTAACTAAATAATTATTTAGTTGGATAGTCGCGCTTAGGTGAGCCTGTGTATAGCTGACGCGGACGACCAATGCGGTAATCGCTGCTGATCATTTCGTTCCAGTGTGCAATCCAGCCAGGAGTACGGCCAGTTGCGAAAATCACTGTAAACATTTCAGACGGAATGCCAATCGCTTTTAAGATGATGCCCGAGTAGAAGTCTACGTTCGGGTACAAGCCACGTTTGATGAAATACTCATCTTCCGTTGCGATCTGTTCAAGCTTAAGAGCAATCTTAAGTAGAGGGTCGTTTTCCATACCAAGTTCTGCGAGAACTTCGTCACAGGTTTGCTTCATTACCTTGGCGCGTGGGTCAAAGTTTTTATAAACTCGGTGACCGAAGCCCATTAGGCGGAAAGGATCTTCTTTATCTTTTGCTTTTTCAACAAACTTATCGATATTGGAAACATCGCCGATTTCTTCAAGCATGTTCAATACAGCTTCGTTAGCGCCGCCGTGTGCTGGGCCCCAAAGTGCTGCAATACCCGACGCGATACATGCGAATGGGTTAGCGCCGGTAGAGCCAGCTAGACGTACTGTTGACGTAGAAGCATTTTGCTCGTGGTCAGCATGCAATAGGAAGATACGATCCATTGCTTTTGCTAATACTGGGCTGATTGGCTTTTCATCACACGGTGTATTGAACATCATGTGTAAAAAGTTTTCAGAGTAAGAAAGATTGTTGCGTGGGTACATGAAAGGCTGGCCAATCGAGTACTTATAAACCATCGCAGCAAGTGTTGGGATTTTAGCAATCAAGCGATGCGCAGAAATGATGCGATGCTGTGGGTTGCTGATATCCATTGAGTCATGATAGAACGCAGATAGTGCGCCTACAACGCCACACATGATGGCCATTGGGTGTGCATCACGACGGAAACCGTTAAAGAAATGGTTTAGTTGTTCGTGAACCATCGTGTGGTTTTTAATGGTATTTACAAATGTTTCTTTTTCTTCAGTTGTTGGTAATTCGCCGTGAAGAAGTAGGAAGCATGTTTCTAAATAATCTGAATGTTCAGCAAGCTGATCAATAGGGTAACCGCGATGTAAAAGAACGCCTTTACCACCATCGATAAACGTGATTTTAGATTCGCATGCGGCAGTTGAAACAAAACCTGGATCGTAAGTAAAAAGGTTTTTACCGGTTAAGCTGCGTACGTCAACAACGTCTGGTCCTAGGGTGCCTTTATAAACGGGCAACTCTAAACTTTCTTCAATGCCATCGACGGTTAAGGTCGCTTTAATATCAGCCATAAAGGCCTCCTGCTACTGAATACATTTGCGTTATTATAAGTTAAAAAAGCTTTAAACGCTTAATTTACTGCTTAAACAAAGGGCGAAACTATAGAGCCTTGTCTGTGTTTGTCAATTACTCTAGCACGATGCGAATCTCATTTTTATTGTCAACTAAGGTTGCAGTTGAGTGGGGCGTGCGCCTGAAACCCTTGCCAGTTCTCACTTATTTTTCATCTTGTACAGAAAGTATACTAGACTAATTGTCGTATTTAGCGTGCTTTAAAATTAAGTTTTATTTTAGTTGCGCCTTAAGTTTGTAAAACAGTGTGCGGATGATTATAATTTGTCGCAACATTTATCTGTATGAATCTATGCAGTCTTGTTGTTGATTATTTTAAGCCAACGTTACTTGTTTAGTTTTTAAACAGTAACAATAAAATAGAGTGTAGCCGTGAATAGCAATAGACCTAAAAATCTGGATCTGACTACTATAGAGCTCCCACTTCCTGCTAAGGCTTCTATCCTTCATCGTATTTCTGGTTTTGCATTATTTTTTGCTGTTGCCTTCATGTTGACTGCGTT